>Ga0307517_10003259_pt1 | contig 25386 bp, 13 predicted proteins | sample 23_EM_MG_FD_194515 | JGI IMG/M metagenome (GOLD analysis project Ga0307517, IMG submission 194515) | Populus trichocarpa ectomycorrhiza microbial communities from riparian zone in the Pacific Northwest, United States - 23_EM | ecosystem: Host-associated > Plants > Roots > Unclassified | place... | reverse complement strand
AAGAAAGAGAGAGAATTAAAGAAACAAGAAGGAAAAAAATATTTTTATCATTTTATATACAGCTATATATGATTTTTCCTCTTTTTTATATATATATATATCTCTCTTACACTATAAATATCTAATATAATTTTTTCTCTTATTTACCTTAACTTTTTATTCTTTAAAAAACTCATCATTTGATAATTTTTTTAAATCGATGTTTAATATTTTAAAGTGTAACAACGATAAATATGTTTGCGGATGTCCATTAGAGACATGCTTATATATATGTCAAATAAGAACATGTTAATGCTACCTGATTTAACAGTTTTATCAACGAAACTTTATATCAGTATTTTCTCTCACAGTCTATCAGTATGTATTTTGCTGACGGGATCATGGATGAAAACAATTCGTCAAAAAAACCTTCATCGATACTTTATGGTATGTCGGTAATAAATTTATTGATAGATTTACAGATTGACAAAGTGCACAAAAACAAATCTACTCGCTTCATTTCGTTTGTAAATCTATCGGTAAATTTAACATATTATTAACATGAAAATAATTCCATTGGTGTTTTTATTTTTCAATCGGTATATCCATTGATAAATATAACTTATCATCGAAGGAATACCATTTGTAATTCTATCGGAGAGTTAGCAGTAGCAGTGACATTTGCAGTAATTATTTTTCAACTCTCTGGAATATACCAATGGAAGTGTTCCATAGGTAACCCTGTCAATAATAATTTAAAATATTTTTTTAAGAAAATATATTGAACATAAGTAGAAAATTAATTTAAATATATAAAAATTATATAAAAATCAAATATATAAAAAGAAATTAAAATAATATAAAAAATAAATATTTATTACAAATTTTAAAGAAATTAGGTTCAAATACAATAAATTTAAAATAGAGGAGGCGCTGGAGGAAGGGGGAGGCTGATCGTCACCGGGACTGTAAGGCCAATAAGGAGGAGCACATAGATCACCCATATGTGATCCCATCTCCATTACCACTCGACGGAGTTCTTCATGATCCGTAGAGAGTTGTCTAATTTTGTACCATGAACTCTAAAGTTTGAGTGCTCAGAATTGATTGCAAGCATCTAACGGTTGAAATCATTTCAAACCGTCATGTCATTCCAAGCTGGAAGCTCGCTTTCTCTCTTATATTTTTTTGCTTTCTTCCGAACCTCATACCAAAAATTACACAACCTATATGTTACTGATATATTATCTGTTAGTAAATGAAAAAAAAAATATTTGAACAAAAATTTATCCTTATTTCAATCTTATCTAGTTGCAACGTGATTCTCCAAAACTCTCATCGCAACATTATCATCAGCTCTCTCTTACTCAAAATTCCATCCAAAGTAAAAAATTACAAAAGGAATTTTTTAGTAATTTCAATAAATTAATTGAATTAACATAATAAAACAAAATATTTAAGTTAATACCAACCTTAAACCTTGAAAACCGTGCATCGACATGTAGTTTCCATTCAGGATGTTTGGAAACCCGACTCCATTAAAACAATAATATTTCCATTGATGATTTAAAGGTTGATGTTATTGTTCTTACAACCTTAATGTTTGTAAACCTAAAATTATATTCGTTAAATAAAATAATTTTTTTAAAAATTATTAAACATGTTGTGAAAGCAAAACAAACTTACACTGAAATGTTGCTTTTTCATTGGGCCTCGTATTTGCAGGTAAATAGATCTCGTTGTGAAGGGACCCCCCTCGACATTGCGACATTGCACTCGACAACCTCACGTCGTAAGTCAATGCTTGTGCCTCAAGTGTCTGTTCTTGATCAGCACCTAATGACTTGTAATCGTCAACATTGTTGCTAGAAGAACTATCAGTGATCCTATCCTCACGACATGCAATAAACTTTCCCTTAGGCTTCTACATAAATTAACAAAAAAATAAGTAAACAATTTTTATTTAAAAAAAAATCAGCAGCACCTTCCCTATACGAGAGACTACCCAAAATTTATAAATACAAAATAATACAAAAATAATGACCTTAAAAATAATACAAAAAAAAAACACACAAATAAAGAAGAAAAGGGAATGAAAATTTCTTATATTTATGACGTGATTAGTTTCGCTGATAATAAAAAAAATAAAAAGAGATTGTTAAAAAACCAAAAAAAAGAGAAAAATATGAAGAAAAACAATATATCTTGGGATGAGAAGAGAAAAATAACGTGAACAGTTGAGAGATAATAAAAAAAATATAAGAGAGAAGAAAAGAAAGTAAAAAAAATAAATGAATAAGATAAATTCCCGTTTGCTGTATCTAGTCTTTTATATTAGGTTACAGAAAATAAACTAAAATAATTTGCTAGACCCAAACCCAAAACAATGAGTCATAAAAGATAAAATAAAAAAAATTGAGAAATTGAGGTAAATAACATAAAATTAAATAAAAAAAGAAACATTGTTGTGGTACACAATGTTTGCAGAGAGAGTCTATAGTGAAAATGCCGCGGACACTTTTGTTTTAATTTTAACAAGAACATTCCTAACACTGAAATACATCTAAAATAAGCATTTAATTTCTATATTTTAATTCGTCGTTATTTATTTTTATATTTTAAAAATATTTTTAAAAAAATTTAAAATTTAAAATTTAAAATTTTTTTATTTTTAAATTAAAATTTTTTTGATATTTTTAAATTATTTTAATGTATTAATATTAAAAATAATTTTTTAAAAATAAAAAAAATATTATTTTTATATATTTTTAAATAAAAAATATTTTAAAAAATAATCGTAATTACTAAGCAAGCTTAAACAATTAAAGAACAGTCACACAAGAATTCAGACACTCACGTGCCTGTTATCTCCAAATCCAATTCTTCTATCGCTGAAACAATTGAAGTCTGCTCCGTTATAGTGATAGGACCCACTTAATCCATGATCCGACGGCTCTAACTCCTCCAACACGTCACCTATTTCCCAAACCCAAACCCAAACTCTCCCGTGATTCCCCTCAGAATCCCACCTCTTTCCTCCCCGTCATCCCCATTACTACTACCTCTTTGCACCATCTCAACTTTTCCGGCGACAGCCAAAATGATGCCGCCGGAGATCCAATCGCGGTCATTCCGCCCTTATATCGCTGCCTCCATCTCCTCCCCTTCCTTTGCCTCCTCCTCATTCCCCTCTGCTTCTCCTTACTCCCCTAACCAAAACCCTAATCGTAACTCTCACTTCCCTTCCCCCTCTACCTCCTCTTCTAGATCTCGTTTCTCTGCTTCTTCTTTCGCTCACAATTCTCGCATTGCCCTCGCTCTCGTTCCTTGCGCCGCTTTCCTCCTTGACCTCGGTGGCGCTCCCGTCGTCGCAACCCTAACCCTAGGGCTAATGATCGCGTACATCCTCGACTCACTCAATTTCAAATCCGGTGCGTTCTTCGGTGTTTGGGCTTCTCTAATTGCAGCTCAGGTCGCCTTCTTTTTTAGCTCCTCATTGATCTTCACTTTCAATTCGATTCCTCTTGGTTTGCTCGCCGCTCTCCTCTGTGCACAAACGAATTTCTTAATTGGCGCCTGGGCTTCGCTTCAGTTCAAATGGATCCAATTAGAAAACCCTAGTATCGTGATCGCGCTTGAACGTTTGTTATTCGCTTGCGTTCCTTTTGCTGCTTCTTCGATTTTCACTTGGGCTGCAACCGCTGCTGTCGGTATGCAACATGCTGCGTATTATCTGATGATTTTAAATTGTGTTTTCTATTGGATGTTTGCAATTCCGCGTACTTCTTCATTTAAAGCGAAGCAAGAAGTGAAATATCATGGTGGAGAGGTTCCCGATGATAATTTTATACTCAGTCCACTAGAGGGTTGTTTTCATACATTAAATTTGCTCTTCTTTCCGTTGGTATTTCATGTTGCGTCGCATTACTCAGTGATTTTCTCATCTGCTGCGTCAGTATGCGATTTGTTGCTGTTGTTTTTTATTCCCTTTCTGTTTCAACTGTACGCATCTACTAGGGGTGCACTTTGGTGGGTGACCAAGAATGCGAATCAGTTGCATAGTATTCGTGTAGTGAATGGAGCTGTTGCACTGATTGTTGTTGTGATTTGTTTGGAGTTTAGAGTTGTTTTCCATTCGTTTGGAAGGTATATTCAGGTTCCTTCGCCATTGAATTATCTGCTTGTGACTGTGACAATGCTTGGAGGGGCAGCTGGTGCTGGTGCTTCAGCCCTTGGAATGATTTCTGATGCTTTTAGTTCAGCGGCTTTCACTGCTTTGGCTGTAATCGTCAGTTCTGCTGGAGCACTTGTTGTGGGTTTTCCTGTGCTGGTATGCATCTTGAATTTTCTAAGTCTTCACTCCAATTCATACTTCATTAGTACTTATTTCTAGCTTAATTATATAGGATCCTCTCTTTTATAATTTATACTTATTTCATGTTCAGGCTGTTGTGTCTTCACAATTAATGTTTAACAGATATTGAATGGGAAAAATGAAAAGAAATTTACATGTTCAAAAAAATAAATAAATTTCATTTACCCTTATTTTGCAGTTTCTTCCCCTGCCTGCGGTTGCCGGATTTTATTTTGCTTGTTTTGTCACAAAGAAAAGTCTGCCATCATATTTTGCCTTTTTTGTGCTCGGGAGCCTGATGGTTACATGGTTTGTGCTGCACAATTTCTGGGATCTAAATATTTGGTTGTCTGGCATGCCCCTGAGGTCGTTTTGCAAACTTATAGTCGCAAATGTTATTCTTACAATGGCTGTTCCAGGTTTAGCTCTGCTACCACTGAAACTTCATTTTTTAGCCGAGATTGGTTTGATCAGCCATGCATTGCTGTTGTGCCATATTGAGAATCGTTTTTTCAATTACCCGGGTCTTTATTTCTATGGAATGGAGGAGGATGTGATGTATCCAAGCTATATGGTTATTCTGACAACCTTTGTGGGTTTGGCTCTTGTAAGAAGACTATCTGCGGATCATCGGATTGGACCGAAGGCAGTTTGGATATTGACTTGCTTGTATTCTTCAAAGTTATCCATGCTGTTTATTTCATCAAAGCCTGTTGTATGGGTTTCAGCTGTACTTTTACTTGCTGTTACTCCCCCGTTGCTTCTTTACAAGTGTGTATTGGCATATTTTCCTATCTCAAGACATAAGTTCCTCCTTATCTACTTCAATTTAGGCATTCATTTATTCTCTGCATGTTCGACTTCGCAGGGAGAAATCACAAACAGGCTCAAAGATGAAACCATGGCAAGGTTATGTACATGCTGGTGTGGTAGCTCTTTCAGTCTGGTTCTTCCGTGAAGCAATTTTTGAAGCCCTTCAGTGGTGGAATGGGAGGGCTCCATCTGATGGTTTGCTTTTGGGTTTCTGCATTGCCTTGACTGGATTGGCTTGTGTACCCATTGTTGCCTTGCACTTCTCTCATGTCCTGGTCTGTTTTCTCTTGTTATGTCCTTATTTTTTTTTTGCATAAATTTGCTCTTTCTGGCATAATATTTTAGTAAATCAATAAGTAGTTAAACCAACTAACCTATTAATCAACCAACATATTTTATCAGATATATTCATTTCCTTCTCCTTTACAACAAATTTTCTGTGTTTGATGAACTCACTGAAATCAAGCAATTTATAAAATTGTGGTCCTTATTGTCCTTCTAACAAGAAAGCTCATAAATCAGTGCAAAATTTTGGAAATAATTTGAATTTGTTAAGTTAATGATACATTATCACCATAGTTCATAGAAAGTTTGGCCTAAAAATTCAAAGAATGGATGAAAGAAGAGGATTTATGTTTGTTCATTCGAGTTTAATATCAACTTGATCGTTCCGTGGAGGAAAATAGTAAGAATTAGATAAGTAATGAACTGAAGCAGCACTAATTGAAAGCTTTTTGTATGCTATGTAAGCTAATTTCACTTGAATGTGAAGGTAGTTATTGTAAGACTTAGACAACTTGACTATAATAGTACTTTTTTTTTAGGTTCCATTTCCTCCTGCCAATAAAATGTTAGGATGTTATTCAAGGCACTCCAAGAGTTTTGATTTGAAATTTTGAACTGTCTAACAGCCAGTTATTCTGATTACTGATTTGATCTTATCTTCTTTTCTGCAGTCTGCTAAGAGATGCCTAGTACTGGTGGTGGCAACAGGTTTACTGTTTATCCTGATGCAGCCACCAATCTCAATAGCATGGACTTATCGATCTGACATAATCAGAGCAGCTCGTCAGTCTTCTGATGACATTTCCATCTATGGCTTCATGGCATCAAAACCGACCTGGCCATCATGGTTGCTTATTGTGGCGATTCTGCTCACTTTAGCAGCAGTGACATCCATCATACCCATTAAGTATGTGGTAGAGCTAAGAACTTTTTACTCTATTGCAATAGGGTTTGCTCTTGGAGTATACATATCTGCTGAGTATTTTCTTCAAGCTGCTGTTCTGCATGCCCTCATTGTTGTAACCATGGTCTGCACCTCTGTGTTTGTGGTCTTCACTCATTTTCCATCCGCTTCAAGCACAAAGCTGCTACCATGGTTTTTTGCTTTGCTGGTAGCCCTCTTTCCTGTGACATATCTGTTGGAGGGTCAGGTGAGAATCAAAAGCATCCTTGGAGATGAAGTTGGAGATCTGGCAGAGGAAGACAGGAAGCTCACTACTCTATTGGCTGTTGAGGGGGCAAGGACATCTCTTCTTGGTTTATATGCAGCAATCTTCATGCTCATAGCTCTGGAGGTTAAGTTTGAGGTTGCCTCACTTACCCGGGAAAAGGCTCTTGAAAGGGGTGGAATTAGACATAGTCAAGCTAGTCAAAGTAGTTCTTCAAATTTTGCTCCACGAATGAGGTTCATGCAGCAAAGGCGTGCCTCTACTGTGCCAACCTTTACAATTAAGAGAATGGCTGCCGAGGGAGCTTGGATGCCTGCAGTTGGTAATGTCGCCACTATAATGTGCTTCGCCATTTGCCTGATATTGAACATCAATCTGACCGGGGGATCAAACCAAGCTATCTTCTTCCTGGCTCCTATCCTACTGCTTCTCAACCAGGACTCAGATTTTGTCGCTGGTTTTGGGGACAAACAAAGATATTTCCCTGTTACAGTGGCTATATCGGCCTACTTGGTCTTGACATCCCTTTACAGCATATGGGAAGATACATGGCATGGTAATACTGGTTGGGGCATTGAAATTGGGGGTCCTGATTGGTTCTTTGCAGTCAAGAATTTAGCCATCCTCATTCTTACGTTCCCCAGTCATATACTCTTCAACCGGTTTGTTTGGAGTTACACAAAGCAGACGAACTCGTCACCACTGATCACGCTTCCCCTTAACCTGCCATCCATTATAATATCAGATATTATGAAGATCAGGATATTGGGATGCTTAGGAATTGTTTATACCATAGCCCAGACCCTTGTTTCTAGACAGCAATATATCTCAGGAATGAAGTATATTTAGGCAGATACATGTTGTGCAATGTGTTTCCGTAATTTTCAAGTGAGTTGCTGAAGTTCCAGGTTTGATTTGCAATTCTTTTCCTCTACTTCATTTGCGTAGTCAATATGCCCTGGAAATGCATGGCCACTTTTATTGGCCGTTTCTAATTTCTATAGCAAGCATTCACAGAAACTGAAGGGCATGGTATGTATTCTTTTACTTTTTCCCAAAGTGAAATGACTAACATGTCTCTAAACCCAGGCCTAAGAATTTTTCATTTCAAGGGCAATAGAGTAGTTATACTGTGCATGCCAAAATGGAAAACGCCTCTATACCAAAGTTTTTTTTTTTTTAAGATAACCAAGTAATTTAATGTGTAAAAAATTAAACAAATCTAAAATCAGAAATGAACCTAGCAAAAAACCTGAGATAATATTGTGTGATTTTTTTGTGAAGGACAAAGATGTCAATTCACGGCAATTAAAAGCTTAGGCTATGTTAATATTTACAAGAAACCCATAAGCTTTGTAATCTCACTTAGGAGGGTTGTTTGCTGTAAATTTTCAGTTGCGAGCTATCTTTCTTGCAAGTGTTTTTTTGGTTGAATTTTTCTTGCAAGTTTATTTATAGTTTGAGTGCAAACTATAAATATAAAAACAATATGATCGAGCAGGAAATAGTACTCAAAATTACAAAAACAAAATAAAACAAAAGAGATCCGAATAGTTGAACTTCCATGGCACATGTGAAATATAAAATGGCTCCTATAATTCACTTAAAAAGGGGGTCCTATGATATGAAAGATCACCTTCGTTCTTGCTTGTGAAATAAAAAGGAATTTGCTCTACAATGAAAACTGGGAAACCTAACGTGATTTCTAGGCTCTTTTCTTTCTAGTGATGTCCCTCCCAGATAGAAAAACAAGGAGCATGAATTGCATAGAGTTGAAAGTTGAGACCAGTTTCACTTTTAGCCAGATCTACCTGCAACCCGATCAAAACCGGGTTATTTGTTATAGTCAAGCATGGATGGAAGATCAGCATGCGGAAGGATAGTAACATCAACAAGCTTTCGATTGTGCTTGAAAGTGTGGTTGCGGTTGCTTTTCATTCAGAAAAGTATTAAAATAATATATTTTTTTATTTTTTAAAAATTATTTTTGATATTAGCATATCAAAATGAGCTGAAAATATTAAAAAAAATATTAATTTGAAGCAAAGAAAAAAATTAAAAATTTTTAAATTTTTTCAAAAAGGTTTTTGAAATGAAAAAAAAACGATTTTGCTTACTATTTCACTCTTTCAAGGTTTTTTTACTATCTTGAAATGGATTTAAATAACCATTCTCTTCAGGGCAGCGACCCTTTTTTTTTTCTTTCTAAATAAGAAATTACTGTTTTGGCGCACATAGTTGCATGTGGAATGCAATTAATTTATGAGAATGTAGAACAATATAGTTTGAAACTATTTAGTTTCCAAACATTTTTAATGTAAATGAACATCATTCTTTATTATGTTATTGGTCTAGTTTCACACATGAACCAGATCAGCGTGATAGTGTATCTCATGGTAAGTGGGTCAGTAGCATTTGTCTTTGGTTTATGGGATTCTGTATATTTAATTCAATGTTACTGAAATTAAATTGACATGCCATAGGAATTTCGAAGGGATGTTGCAAATTGTGTTTGTTTTCTTATGTTGTAAGATGTTCGCAGGGAGGGAGGCTCATGTCATGACCTTTGAAGTGGGAGCTGCACTTGAGGATGCAAAATGGCAAGCTCATGTGTACTGCTTCGACAGCAAAAAATGGCAAAGATTTTCCATGGCACTTCGAGCGTAAATGAGTGATGGTGTGTGTGTCTGTATATATTGCAAGATGAGTGTAATGACGTTCATCTCACTAATAATCAAGCAACTCTTTTTATATCACACCAGTCGATGAGAGCTTTCAGCAAGATGGATCCCTTTTTTTTCCATAGAGAATGCAGACTTCTGCCTTCAGTTTGCTTAGGGAGAAAGCGTAGTTGCATTGAAAGGCAAGACTCGAGCTGCTCGGGAAGCATCAGACTTCTGTAGAGCCTCAGGCCACATCTTTCTTTAGTGAATGGGGCTTCTGCCTGCTAGGGATGGCTCTGCTTGCTTATTTCCCAGTGGAGGCAGGCGAAGTTGCTTTCCTATGAATCATAGCCAGCCAGTCTAAAACCAACAACTCCAAAACGAGCAAAGAAAAGATTACTAAGAAGAAGAAAACAAAAACTTACCTTATACTTTAGCCTTTGTCTTCAGGACAACAAGCACAATGATGATCATTTGTGGAGTATGAAAACACTTCTTATCATTGAAAAACATTGTACGATGGATCATGGAGGGCTCCTAAGATACCATTAAGTTATGCAGTCCTTTTCATATCACATTTTAGAAATACACCTAATTTTAGGCTACAATCTACCGAGACTTTTATTTAGCGAAAACAATGCGAATTCATCTCCAAACTCACCAGCATTTGGATTTGAAAGAACAGCAGATTATCCAAAAAGAAAAATCTATGGCTAAAAAGTAATGCATAGAAATGATGTTGTTGTTAATTTATAAAATAAAGTTATGCATTATCATGCATGACCATGGTTCTAAAGGATAGGCTCGGGGTCACGGGTTAGAAATATTAATCCGGGTTGATCCATAATTTTTTTAAAAGGATTAAAATAAAGTTATTTTGATTAATATTTTTTTAAAAAACAATAAATTAAAAGTTGAGTTTTATCTCGAGTTAAACGGATTAATATAATGCTATGGTTTTGAACCGTCAAATTAAATTATTTTTTTAAATTTCTTTTTAATCTGAAGTCTGAACCAGTATACACCGTAATTAGTAATTACATCAGGTTTCTAGTTAAACTGGTTAAACTGTCGGGCCATTACAAGTGCATAACATGCGTGAAAAATTGCCCTTTCAATATGGTGAAACTCACATGCAATATGTGGATAATTATCTGCTCAGTATTTTCTCTTTAGATCTGATGCAATACTACTTTCAAAATATTACGTCTTAACGTAGAATAGTCAAATTTTTTTATTGATTCTATTTTTTTTGTTCTGTTGAAAAAATTATGATCTTAATCATGTTAGGGTTACATTATTCCTTTTCTCTTTTTCTCTTCGCTTGTACTGAAGGTAAGTAGAAAGAAACTTCCTCTCTCTCTCTCTCTCTCTCTCTCTCTCTCTATTCCTCTCCTTTCCTTTTATTTTACGCGTAAAACAAACCCTAGGTGGGACACTTTCAGTTCTCACAACACGACCCGCGATCGTCACGATTCATACAATTGTTAGGGCGAGTGTTTTTTTTTTTTTTTTGTAAGAAATTAGTGTCTCTGTTGTTTAAGGTTAGACTGGTTGCTGTTTCTTTTCATTTCATTCTGCTTTATTTATTGCTTCTGCTTGCTTAATTTGCTCCTTTTTATTCTTCTTTTTTTTTTGTTCAATTTTGTGTCTTTGCTTCCCATTTAAAATGAAAAAAAAAAAAAGAATTTACACTTTGTTATTTTATTTTACAGTGAGATTAAGGGTTTTTTTTTCTTAGTTTGTATTTGGTACATTGCTATTTCTCTTCAAAAATAAAAATCTCTCATCGCTAATTTATTGATTTATTATTCCATTGTGCAGGAATTACTGTCCATGGCAACTTGACAAAATAAAATACTTCTTGGAACAGGTTTTTCATCCAAAAACCCTTTCAAACCTTCAATGATAGGCAAAGAAAGCAATCATTTTGTAGTTTAGATTGATTGCCACGACACTGCTCGTGGTTTCAGAGGAATTTTATGCCTGTTGTGACTTTCTGGAATTGGTGTCATTCGGCACTCTGCATCTGCACTTGTTTGCCATTCCCAGAACGCAGAACTGTGTGAAGTACCCTTGAGATGTTTTGTGGCATTTTAATGTATATGTTTCTTTCAAAATTTTTAATTGAAGAACTTTACGTGGTGGGCTTTGGAAATCCCTATAGGAGTTTCTCTACTATGAACTCTAGATTCTTTCTCTTTGGCAGATGATTTATGTCATTCACAACTCGTTCTTCTCATCATTCCATTTATACTGATACTTGTTCTTATGGGGTGCTTCAAATGTGTTAGTTTCGTACAGGTTTGTTGAAGATTTAGCATCCTTTATTCCTAGCTTGTTGCTTCCTAGTTGTCAGCAGCCAATTCCTTTGGGTTTTATTTTTGAAGTACAAAGATGGGTGCCTTCTGCTGCTGTCTTAGCAGTGATGAACATGAAGAACATGCTTACCCAGGGAGTTCAATATACAGGCACTGCATTTGCCTAAGATTCTTTTTCCACCAGTTACTCGGTGGGGTAAGCATTGAAGTGCAAGCAACTCAACGCACTTGACTTTGTTTATTTTCTTTCCTAGATGTTTGTAAACTTGAGGCAGGTTGTTGTGGACAATTGTTTGCTTCCTTTGCTTGTATAACATCATGTAACCAACGAATTTGGTCTAAATCTAGGAGTTAGGCCTTTTAGTGGTTTGCCAATTTCTACTTCAAGGTACTGTTTATAATCTTGTGATTGCATAGAGCTCAAATTTTATGAAAACATGAAATAAATGTTTCACTGAGAGAATTTGAAGTATATGCAGAATAGTCATTATGAACTCTTTAGGTACCCAGAGCAAAAAGATGATTACTTGGTACCATTTTTTTGGGTGCAATTCCAATTTCGTGGTGTGCTCTATCAGTATTTTCATATGCATTCTGATTAAAGTTATACTCATGTTTTGCATTCTAATAACATTATTTCCCATGCATGCATTGTGATTTGATAAAGGTGGGGCAAGGATAAGGTAACTTAATATGGCTCTTATAATACTCTCTATATCAGGTGTTGTTTCATAAAATTAGCTTAAAAACCGATTAACTAAATTATACAATCACCTATATTCCTGGGACCATATTCTTGGTCATGAAAAGATCCTAATTTCTAAAGCTATTGTCAATAAATTTCCCCTTATTTTTTTGAGAAGGGTTCCTTGGTGCTGGTATGACCCATTCACCATACTTTCTGTTTTTATACTTCATTCCAGTTATCTGATGTACTTATTACCTTCTGCCATGTGCTTGCAGTATGGTACAATGTTTCACAGACTTGAAGGTCGCACTGTATCGCCAACCCAAGGAGGTAATTTTTTGGCATCAACTGGAGTTGGCACAGGATTACCTGATAGTTCTGCAAATGACACTCAACTCTCATCATCCAGGCCAGTCCCTTCCGATAATGATCAGAGGTATGATCGTTTGCAGCGTTATGGTTTAGTCTCTAGGAAGTCGATGACTCACTTCCAAGAAGAATCACAATCACTGAGAAGAAATGTGAGCAGTTCTGGCATGGAATCATTGGGCTCTGTAAAAAAAAGAAATGGGGTTGATTCCGAAGATGACAATAAACTTGGCTATTCAGAGTCCTCAGAGAAATCTTTGGCAACAAAAGTTGCACATGGACTAACTTATGTGCAACCGTCTACTGCAGATGAAGATGTCTGCCCTACTTGTCTTGATGGTAATTTAATGTGCTTATGCTGCGCTGCATTCCAATTGTGACCTTTAACTTGTGAGGATCTTCTTATTCCCTTCAGTAAGCAGTTTTTGAATGGTCATGTTGCAGAGTACACTCCAGAAAATCCTAAAATCATGACACGATGCTCTCACCATTTTCACCTCGGTTGTATTTATGAATGGTTGGAAAGAAGTGAAAGTTGTCCAATATGCGGCAAGGTATGCTGAATTTCCTCTTAGATAACAAATTCAATTTCATCCTAAAAGAAAAAAAAATCTCAAGTCTTGAACCTTCCTGGAAAGGCACTGATCTCTGGAAAGGTGATATGCAGGCTTAATTTTGTCTGTATGGACCAATTTAGTATTAATAGCTGCTAAAACTATGGCCAGTTTGTCAGGTAGCTTAGAGATATATTGTCAAGCCTTTAACCATCCCGTTGATGTGGAGATGGGTACCGATAACTTCAGATACACACTCTCTCCCATCACATATTTGAGAGAATTACTGCCATCAAAACTTCACCATCACTCTGCTTTTTGCACCTACATGTTCATTTGAATTTATCTCAATCGTGGATTGTCACTGTAAAGTATTGTGTTCATTTTCTTTTTGGGAGTAATTGCTCACAAAATAATGTTATAACTGGTCCTTCATATGGAAATCCTAATAATAGCACCAGATTTTTTGAGGTGTTCCTGATGAATCACTTCCATTTGGAATGTTAGGAGATGGAGTTTTGTGAAAGCCCTTAAGTTGTTCAGCGTCTGATTGTCAAGTAATGGGGGAAGAGCTGGCCGGAGTGTAAATAAAAGCTCCCTGAACTTTGTTTAAAGGAGTCTTGCATAGAGTTTCTATAAAGAGAAGAAAATAAAGAAGGTTCTTGCATAGAGGAAACCGATTTTTCATTTTCCCAAACCTTGTAATTTCCTAATGTACCTGATGGTCAAATACTCGATGCTTTCTGTATAGATTTTTACTGATCAGTGTATAGCTTGTATAAACTGATTCATGAACGTTATGCCGGCTCGTATAAGTTGCTCAAGTATTGCTAATGTTAATCCGTGCTTCCACCAATAGGATGATGTTTGGTTACGATACAGTATTGGTGGAAGCCGTAGAATAATGTAATAATCAGTTCCAGCATGAAAGAATGGAAACCCTTCGCATGCACTTTCTAGCAGGCTGGTCTCAAGTAATTACTATATTGTTGGTCATGGGCATGAGACTGTTGGATGAGATGGTGGGTTAAGAAGCTACATTGATTTTCATGGGGCTACTTGTGATTGATTTTCATGGGACTACTTGTGAGGTACTGTGGTTCTGCCACGGTAAATGCCACTCGAACAGAATATTTGGACCAATTAAATCACATGAAAGTAATATATATTTTTTTAGATCTTTGATTTCACCAACAAGATTGAAATTCTGCCCCGATATTTTTTTATAAGCAAAAGCTGCTCATGCCGTTGGAGTAACAAATCAAAAAGCAAATTAATCAGAATAGCATATCATTCTTATATTAATTTTATTTATTTCGAAACAAAATTTCTAAAAAAAAGCTAAATTGAATATAGATAATTTAGGTTATTATTAAAATTAGTGAAAAATTCTGTAGAAAACAAATAAAAAAATATTGAGAGATAAAATTAAAAAAACATGAATTAAAAAAAAAAAACAAGCGAACTTAGATAAATTTTCTAAATATGAATTAATTTTTCAAACTCATATTCTATAAAATTTTAGACCTAGATTTAATCAAGAAGCTTGATTTCAAACAAATTAAATGTTGGAGCATGAAATTGAATTTCTTTTTTATCAATTTAAAAAAAAATTTCAAAGCAAAAAAAAAAAATAGCAATTAAATAATGAGAAGCAAATTGGTAGAAAAAAAATGAAGGGGGATAAATTGAAAAAAAAATCCAATTTCATAAATCATCTCAAATAAAACTAATTGTAATCAAAAGGACAGAGATTAAATATGAAGAAATAACAAAATAATGAGCTGCTTTATTTTTTTATAGGGTCGGTATGAAAATCAAAGAAGAGAGAGGGAAAAAAGAGAAAAGAAAAAAGAAGAAGAATAAAAGGTTGCATGCACTAAACATGACGGCTATTTGAAACATGTGCTACACCTAGATGGAGAAAAAGCATAGACAAATCAAACACTGCTATAGAAGCCATTATATAACCACCACAAGATATGTCACGCGTTGCCCAAATGGTGCAAGGACATTTCACAAGTCGGTGCGTGTGCACCATGCGCAAGCCTCTTTTTTAATAATATTTAAACTAAGTCAATTACCAAACAACTCCTTTAACATTCATATTATTAAAAAAAATCAATATGAAAAGACGGAAATGCCCCTGGACCAAAGCTATAAAAATCTTGACTTTAAGGGCAAACACGTCATTTAACTGTTAAAAAAAAGTACAAAGAAAAAAAAAATTATAAATCCAAGTTTACAAAATTTTACTTTTAAGGGCTATTAATTAATTTTATCGTGTTGAATAAAAGTGTAAAGATCTTATTGCCCCTGTCTAATTCTTAAATGATTTTTTGATAATTTAGCAAAGACTATTCTACCCTAAATACAAGGCTTAATAATTTTGAAATGAAAAGCAAAATCATCACTTCACTAATATAATTCATAGTAAATTTAGTCTTGGTCTACAATTAAAACCTAAGCATCAATAGATCTTTTTTAATGAATTTATAATGTTACAGTTTTTTTTATATGAATAGTAAAACACTACATCAATAATATTTGATAGTTTATAATATATTTTGTTTAATCTAGAGATGGTAAGTGTGCCTATTACTACCCCTAGCTCACAGTACTGCTTTTTAAAACAGGAAAATGAATTACTTCTTTTAAAATGGAATAGGAAAAATAATTTCGAAACTTCAATATCCTAACTAGTTGGAAAGCTTTTATCATAAACAATCAATTTACAAGGAAAATACAATAAGATCTTATTAAAAAAATTTCTATTATTTTTTTCATGATAGGTCAAAATTACTTATGGTATTCATATTTTAATTTAACATGTTATATAATATTATTGAATTTTCATTGATGTATCGACGTATGTTATATATATATATATGTTTTGCCTTAGTCCATGTTTAAAAAGGCCAAAGACAGGGTGATAATGCAATATATCTAGGTTGGGTAGAATATTGAGCCTATATACATATAAGTTTGGTGATTTGCTAGACCCAATATCTTTGGGTTCAACTATATACTGAGTCCAAGTGCATATGAGTTTGACGAGTTGTTAAACCTAATATCTTTAGATTCAACTATGCGCCGAGCCTAAATGCATGTGGCGTTGGCAAACTATCAAATCCAACATTATTGAGTTTTGAGCCCAAGTGCATAAGGATTTGGTGAGTTTCCAGACCCAATATCCTTAAGTTTAGTTATATGTTGAGCAAAAAAACATATGGATCTGGCGAGGTGTCAAACCCAACATCATTGGGTTTAGCCACACGTTGAGCCCAAATACATATGGGTCTGGTGAGTTTCCAAACTCAATAATCTTAGGTTCAGTTACATGCTGAGTCAATACATATGAGGTTGACAAAGTGTCAGACCCAACATTTCTTGGGATCGGTTATGCGTTGAACCCAAATAAACGCGGGTCTGGTAAGCTGCCAGACCCAACATTCTTAGACTCATCCATATGCTGAGCCCAATTATATATATGAGTATGGTAAGTTGTCAGATCCAATATCCTTTGGTCGACTACATGTTAAACCCAGTACATATGAATCTAGAGAGTTCCCATACCCAATATCTTTGGGTTTAATTATGCATTGAGCCTAAGTACATGAAGGTATGACGCGCTGTCAAACTCAATATCCTTCAGTCGACTACATGTTAAACTTAAGTACATATGAGTATGATGAGTTGTCAGACCTCATATCCTTGGGTTCAGCTATGCACTAAGCCCAAGTACATGTGGGTCTGACAAGCTAGCAAACCCAATATCATTGGGTTCAGCTATGCGTCAAACTCAAGTACATATGAGTCTAGTGAGTTGTCAGACCTAACATCCTTGGGTTCTACGACGTGCTGGGCCTGGGTACATATAGATTTGACAAGCTGTCAAACTCTCATCACCCTTGTGCATCATTCCAAGTCCAAGTGGGGTATGAAATTGACGATCGTTATAAGCCTCATGTTGGGTTATGAGGCCTTGTTTGTTTATTTTTATAATTTTAACATATATTTATCTCTCATTAATGTTATCACGAGGATATGACACTCCAACCTTTCAATTCAAGTAAAGTATGATAAGGTTCGAGGGCTATATATTCCCCATGAACCACCTAGATAAATGGTTCATAATTTCTATTCTCTAAGTTTTCATACTTTACTTCTCAGAGCATTTATTATACAAAAACAATAACAAACACTTTTATTTTTAGAATTTAAATTTCATTCTCTTATTTATTGCAATCTCTTATTTAAAATCACTAACTTTATCGTCAAAAAGTTCTTAAACCCCACAAAAAAAATGTTTTACATGTGTTAGGCCATTTACTATCAACTTTATGAACTTTGAAGAAAGAAGTATTGGTGTGAATGTATGATTATTCACTATCCAAATACTTAAAAACCTCACTTCTTAGCATATTAAATTTTGAAACGTTATTAATTCGCATCATTTATAAGAAACTAATAAAAAAACCATTAATTATTTTTTTTCTGAAATGGTTTTTTAACATCTATCATTTATGCTATGATATAGCATTTTCTTTTCCACATCAATAGCTATGGCATCAAGGGGTTGATGTCAGTGGTTAGCAAGGATAAGCTAGTATTTATAGAATGTTTAAGAATTAATAATAGTTTTTTTTAAAGTGTTTTTTATTTGAAAATATATTAAAATAATATTTGTTAATATCAACACGATAAAAGAATTTAAAAATATATAAATTTTTTTTTTTAAAAAAAATTAATGTTTTTTGAAAACTCCAACTTTTTTTTGTAACCGCAGTCTTTAAACTCAGATTATTTTGAAAAAGTATGTAAACCCATAATTTCTCTGCGCTGCCATGCATTTTGTATTTATTTTATTTAAAAATTTCATCGTATTTATTTTCTAGATTTTTCTTTTATCGGAGCATCTCCACAGATAAAGTTATTTCTTAAATGTAGAGATCTAATAAAAATAGGAATCTCTAAGGCAAGTCAAAGAGAAATTATCCTACTGAGAGAGAATCTCTTCTCTCTCTCTCTCTCTTTATTTTTTATTTTTATTTAAAAAGAATTGCATTCTTGAACCGAATGCCTTTTCCATGTGTTTTTTTTTATAGAGTGAATTCTACACGTCAATAAATAAATATTACATCTATTAAAATAAATACATACATATATATATATATATATTACATTATAAATTGGAAAGGATAATATTTTCAAACTTACGTAATTCACTTCACCAAAAATATTAACCATCTATTTAAATTATATTAGCATTAATCTAAATTGGAAAAGATGATATTCATAGGACCTTGAATCCAAAATGAAGAAGGTCCCTCCCGTGGTTCAAAATAGTCAGGTCCAGATAAGCCAGTTTTGCCTGTCTCCAACTTGGCACGTGTTAATGGAGATTTTTCCAAACTCCTCCACCAATTAAAAAAAAACACCACACTAAACGACAAAACCATCTGGACAGCAACACTAAACAAAGACAGCAACACCCACTGTTTTGTTTTCCAGATCCAACGAGCCCCATGTAAATCGTAATCCATCCTTGTTTACTCAAACCTCCTTTGCTTAGCTTAACTTAACTTAACCCATCATTATTAACCATACATTTGGCTAGCTTTTGGGAACAACACGACACAAATGCTACAAATGTTGTTCTATAATAATTTATTTTTTTTATTTAGAATTATTTTTATATTTTTAGATTATTTTAATGTGTTAATCTCTATGTAAATTTTAAAAATTAAAAATATTTTTTTAATATATTTTTAAATTAAAAAATATTTTAAAAAATAATTGTATTACGTTAATAATACTAAAAGTCATGGTTGAAACAACATTTTACAGCTATCATAATTTTAAAAATATTTAATTAATTAATAAATATTATAATTTTAAATGTATATCATGACTGTTTTTTTATGAATTTTTAATTTTTTAAAAATATAATTTATAATTTTTTTTTTTTAACTACAACCACGTTCTAACTCTTCCATAAAATCCTAATCCCACACACCTTTTAGTAACCCACCACACACAGTCTACTCTTCTTCTACTACTTGCTACTTTTGAGAAAACAATGAGAAAGTGAGGAAAAAAAGAACACTCTGCCTCTCGTTTATGCATCTGTCCGATCCTGAAATCCACATGATCCTCTGAATCCTTTTCTCTGCCAGTCCTCTCCTTTTCAATCTGAAATCAGGTACTACTTCACTCCATTTTCCAACCCCTCTCTTGAAAAAAGGTTTAATTTATTAATCTTTGAGTTTCTGATTTTGTTGATATTATTGCATTTTCTTGTTTTCTCCGCCTGCATGTGCTAGCAGTTGTTTTTGGAGTTTTTATTTTCTTTTCATGAACTGAATACTGGGTTATCTCTGATTTGAGATTTCCAGTTTGGGACTGTCATTTTTTTTGAAATTCTGAAGCTTTGCTATTCGAAGTTATTTCCGTTTTTTAGTTGCATTCTCAGCTTCCAAGCACTGCATAGTGTGGTGTTGTGAAATGAACTGATTGCGATTTTTTTTCTTACTGTTATTTGATTCCAATGTTAACTAAAAATGGAACCTTTAGATCTGCTTTTAATTTAACTTTTAGAAATTCATACTGTGTTTAAGCTGTTTTATGTGATGTGGGTACTATTTGACTGATATTTCTGTTTCCTGTTTGGATTTTCAGCTAAATCTATTGACTTTACAATGACTAAAGATACGGATAACAAGTTCTTGAACGTGGGTCTGCTCATTTTGGCCACTCTACTAGTGGCCAAGCTTATCTCTGCACTTATAATGCCTAGATCTCAAAAGCGGTTGCCTCCGGTTATGAAGGGTTGGCCTTTGATAGGAGGGCTCATTCGATTCCTTAAAGGACCCATCGTTATGCTTCGTGAAGAGTACCCAAAACTTGGCAGTGTTTTTACAGTGAACCTAGCTAACTGGAAGATTACTTTCTTGATTGGCCCTGAGGTGTCTGCTCACTTCTTCAAGGCCTCCGAAGCAGATTTGAGCCAGCAGGAGGTGTATCAGTTCAATGTGCCTACTTTTGGTCCTGGTGTTGTGTTTGATGTGGATTACTCTATAAGGCAAGAGCAATTTCGATTCTTTACAGAGTCTTTAAGAGTGAGCAAACTCAAGGGATACGTGGATCAGATGGTGGTAGAAGCAGAGGTGATCGAGTTTCTTACCAGCCAGCTCTTTCTGTTGTTTACTACTGTTTAAGTTCTATGCAATCAATTCTTGTGTGTTTTCTTTAATGTTGGCTATTTAAGCACAAATAGTTATTTTGGATTTTAAATTTAAGTCTGGTGGCCATGCTTCCATCTATCATTCTAGAGAATCATCATTTATTACTGGTTTTGTTCAGCACAGTGTGCATAATGTTACTTTAGATTGTTACCCTTGTATAATTTCCAGAATTACCATGCTGTGCTCAGGATGTACAAATTCATGGTGCTAATCATTTTATTGTCATTTTGAAACTGGCAGGACTACTTCTCAAAATGGGGGGACAGTGGGGTGGTAGACATAAAGTATGAGCTTGAGCATCTGATCATTTTGACAGCCAGTAGATGTCTACTTGGACGAGAAGTTCGTGATAAGCTTTTTGATGATGTGTCTGCTCTATTCCATGACCTTGACAATGGAATGCTCCCAATCAGTGTTTTATTCCCATACTTGCCCATCCCAGCTCATCGCCGCCGTGATCGGGCACGCAAGAAGCTTGCAGAAATCTTTGCAAATATCATAAATTCCCGTAAGCTTGCTGGAAAATCAGAGAATGACATGTTGCAGTGCTTCATTGACTCGAAGTATAAAGATGGTCGCCCAACAACCGAGTCTGAGATCACAGGCTTGCTCATTGCTGCTCTCTTTGCTGGGCAGCACACCAGTTCCATCACCTCCACTTGGACAGGAGCCTATCTTCTGCGACATAATGAATACCTATCTGCTGTGTTGGAGGAGCAGAAGAACTTGATGAAAAAGCACGGGAACAAAGTTGATCAAGATATTTTATCCGAGATGGATGTCTTGCATCGGTGCATCAAGGAGGCCCTCAGACTCCATCCTCCACTAATTATGCTTTTACGGAGCTCACATAGTGACTTTAGCGTGACAACACGAGATGGGAAAGAATATGACATCCCAAAGGGCCACATAGTCGCGACATCTCCAGCATTTGCTAACCGTCTTCCTCATGTCTTCAAGGACCCAGAAAGGTATGATCCTGACAGATTTGCTGCTGGGAGAGAAGAAGACAAAGCAGCAGGGGCATTTTCATATATTTCTTTTGGAGGTGGCAGGCATGGGTGCCTTGGCGAACCATTTGCTTACTTGCAGATAAAGGCTATATGGAGTCATTTGCTGAGGAATTTTGAATTTGAGCTCATATCTCCTTTCCCTGAGACAGACTGGAATGCAATGGTCGTTGGTGTGAAGGACAAGGTGATGGTGCGCTACAAGCGGCGTGAGCTTTCAGTTAATTAGGGGAACAACTTTGTGGAAGTTTGGAGAACGACTTGAATTTCTGTCGAATGAATTTTCCCCATCTGTGCTTTGTTTTATTTGTGCATCCGAGGTCCCTGCCCGGTGATTACTTTAGTTGTTGCAAGGTTTTGTTTGAATTTGGGGCTGTAGACCTGTGATATGTTAGTAATCCAGTTGAGTTTTTTTATAAGCAGCAGTGAAATTAGTAGTCTAGCCACTGGACCTATCGTCTCCAGTAACAATAAAGCAAGTGGAAATTCCGTCCTCTCAAGCACAACATTTAGGCCCTCTCAAGCACACCATTTGGGTATGGATTGTTTTTGGGTGTTAAAAGTGTTTTTAAAAAAAAATTAAATTTTTTTATTTTTTTTAATTTAAATTAATATTTTTTAATTATTTTGATATATTAATATTAAAAATAATTTTTAAAAAATAAAAACAATATTATTTTAATATATTTCAACTACTTTAAAAAAAATTGAAATCACACTTTCAATACACTAACTCAAATAATTCAGTCGTATGGTCATGACATATATGAAAACCAGAATCGATCATGCAAATATTTGACTTCCAATAATTTCCAATTGAAGCTGCAGAAATTAAACAAGAAGATTCATCCTTGTTTACAGCTGACAAACCGAGATACAATTCTATCTTTCACCGAAGATACTTTTGCAATGATGCTGCACTAATAAAAACCAGAAAAAAAAAAAGGACCTTCTCGAGGAACAAGGTCAGATTCAAAACTTCCTTTCAGATTTTGGTGTAAAAACATAGTAAAATATTACATAAATTTACAAATGAGCATTCTCTAGCCTCTTGAACTAATTCCCCAAGTGGGACGAATCGTGGTGTTATCTTAAATTGGATTGTTTGAACGCCAATTCTCCTTCCTCGCCTGGAGCAGAGTAAACTTTCAACACTTCACACGAGGAAATCATAGGCCTCTATCTCAACTACTCGAAACAAAAGAATAGTGGAGTACGTACAGCCTGCAGAGGAAACTGTTTGGAGTTTGCTTGGGATGATTTTAAGGAGCTCACTATCAAACAGCAAAGTTTTGTCTATCAGCTCTTGGTTCCTCAGCACAAAATTGAAGGCTCGTTGACCCTGTCAAACACAATCATTTATCATTTTGGAATCATTTATAAGTGCAATGCAAGCACTAGAAATCTTACATGGCATTACCGAAAATGTTTTAGGTCTTGGCCCACTCTTGTTGTGATCCTTCTCAGGATATCCTAGTTCTGGGTGCTCAGTGATCCCCCATCGCTGTGAAGCAAACTGTGAAATCTGCACGCACAATCTTACAAGGATTGTAGATGTTATTACAATTTATTCATCGAAGATTTCTGTAATAGAGAACTTCAAACATATTTTGGGAAAAGGAGATGAAACACCTTCTAATTCGACAAAGAGCGAAAGAGAGATAGAAAGTTGTTTATTTTCCTGTCAGTGAGTTTGCTCATCTGTATGTTAGGCCTCCTTTAATGTTCTCTTGACCATGGAGGAAGATTCTACTCAGTGAAGATGGTGTAGAAAGAAGTTTATTTCCGGTATTAATGAGACTACTACCTTTCTATGATTAGATTATTGGTTACGAAGTGAGCAACATTTATGCGACCTAGTGTTTTTTAAGGTGCTCACTTCTACTGAGTTGTCATAGAATGTCAAGATCTCAAATATTATTGAGAGAGATACTTGGGCTTTTCCATCAGGTAGTCTCTCAGGAGTGCCTTACCAGACCACTATATCTGGAATGGTCACTCATCGAAGAGGTTCTTTATTAACTCTGCATGAGAGATTTTTAGAGATTTCAGATCCACATACTCCATGCACCATCTTTTTTGGTTCCAGGTTTCATCCCAAGACACTCATTTATCATGTGGCTTGCCTTTATGGGTTGTCTTAACATTATGGACAGACTACATGTTTTTCATATCATTCCCTCTTTGACATGTATCATTTATAGGTCGCAGGTTGAAACACATGAACATTTATTCTTTTAGTGCCCTTTCTCCGCTACAGTTTGAGGTGCTATCACAAGCATGACTCTTATGGGTTGGCCTTCTTCGACATGACGTCAACTACTTCAGTAGACATACAAGCACTTGAAAAGAAGAAGGAATTTACGCGTCTCATTTTCTCGGTTAGCCCTTTCAACCTCGATTTACTTCATTTGGCATAAGAAAAATAACAAAGTATTTCATCAAATTTACCGATCTCATCAAGATGTTTGCGAGGATATTTTTTATTTGTTCTGGTCCTGTTTGGTAGAGCTCGAACTAAGGTTTCATATCCCAACTACTTTTAGGTCTATTTGGTGCCTCCGAGAGTCATGAGATACCAGTGTTCTTGTTGTTTTTGAGATTGTATTTAGCACAATTTCATATGTAATCAATCGGTCGATTGGTTAATAAATTTAAAAAAAGTGGTCGATCGGCTCTTTGCTATTTGTTTACAGTATGTTTTTGTCTTTTTTTTAGTTTCTTTTTTAGTTTTTGCTTTTTTTTTTTCTTGTTATATTTTATCAAATAAATCAAGATAACAACCTTTTGTACTTCTTGGGACATGTCCCTCATTTCCCTATACAATTTTCACTTTTTAATACAATTACTCTTATAAAAAAAATTATTTGTTATCATGATTTCAATAATTAAATAAGATAAGTTAGATGGTGATGGTTTTTAACTTTTATCTTAATACAAAAAAAAAAAATTCAATATATGTTTAGGTTTTTATCCTTGGTGTGTTGCAAAATTCTACTACTTTTTTTTTCTTAAAGAAAATGTTCTTCCACGCAATAATTTCTCCAGAGCATGCCGTGAAATTCTACATTTTTTTTAAGAAAATGTTCAAAATAATAATGTCAAGTAAAGCATAGAAAGCAAAGATCATGACGGTTTCTTATGCCATATTCTAAAACATGACATAAAAAATGGAGAATTATTTTAACATGGTACGGTTTAAATTATAATTTATATCCTAAAATTTATACGCAATTTACAATTTAATATTCTATCCAAAAATACCAACAAAAAAATATATTTAATTATTTACAAGATTATCTTTAAAAAACTCTTATAATATTAATATCACAGCTTTATCATTAAACTAATATTACAAATTTGTTATTAAATAAAAAAAACCCTGGCCATTACCCTAGTTGCCTATGCTCTTCCTCACCTCGCTGATGTTGATCGATTCCTGGAGAAGCAAAAGAATCAGGACTACATGAAATTGAAGAAACACAAAAACTCACGTATCTATCTCTGGCTCTAAAATTGCAACATGGTACAATCAAACAAAAATGTTAAGAGATCAGCAGTTCGGGTCTTACAAATTTTAAAATTATTGGAGGCTTATATAATTATTAATTTTAAAACCTATAAAATTAGTCTAGGTGCGCATAAACTAACCGAACACCCACGTTAATAATAATAAAAAAAAACAACAACGTTGAGTTAAGGATGAGATTAAGGATTATCTCCTGCAATGATGGCGGGAAACCAACCATATTTAGGATGAAAAGTGGAACGGTCCGTAATTGCTGACACAACTTATTGTTTTCAAGGTTACTTGAGAATATCTTAAACATTCTATTTAATACTTCTGCCTACAGTACTATACTGTCTGTCTATAGCAAAATGTCTTGCAACATCTGGATTGCTTCAAGGTCTTTTGCCTGTTGTCTTTCTCCCA
>Ga0307517_10003258_pt1 | contig 25387 bp, 14 predicted proteins | sample 23_EM_MG_FD_194515 | JGI IMG/M metagenome (GOLD analysis project Ga0307517, IMG submission 194515) | Populus trichocarpa ectomycorrhiza microbial communities from riparian zone in the Pacific Northwest, United States - 23_EM | ecosystem: Host-associated > Plants > Roots > Unclassified | place... | reverse complement strand
TAAGTGAGCTCAGAAAATTATTTTCTCCATGTGAATTACTTGTATATGGCTTGATAAAAAAAAAAAAAAATGTAAACTTTGGGTATACTATTTCTATTAAATTCCTAAAGAGAGAGAGATTTCTTTTGAGAAATATATATAGAAACACACTTTTTATTTAATTCTCATAAGTGACCGTATTTTTTTAGATTTTTATTTTTTAAAAAATTAAATTAATATTTTTAAGTATTTTTTTATTATTTTAACATGGTTAGGTAAAAAATAAAAAAAAATATTTTAATATATTTTTAAATAATTTTTTTTTTAAAAAACAACATTTATTACAAACTTATTCAAGGAGAAATTCAGGAACTTCTTAAGGCATATTACAAGTGCGAAAGATGCTGTAAATACTGCTACCATTGCTATTAGTGTTCCTCCAAAAGCTTTCATTTCTGGCTCTTAGATCCATTATCTGCTTGATTTATGAGCCATTGTAGTTCTGCTGTTTCCAGGACACCCCTGACCACGCTTACTTTTCTACTAAGAATGGAAAAAATGAAGAACACCTGCCATTTAGGTCCAGAAGCTCTCCAGAATCTGGGCAGCAGTGAATAATTCTTTCTATTGCATTGGCATGGCCATTCTTGGCTGCAACATGAAGGGGTGAATGGCCATTTTTATTCAATACATACGCATTACAGGTATCAAATTCCAGCAGTCTTTCAGCCGCCTTGTGGTCTCCAAGGGATGCAACCTGATAGAGTCGTCTCAGGAGGATTTTCATGATACCTGACATCACATGGAAAATGAATTATGAAACTACAACTGCACAAAAGCTTGAGATCTACTTAGTATGAGTCATTTGAAGCCTTGATCACAGCTAGCAGGTTGCATCAGAACCCAAAGAATGGCAAAGGATTTAAAAGATAGAATTGAATGTGGATAAATTAAAAGAAAGAATTTTCCAAGCACGGGACACTACCTGAATGTGTCTCCATCACAGAAGCATGCAAAGCAGTTTGGCCCCCTGATCCCCATGAGCTGAAGATGGAGTTGATGTCAGAATCTGATTCTAAACATCCCTCTTCCCTTCTCTAGCAGGAAGAAACAACGGAGGCTCGCCAGCATGATTTTCAAAACAAGCCAACTTCGGATCAAACCTTATCAACAACTGCACAACACTCACATTACCATTCCTAACAGCCTCTTGTATCGCTCTCTTTATTTCCCAGCCTCATGTCAAACTTGCCAGTTTTTCCATTTCAGTGCCTATCCTTTATGCTGATAAAATTCAGTACATATTTTTACGTACATCTAGATATCACTAGTTTGCTGGGGCTTTAAAGTAGAGTTGGCTACCAAAACAAGGTCTTAGAAGATTAATGGAGCAGACAGTACCAGATTAAAAGCCATCTTGTCTGTCAATCAGTGTAAAGGTCTGCCATTAAAGTTGGGATTAGCACAATGAAGTCTTTTGGTCCCTGCATAGCAAATTTAGTCGACGCCAACTGGTATAGAACAATTAGATGATCAGTACTGAGGACCAATACTCTTTGCCTTCAAGCACAGAGGTTTCTATGCTAGGAGAGCTGTCACTTTTTATTTCCTATTCCACTAGGTACATGGCTTCTTGTTGTTGTTGAAGATACTACGGTTCCCTTAACTTTCATTATGGTCGTCATTCGCATATTCAAAGATGTATCCTCTCCTCTGGCTTTATCCTCCTTTTGAAAGTTCTTGCTTCAGTTCATTTCAGGGTACTACATTCATGTTTGCAGCAAGCTTTGCCCTGGGATACTGAGAATGAAACAAGAAAGTGACAATATCAAGTGTGTGATGACATAAATGTTATAGGTTGTAAATGGACGCAGCTATAAATTCTAGTCATCTAGCATCTAGTTATCAGGTTATTAAACTATATCTCCATATTTTCATGATTCCTCCTTGTTTACATAGATTCTCACAGCTAGACAGATAATATTTTTTTAATCTATATTTTTTATTGTATAATTAAGTAAAAAATAGATAGTCGTCATCCAGCTTACAACTATAGTTTGACATTTAAATAAAAGCCCAAGAACTATAGTTACAACTATATTTTCAAAACAAAGGGTTTTGCGATTTACGTACAGTGGCAGTGGCACTAATTATATGTTTTTTGCAATTTTGACATGGCTTAAAGAGATTTCGCCATTTCGTATAAGAAAAATAACGCAGTTTACTTGCACGCTTGAATGTTTCAGGAACTTGGGATTCTGAGTAGAATGTGAGTAGAGTCATCGAAGGGATGACTGAGTAACAATAACCAGTGTTCTCTGCAAAAGAAATTCATATATGTTTTCTTCTACTTTTTCTTGGGTTCATCACAGAAGTGTGTGCGTTATTGTATCGGATTTGAGTATATAATTATATCTATATATATATATATATATATATATATATATATATATATTGTAGTCGTTTGAAGAACACGCGCCAGCACATGAGAAAGGCTGTTGTATTCCAGTGAAGCGTGCTCTCTCCTGCACGGCCAAAAACGCTTGATCGTTGTGTCACCAACACTATCACACGGTGATGCTTCCAGTAAAGTGGTGCATGTATTGTGATTCTCGGTGGTTTGGCGGCGACCAAGTTTTTTCTTTCCCCTTTTCTCTCTCTCTTACATGGCCTCGGGATGTGCATCGGCTAAACAAAAATTGAAATGCGTCCTCTCATTTTATTTTTATTTCAGTTATAGTCCTATTTTTTTTTATTAATCTTTGAAAATATCAGATCTTTTTTTTATTGATTTTTTTCTTTCAATTTCATCCCTTAAAATTAAATTAAATTAAATTTTATTTTATTTTTATATTAGATTTGGTTCTCATTCTTTTAATTGCTATTATTTCTTTTCAATTTCATCCCTTGAGATTTTATTTAATTTGATTTTTATATCAGATTTGGTCCTCATTCTTTTAATTATTATTTTTTCTTTTCAATTTCATCCATTGAAATTTAATTTTTATATTAGGTTTGGTCCTTATTCTTTTAATTGCTATTTTTTATATCATTTTTGTAATTGACTTTTTTCCGGTTTCATCCTTAAATATTTTTGGTTTGTAGTTTGAATTGTAATTTTTTTCTAGTGCGGTGATCCCGGTCTTACGACCTCGGTCACAAGTGTGAGATATTAATCTAAATTGACACTAATATTTGTTAACCAATTTTATTTTTTAATTCCATTATTTAACATTGATTTTATTGAAAATGGAGCACACCACCCCTATTTTTCTTTCCAAAAAAGTGAATTCTTATTTGTTATAAAAAAAAACCCATTGACATGTGTTTAGATGAAAAATGAATTTTTATATAAAAAATTCTTATATGTAATAGAGATGAAGACCTATATTAATTACTGGTTTAGTTAGTTAACTCAGGTTAATTCATAATTTTTTTTTAATTTCATCTTTTAATTTTATTATTTTACAAAAAAAGTTGGATAATCCTACATATTCATGTTGGCTAAGCCATTTCGCTATTTATTTTTATTTTTTCTGACCCGCGCGGGTCAATTAAATAGTGTGTATATATAAAAGAACAAAACGAGAGAGTAATCACAGACGTGCGCCTGACGATCTCTACAAGCTGGCCTGTCCAGACACGCAGCCTGCCTTGTCTTGTCAAGACCTCCATTACTGGATGCTTAAACAATATAGCTTGTGCATCGGCATTGCAAGAGGTAGTTGAAAAATAGTTATTATAACTGTTATAAGTAACTTGCTTTTTTGTGCTAGCTGCTAGGAAGTTCCTAAGAAATCTTAAGGTTTGAACCTGAGACTTCCAAAGAAAAATCACAAGTGACGGCGAATGAGCTCCTTGCGTGTTCTTAGCATTGGCGAGAAAGAATTCATCTTCTTTTTTTTTTTTTTTTTTCCCAGTCAATTATTGATTCTTGGAAAATACTCGAGTGCTGATGAGAAAAGATTCTTTCTTGTTTTTTCTGTTTTTGTCAACTATTGATTCTGGGAAGGTCTATCTCAATTTCTGTTCCTGGATGCTGACCTATTTCTGCCATGAAAAAGATCTATGCATGGAGCAGGAGGAGTTATTAGCAGCCCGAGAATGGCTTTTTTTGCTGTTTTATGCACTGAATTCTGAGTAATTGACAGGTTCCTCATTTATATATTGTTGATAGAGAATGTTATTAACTGTTATGGAAGATGCTAATAATTCATTCTGGCAAGCTTCTCATCCTCTTAATTACTGGTTGTACTTCGGAGTTTTCTATGATGTTTTATCTTCAATGGTGTTGACAGTTGGCAGATTATGGATGATTTTCAAATTGAAAGCCTCAAAAAGTATTTCTTTATTTCTAAAAGAAGGGGACTGCGTTTTCTCCTTGTGATCTGTAGATAGAAAGCAAGATTACGGCAAGGGAATCATAAATTTGGCTGTATTTGCTGCATCGTTGAACACGCATATCTGTCGAGTTTCATGTTCGGCTTGATTCCAAATTGAGCAAGTCATTGTTTCTTTGTTAATATTTTATTAAAACTGCGTATTAATTATTATTTTATAAAAAATATAGTTAACCTCGTAAACTAAAGTTTGAGAAATATATATAACTAATATATAAGTATTTGTCAGATAACATGCATACTGAACTAATTAATAAGAGAATTTCATATGGAGAAATCACCCACATTTATGAAAAGACTCACATGGTAGTTGTGTAAATAATCATTAGACTTAAAATTCCTAAGTTATCTTATATAAAAAGTATTATACTTTGATCATAACCACATGTTATCATAATCAAAGGTAAAAAAACAAATAGATAATGGATATAACATAAACTATATGAAGATATTTGAGTTATCAAGAGATGATTCATTACCCTAGATGAATTAAAGAAAATGTTTCATATTTTTTCAAATAATATTGATTGTTAAATCTTTGACCAAGATGGAATGATATTTGAGAAGAGTTTATCAATGATCATAGTGTTGAGAACTAAAATGATTTAACTAAAAAGACATACTCAATACTTAGGGGATGATAATTAAATTGAGAAACTAATCATTGAAAGGTTAAGTCAAACAACTTGTAACTTTTTTAATATTTAGGGGACTATGACAAGTTGCTAGACATTATACTTAATCTTCAAATATAAATCATTTAATTATTGGATTGATAATAAATTAAATTAAATTAAATTTATTTAATCCTATTTTATTTAGGATTATGATTTATATTTAAGCCAACTTATTAGGGAACCTAAACAAGTCACACATATAAGAATCATTGATCAAAAATTAAAATGAGATGATTAATCAATAGTGACTTGACTGTAAATAAATTTTAGAATTGAGGACTAAAATATAATTAATACAGGGGATTACAATTTTAGACCTAGGATAATTTCTAAAATTATCCTAAAATAATATATGTAATATAATAAGGTGCAAATTGATATTTTATCATTTGTAGGGTTTTAGTTTTCTCTATAAATAGAATGTTATGTCTCTTATTTTCTATACATGATAGTATAATAGTACAATACAAAAACACTTAAACACAAAAGAAAAGAGCTAGCACTATCAAAGGTGTAGCAACCCCTCTCTTCTAAAAAGGTTTAAGAGATTTCTCACTTGTGGTTTGCGACAACCTAGTCTTAAAATAATTATTCAAAGTTAAAAAGAACATTTAATATTCATATAATTTCCGTATAAACCCTAAACAATTCTAGATATATCTAACAGAATTCCTGAGACTCTTGAAAAATTTTAAATTTATCGTTTCCGCTACATGATATCAGAGTCTTTGTTAAATAATTATGGTTGTTGATTGTATGTTTTAATTATTATCGATATTAATTATAAATTAAATTTGTATGCAAATTTGTTTTTCCCAAAAGTAAATTATTTCTCTCATGATATTTTTTTTAAAACTTTTAGCTATTGTTCCGGTCATATATGGTTGGAATCTTAAAAAAATAGTTTTAGGTCGTTGCACCTCCACTAGCAGCAACGCCGGTCGCTAACACGCATGGTCTAGCACACATGCCAACTTGCTACTGGATGGCGAGGTAGCAAAGGCCACTGCCAGCAGCCTTGCACGAGGCAACTACCTTGTACAAAGGGTTGTGCACAATGACAGTCAGGTTGTCTTGCATCGCTTAGCGCAGCGACAGCCTTGGCAGTCACTAGGTTCCTATCTGGAAACTCACATTCTCTGCTTTAACCTCCGATCATCTCTTAGATTTTCTCCATAAACACACACAATACAGCTTCTAAGGCTTCATTCCTCATACACCAGTGCTAATTTAAGTATAAAAAAGTCTTCTAAGTCTAACACAGGATTTGTTTTGCAAGTGTTTGTGAAAACCAAGTCCACTAGTTTTAATCTCTCAATTCATCCACAAGCCTCTAAAAGACCTTGATCTTTTGGGTTTTTTTTATTTTTGTCAAACTCGCATTGGATTAATTTAAAGATGCGATATTTATTTTGGATTTTAGGAAAACTGAAAAAGATTGAACTGCAGTTTTTTTCAGTCTTATGTGTAGTTTGAGGTGATAACATTTATCAGAAAGAAATTTAATGTTAATAAAATGCTATCTCCATTGCAAGTTGCAATAAATTCACCAGTTATTCAGCAACATAAAGATTCTGTAAGCCCTAAACTTTGTGTTTGAAGATACCTTCTTAACAAAGAGGAAAAAAAAGAGTATAAAATTGTCTGCAGTCTTGGAAGCAAGATCCTTGGCAAATGCCTCAAATTTGAAATTGATGACAGGTCTTCATCAAAGACGACTGGGCATAAATGACATGGGAATGGCAACAGATCATAACAAGTGTCTTTATTGTACACGTGTCACATGCTGACTAGTGGTGTAAAATTCTATTGTCCTACGTAAGAGACTTGCAGCAGATGTAATGAACATATTTTTTCTGCTTTAAGAAATAGTAAAGTCTCGATGCTCACCAACAGAGTGCTTTACTACAATTTAGTATCCAGTTTTTACATTTTTGACAGGAGGTCATAGCTGCAGGTAGAATCTTGCTTAAAAGCCAAAAAAGAATGAAGTGTCAAAATCTTCTTCAACAATAGTGATGAACAATAAATCCAAGCAACTTTTTTAGACCAACATATAGATAAAATAAACAGTAATCCAAAGAGAAAATGAGGGCGGGCAACCTGATTGCTTTCAGATTCCTTGATTCCCTGCCGTCAAATAAGTGCCGGCAAATTTACTAAATGCATTTGGCATTGGATTAGCATAAGACTATAGCGGATAAAACGATACAAGAGAGAGGGACGCAAATAATTAATTATTTCCTTAACAACGCAAATAAAAAGCAATCTATGATTGGAAATTTCAAGCATTGATGAAGCTAAGTCCACCGTTGAAAGTTTCATCGCTCTCCTAGATTTAGCACAGATAATGGGAGGCAAAGATAGCATGTTTCGGTATGCTGATAGCAAAGACAAGCTGTTGATGTTCTTTGGGGTTCTGGGCAGCATTGGAGATGGATTGCAATATCCTCTCACAATGTATGTTCTTAGCCATGTTATCAATGAATATGGAAGCTCCAGTGCATCTGTGTCTATTGATACCGTGAACAAGGTGAGCATCTTGAAGTCCTCGAAACTATCTTGTTCTAGCAATCCCTTCTATTTATCCTTCTTGCTATAGTTAAGGTTGCACCAGTGACATTACTTGATGTGTCTACAGTAGTAGAAAAAACATAAATGAAGGACTTGGCATGGGATATGTCTTGAAGACATGAAAATATGTTGAGAGGGAAGGTTTTAACTCCATATATTTAGCTGAAAATTATATATCCAATATAAACTAGAGTAATCTGCATAATGATTGATTAATTAGCTCATCCAACGCAGAAACTACGTACCTCCACAGTGCTTATACATGCATGATTTCCTACTACACAATGGAAATGTAAAAGTTATTGGTGTAAGTTCATGCCTAAGGCTTGCGTAAATTCTTAGAAGTTCTTCACCTTAAGTGCATCAGAATTCATCTTGATCCTTCTTAATATTGTTGATTATCAAAGCTCATTTGAGTTTATTTTAATTCTACTTGTCAGTACTCTCTCAAGCTGCTATACGTTGCAATTGCTGTTGGACTTTCTGCTTTTGTTGGTGAGTTCACTATTAGTAAATCTAATGAACTGCTTTCAAGTTTCATTATTTTCAATTGAAAAACATTAATCAACAGATACAGGGAAGCTAATTCTGTTCTTTGTTGCATTTTGGTTGAGCTTTACTTTTGCAGAAGGACTGTGTTGGACAAGAACTGCTGAGAGACAAACCTCTATAATGAGAATGGAATATCTGAAATCTGTCCTTAGACAAGAAGTTGGTTTCTTTGACACCCAAGAAGCTGGTTCTTCCACCACGCATCAAGTTGTCTCAACCATTTCTAATGATGCCAATTCAATCCAAGTAGCAATATGCGACAAGGTTTGCTTTTATTATTGTTCTTTCCTTTAATTCACTTGTACATAAGCCTGAGCGTTGAAATTAACTCCTATAGAAACAACTTCAAAAGTGCTTTTACGTTGGTGGTAAAGACTACATGTTAGTTAAGATTTAAGGTTTGTACAATGCCAAACCTCACAAGCATGGCCCCCAAAAAAAAAAAAAAAAAAAATTTTCCTGCATTTTAAGTCGAGAATTTGATATTATTCAGCATAAAATGTTCTACCAAATACATGCATATTTATGTTAGCCTGTTGGCTTTGAATCTGTCTGGAGGAAAAGTGATAAAATTTTTGGTCACTTGCTCAAGCATCCATCCCTGAAGCATGACCTGACTATAAGCAATTAGTAATCTAGATAAAACTATTTCCTTCATCTCCATGCTGTGATTAAAATTATAAAATGGATCTTATGCTGCTTGTAGATACCCAACTGCCTTGCATATATGTCGACCTTCGTCTTCTGCCTCGTGACTTCTTACATGCTGTCATGGAAGCTTGCACTGGCAGCTCTTCCTCTCACATTGATGTTCATTATCCCGGGACTTGTATTTGGGAAGTTCATGATGGATGTGATCATGAAGATGATTGAATCATATGGAGTTGCTGGCGGGATAGCCGAACAAGCTGTTTCATCTATAAGAACTGTATATTCATATGTAGCAGAGAATAAAACACTTGATAAGTTCAGTCGTGCACTTCAACAAACAATGGAATTAGGAATAAAGCAAGGTTTCGCAAAGGGACTGTTGATGGGGAGCATGGGAATGATTTATGTTGGATGGTCTTTTCAGGCTTGGTTAGGTACTTATTTGGTGACAGAAAAAGGAGAAAAAGGAGGCTCTATCTTCGTAGCTGGAATCAATATCATCATGGGAGGATTGTAAGTTCCTTTTGTTTCTATTTTCCTCTTTTGATAATTTCTTTGAAGCAGACTAACTGATTTAATTTGAGTTTAAGAACTCATAGTTTTTACTCTGCAATTGCAGGAGTGTTTTAGGAGCACTCCCAAATCTAACTTCCATCACAGAGGCAGTGGCTGCTTCTACTCGTATTTTTCAAATGATTGATCGAACTCCTAGTATAGACTCGGAGGATAAGAAGGGGAAGGCTTTGTCATATATAAGAGGAGAAATTCAATTTCAGGACATATATTTTAATTATCCATCAAGACCTGATACACCAATCTTGCAAGGCTTGAATCTCACGATTCCAGCAGGTAAGACAGTTGGTCTTGTGGGAGGCAGTGGTTCTGGAAAATCCACAGTGATTTCATTGCTTCAAAGATTTTATGACCCCAACGAAGGACAAATTCTCTTGGATGGACACAAAGTAAATAGGCTTCAGCTCAAATGGTGGAGATCGCAAATGGGTCTGGTTAACCAGGAACCAGTCCTCTTTGCAACATCTATAAAGGAGAATATACTGTTTGGGAAGGAAGGAGCATCGATGGACGATGTGGTAAATGCTGCTAAGGATGCAAATGCTCATGACTTCATTACCAAGTTACCAGATGGATATGAAACTCAAGTAAGCTATCTTTTTTCTTTTTTAAACTAACAATTTATTTCTCGAATTCATTTCAATAGAATTTCATAGAAATATTGATGGAAAGAAATTCTAATAGCAGTTCTCAGATGTTTCTTTAGTAAGAAAATGGAGAACAATTAATTTATGAATTTTGTTTCTAGGCATTTAACTCAAATTCTGTATGTTAAGTTAACATGCTGTTCTTGATTTCCTGTTAAGTTAACATGCTGTTCTTGATTTCCTAGACATTTATTCAACAGTCATTTTTGGCATTTAATTCAGTTAACTAGAATTCTTGAAGTCTGAAAAGGTCAGAACGTAAGATAGATTACAGTAGTTCCTGATTAAACACCATCTTCATGAATTCCTCAGGTTGGTCAATTCGGATTCCAACTATCTGGTGGCCAAAAGCAGAGAATTGCCATAGCAAGGGCTCTGATCAGGGACCCCAAAATCCTGCTTCTTGATGAAGCAACCAGTGCACTGGATGTACAGTCAGAAAGAATAGTTCAGGACGCAATAGATGAGGCATCGAAAGGAAGGACAACAATCACCATTGCGCATCGCCTCTCCACCATCAGAACAGCAAACCTTATTGTAGTTCTACAAGCAGGGAGAGTAATCGAATCAGGTTCACATGAACAGCTGATGCAAAAAAATGATGGACAGGGCGGGGAATACTTCCGGATGGTGCAATTGCAGATGGCATCACAAAATGAAGCTTCTAATGACTTCACTTATCACAATGATGGGCATAGCTTCCACAGGATGAGTCCTGCGCCAAGCCCACTGAGTGTGAGAAGAAGCGTTCCAGGCACTCCACTGTTAAACCCCTTTAGCCCGGCATTCTCTATGGGCACCCCTTATTCCTTCTCAATCTACGATCCCGCAGATGAAAGTTTCGAAGATGATTTATACCAACTGAATTATCCAGCTCCTTCTCAGTGGCGTCTGCTGAGAATGAATGCACCGGAATGGGGAAGTGCCTTGATTGGATGCTTGGCGGCAATAGGTTCTGGAGCTGTTCAACCTATTAATGCTTACTGTGTGGGATCACTCATATCGAACTACTTTCTCAGTGACAAATCCGCCGCCAAGCATAAATCCAACAAATTGTCTCTTGTTTTCTTAGGCATTGCTGCTCTAGATTTCATCACCAGTCTCCTCCAACACTACAATTTTGCAGTCATGGGAGAAAAGTTGACAAGGAGAGTACGTGAGAAACTGCTAGCAAAGCTGATGACTTTTGAAATAGGGTGGTTTGATGATGACGAGAACACAAGTGCATCAATTTGTGCAAAGTTAGCCACCGAAGCCAACATGTTTCGATCTCTTGTTGGGGACCGAATGTCATTGCTGGTTCAAGCATTCTTCGGGTCTCTCTTTGCTTATACACTAGGGCTTATTCTCACGTGGAGGCTAGCCCTTGTGATGATTGCAGTACAGCCATTAGTTGTTGGGAGCTATTATTCAAAGAGTGTTTTGATGAAAAGCATGGCAGGGAAGGCACAAAAAGCTCAAAAGGAAGGAAGTCAGTTGGCAAGTGAAGCTGTTATTAACCATAGAACCATAACCGCATTCTCTTCTCAGAGAAGAATGTTGGGGCTTTTCAGAGCTACCTTGAGAGGTCCCAGAGAGGAGAGTGCTAGACACTCTTGGTTGTCAGGTTTTGGCCTGTTTAGCTCACAATTTCTTAATACAGCTTCTACTGCACTAGCTTTCTGGTACGGAGGAAGGCTTTTGACGGAAGGTTTGATATCCCCAGAGCACCTTTTCCAGGCATTTTTGATACTGCTTTTCTCTGCTTATGTCATTGCAGAAGCTGGAAGTATGACCAATGATTTATCGAAAGGAGGGAATGCCATTCGATCGGTGTTAGCAATCCTAGATAGGAAAAGCGAGATTGACCCAAATAACTCTTGGGGTGCTTTGGACATCAAAAAGAAGTTGAAGGGCCAAGTAGAGTTCAACAATGTCTTCTTTGCATATCCAACAAGACCAGACCAAATGATCTTCAAGGGCTTGAACCTTAAAATTGATGCAGGGAAGACAATGGCACTGGTGGGACCAAGTGGTTCTGGAAAATCTACCGTCATTGGACTTATAGAGAGGTTTTATGATCCCATGAAAGGAACAGTTTTTATTGATGGACAGGACGTAAAGAGCTACAATCTGAGGTTGCTGAGATCTCATATTGCATTAGTCAGCCAGGAACCAACACTGTTTGCTGGTACTATCCGTGAAAATATTGCCTATGGTAAAGAGGATGCAAGAGAATCTGAGATACGAAAGGCTGCAGTTCTTGCCAATGCACATGAATTCATCAGGTATGAAAGATGTTATAGTCAATGTTACAGAATTAATTTTCCATCCAAAAGAAGTAATGGTTATAACTTTTAAGGGCGAGAATTGAGCTGTCTAAGGACGCATTACGATATAAATTAACAAAGTATGTAAATATTCTTTGCCAGGTTTTGATCCGAGAATCTGCAAATTGAAGCTATTAACCTCTCATTCCATTTCATTTGTGCCTTTTTTGCAGTGGAATGAAAGAAGGATATGATACCTACTGTGGAGAAAGAGGGGTTCAGTTGTCTGGAGGTCAAAAGCAAAGGATAGCACTTGCTCGTGCGATAATCAAGGACCCATCAATCCTCTTGCTGGATGAGGCAACTAGTGCGCTTGACAGTGTGTCAGAGAGCTTAGTTCAAGAGGCACTTGAGAAGATGATGGTTGGCAGAACATGTGTAGTCATTGCTCATCGGCTGTCAACAATACAGAAATCCAACTGCATTTCAGTTATCAAGAATGGAAAAGTTGTGGAACAAGGTTCACACAGTCAACTAATGGAATTGGGTAGTGGAGGAGCGTACTACTCTCTGACAAGAATACAAAGTGGAAGCTCCTCTTATCATTGAAGCAGGATGGTTGTTCTTCTCAGAATTCCTTCCTATCAAATAATCAGGAGATAACCTGGAGGGTAATGGGTCCTTTATCTATGCAAAAGTTATTCCCTGGCACTTGTGGTATCATTGTCGATCCTCCATCCTTTCCCTCGCAAAAGGGATTTTAAAATGTTTATATTTGTAGTACGTATTTCTGCAAGCTGACAGGACTTGGCCACAACATCCTGCCTAATCTTGCAATGCCTTCTTTTCCTAGGTTCTGTTTATGTTGCTGGAAGTTATCTCTTCTTGGATGCTATTAAACATCTTAGTTTATGCAATTGCCTACCTATACTCTTCATTGCTACTGGATAATGCAATAAGCAACTTAATCGGAATAGAAAAGATGAAGAGTACAAAATTTTGGTGTTCATATACAATATGATTTGTATTAGAAACTTGCATCTTTCTTTTTATCTGTTGATATTTGCTCGCATGATGATACTTGCATCCTCATTTACCTTATCGATTCTTGTTACTTACTATCATTAATGGAACAGAAGCTTCTATTCAATTATTGATTCTTCAGAGATCTATTTCAACTCCTTTGTGTGATGTTGGCTCATAGTTCCCTCACGGAGAAGATGTATGCATAAAGCAAGAGAAATGAGAAGCATATGAAATGCCATTTTTGCTCTTTTATACACTGCATTATTAGTGATTGCCAGGGTGCAAAATCCTGGCAGATGTTCGGAGGTGAATTCGTCATAGAATATGAAAATGGAAGTAACTGTTATTACAGAGGCCTGTCATTCAAACTTTATGAAGGGAAGGTTTCTGTCTTCTGAGTATTTTGAGGTGAGAAGACCTGGAAAAATACTAATCCTTCTTTGCAGAAAGTGAGTTCTGACACCCACTTTAACCCTAGTTTAACATCCGGAGAAATACCAGTTGTTTCTCAACATAAGGAATATGTAAGATCAAAACTATGTGAATGCTGATATAATTATTCTTCATGAATAAAGAAGATCACTGTCAAAGAAATATTTTAAAATATAAACTATTAGATCATTGTCTGCATGCTGTGAAACATTATCCTTGGCAAAGTTTTGACAGAGGATAAATTTAAGCATTTTGATTGTTACATGTGAGAAAAGGTCATGTATACAGCACATGGATGGAATCTGAGAAAGATGAATTTATCTAAATGTCTTATGCAATGATCACTTACAAGAACAAGAATCTAAAAATGCATACCGAGTTGACATATTCAATGTCTTGGATAAATGAAACTCTCTGATACACATTTCTCTTTTTCTTTCATAGAAGAAGAGCAATTAACAACTAGTTTTAAGGGAAAGAAAGATCTGTTACATAATCATTGGAGGAAAATCTAAAGTACTATATCTTGTTTCTACTTCATTGGCAGAGATGACAAACTGCAGGCAGAATTTGTTTGCAGAACATTTGCAAAATGTGAAACCAAATAACAACCAAGAAAAAAGGAGCATAGCGAGTTACTGCCCCTACATAACTATGGAAACGCAAAGAATGATTCTAACCTCGTAATCATCACTTCAAGGACAAACTATTATTTATTTAATGTCTAATGTCTATATCTTCAGCAATAGTGAGAGATAATGACTCTTAGCAGGTTTGTAGATCAGCATGTAGACAAAATAAATAGTGAGCCAAAGCATAGGGCGACGGATATTAATATGACTATTTTTTTTATTCCTTGGTCACCTTATGAAGAACCAAGTGCCGGCTAATTTACTAGATGGCTGGATGCTTCTGGCATTTCATAACAGTATAATGAGATAATAACAATACACGAAAACATAGGGTCTTGTACATAATTAAACAACTGAACTATCCAGTCCCTTCTGAATGGCGTCTGCTGAAAATGAACGCACCTGAATGGGGACGTGCCTTGATTGGATGCTTGGCTGCGATAGGTGCTGTAGCTATTCAACCTATTAATGCTTACTGTGTGGGATCACTTGTATCAAAATACTTCCGCAGTGACAAATCTGCTGTAAAAAATAAGTCCAACATATCGGCATTGATTTCTGTAGTTATTGGTGCTCTCAACTTCATCACTAGCCTCCTTCAACATTATAATTTTGCAGTTATGGGTGAGAGGTTGACAAAAAGAGTACGCAAGAAACTTCAAGCAAAGCTGATGACTTATGAGATGGGTTGGTTTGATGATGATGAGAATACAAGTGCAGCAAGTTGTGCAAGGCTAGCCACTGAAGCCAGCATTGTTCGGTCCCTTGTTGGGGATAGGATGTCATTGCTAGAACAAACTTTCTTTGGTTCTGTCTTTGCATATGCACTAGGACTTGTTCTCACATGGAGGATAACCCTTGTTGTGATTGATTAAAGACTGTTTTGATGAAAAGTATCGCCGGGAAAGCACAAAAAACACAAATGGAAGGAAGCCAACAAGCAAGGAAGCCGTTATTAACCACAGAACTATAGCTGCATTCTCTTCTGAGAAGAGAATGTTGAGGTTTTTCAAAGCCACCTTCAGAGGTCCCAAAGAAGAAAGTGTTAAACACTTCAGGTTTTGGCCTGTTTAGCTCCCAAGTTTTTTAACACAGCTTTTATCACACTAACATACTGGTATGGTTGGAGCTCATGACAGAAGGGTTAACAACCTCATTGCACCTTTCCTAGCATTTTTATACTTCTTTTCACTGCTTATGTCATCAGAAGCTGAAAGCATGACTAATGATTTATCCAAAGGTGGCAATGCCATGCGAGCAGTATTTGCAATTCTCGATAGGAAAAGTGAGATTGATCCAAATAACTCGTTGGGTACTTCAAACATCAAGAGAAAGCTAAACATCCAAGTGGAGCTCAGCAATGTCTTTGCATATCCAACAAGACCAGATCAAATGATCTTCAATGTCTTGAACCTTAAAATTGATGCAGGGAAGACAGTGGCACTGGTGGGGCCAAGTGGTTCTGGAAAATATACCATCATTGGACTTGTTGAAAGGTTTTATGATTCCTTGAATGGAGCAGTTTTTATTGATCTACAGGAGATAACCAGCTTCAATTTGAGAACTCTAGGATCTCATATTGCACTAGTCAGCCAAGAACAACACTGTTTGCTGGAACTATCCGTGAAAATATTGCCTATGGTAGAGGATGCAAGAGAATCTGAGATACGAAAGGCTGCAGTTCTTGCTACTGCACAAGAATTTATCAGGTATATTGCAGTCAAAAAAATAAAAACTCCTACTCAGCCATGTTCGTATGAGTAGTACTAATTTTTCAGACATAGTTTCATGCTTTGACAGGGAAAAAAAACAATCCTTTGCCTTGTTTGATTTAACACGCTGCAAAAAGGAAGCTATTAATTTTTTGTTTGTGCTTTTCTTCAGTGGAGAAAGAGGATTTCAGCTATCAGGAGGTCAAAAACAAGGGCTTGCACTTGCTGGTGCAATCCTGAAGGATCTATCAATCCTGTTGTTGGACGAGGCAACCAGCACTTGACAGTGTGTCAGAGAGCTTAGTTCAAGAGGCACTTGAGAAGTTGATGGTTGGCAGCTCGTGTGTAGCTATTGCTCACAGACTATCAACAAATCAGAAATCCAACTGCGTTGCAGTTATCAAGAAAGGAAAGGTTGCAGAACAAGGCTGCCACAAAGAACTTCTCGCATTAGGTCGTGATGGAGCATACTACTTTGTTACAGAACTTCAAACGGGCAGCTCCCTTTTTCATTGAAGCAGAATCACTGTAGGAAACTACATGACACAATGCAATAAGATTGCTTACCGTCAGGAATAGCAAGATTTTTGAAGCAGAGTCTGAAAATCCATAGTGCCGCAACTTAAATTTAGCATGCTACATGCTCCTCAAGCTCAGAAATCATTCTTCTAATTAAAACAAGATTAAACGAAATCATTAGTATCAGATCATGGGAAGAAAATTATGTTTTCCACTTGAGCTAAATGCCATTTCTTGCCGTGCTTATGACATATGACAGCACCCTGCTATGCTTCATTCCTTGTAGAAAATGTGTACGAAAAACCCACAAATTTCTCATACTTTCACTTCATCGCAGTTTGCATTGCATTCTCGTAATCATCAAAGAAAGAATTGCAGGAAATTACCATTTCAAGTCAGTTTTTTTTTCCTTTTCTTTCATCTAAATAAAGCCACTATATAATACAATGAAATTCCATCTTTTACTTCATATGCTTCTTTCAAGTATCTCTTGAATTCGATACCCTATCTAATGTTAGCTCGAAGATATCTTTTCCAATAAATCTGAAATAAAATATGATGATCATTGTTATCAGCCAAGCCATTCTACCCCAGAACTGAGAGTATTCGTGGGGCAGATAGTGTATTTTAAATAAAGATGACCTCTTCTAGGGTATGAATATTTATGAACCATTTCCCAATAAAGTTGCATTGCCAAGAAATTTCGACATAAAACCTCGTGCATCAACAGGCGTACCCAGAAATTTCCTGCATAACCGTACTTGAAAATAATTAAGCAAAGGCGTGGCACTACAGCTTAAAATTACAAGGAAGGGGGTTATGATTTCTGTGAAATTGCAAGGAAAATGGCAGGTGCCTTCTTGTTTCGATCTTTAATCCATGGCAAAACTTAGAAACCAACATCCGATTACTTGCTTTCCTCGATCAATCAAAGTCTTCTTTTCACATGTCAGGATACGAATCTCAGCCCACATGACAATGACAGGGAACCTTTTTCTCCTCTTTTCACACCTCCAATCATTTTTTTTTTATAGCCAAGTTTTTCGTTACACATTAACAAAAGCACCCACGAATAGAAGATGGTTTTAGTGCTCACAATTTTTATTTGTTTTTAACTTTCTGATATTACACTGGGATGCTGGAAGTCTAGCTGTTCGTAAAATCAGATCCTTTAACTATCAGTCCAACCCTGTTTGTTCAAATTCTCGCTACCAAAACAAACAAACAAAAAAACCTTCAGTGCACCATTACTCAGCTTGATTGAAAGTGAAATCTAGATTACATAAATTTGAAACCCAGTAGCACAACTTAACTGCTATTCTCTGCGTCTGGCCTTTTAGAATAGCATACACTTTTTTTCTCTGGCTTGGTGCAGTAGACCAGACTAGATTAAACACAAAGATTATTAACATGTCTGCTTTGAAAGCTAGACAGGTAGTGTTTTTCTTTTGATAGCGGCTGCTTTTGAAAAACACATGAAAATAATATATTTTTTTAAAATTTTTTAGTTTTTACATCAACTCAATCCTAAATAAAAAAAATTAAAGCAAAAAAATAATAATTTAATATCGAAACAACAAACATGCTCATAAAATGTTCATTGCAGCTCTCATGTTTTACCAGGATCTAACGTTAGTGAGTCATGCACAGGATTATCATGCTTTCACTTTAGATAGCACTTTCATATCCCTAGCAGAGCTGGAGGACCTGGTCTGCCGCACAAGAGACGTCCTCGTAAATTCTCTGGTAATTGCTTGTTGAAAAACATTTCCCATTATCATCAGCATATTGTACTTCAAAAATCCATATCTTGTCTTTAACGAAGAGTAGGGAATCTAATGCAAGCAACAACGCAACTATTTTCTTTCACAAATTACCATATCATCGCTTAAAAGAGTAAGAAAATGAGTTTTTTTTGCTCAAAATCAGGATCCAACAATCATAGTTATACGACCCAACCAGGGTCGAACATGCCAAGGAGTTGAGTCACAAGTTAACTCCTTGATCGGCGAGTCAACCCAAGATATGAAGTCAATAAGTTGCTAAGATGACCCATCCGTTAAGGTTTATAACAATGCCAACAATGAGATGAAAAGGCGAATAGAAAAGATGCTTATATGGGGAAAACAGCCATTTTGGGTGACCAATTTTCTTTCCAACAAACAGCATATGGTCTAACAAAACTTGTATATGGGGAAAGATAAAAGGCCTGCTTTAGAACCATGATTCCCAGCTATGTGAACCATTCATCAAGCAAACCGTATTGTCTTGAATAGAAAATAAAAACATCAAGCAAGCTTAGCATGCAGACCCTCGTTATGATCTGTGAAAAACCCCTCCCATCTCATGTAATCATCACCTCAAAACTAAATAAGGGGACTGCAGCCCGCAAGTTAAAGCATACACTCACTCCAACCATTGATTAGCTCACGAAGCTAACCATTCTAAAAGAAAAATGGTGGAGATATTTATAAGCTGTCCTTAGCATCTGGTAGCAGAATATTTTCACCAGCAATGAAACTTGTATGCTTCAATACATCACTGGCAAATCCATCACAATATGGTCAAATCGATTTCAATACTAAAAAAATAAACCACAACTTCCATGTATAAATTGAAGATACAATCTGTTAGTGACAACGACAACAGCAACAAAAGGATTTCCAAGAAATAAAAATATATATAAAAAAATCATCACAAAATCCAAACATGCTACAAGAAAGTAGAAATAATGCCATCTAAAAATCACCAAAAACCAAGCAAGCCTAAAACCAAGAAATTAACAAGAAGAACTCCCATTTGCCCGTAATAGCTCCTAATCTTATTTGCATTAGACTTGAGCTTTAAATCTTTGCGGTTGACTTTAACAACGGTACCGTTGACATCAAAATCAAGCCCTACCCTGATCTTATCCCTCTTAGTTTTGAACATAAGAATCTTGTACCTCACTGAAGTAGCCAAATCCACCCTGAAAGACGTCGTCGTCGACCCATTTACTGCAGGAATCGCCTGGACAACCACTTTCCGGTCAATATTTGGAATGGTAAAATTCTTTGTAGCCTTCTTTTTATGCCCCTGATAAAACTTTGGTATAGTAAAATTCCCAATAAAGTGGGACCTATTTGGACTGTCGAAAAATGTAACGTTTATAGGATCATAGTACACACCCTTGTCTTTGTTGGTGTTTTTAAACCTAAGTTCAAACTCAAGTTTTGTAAGGTTTGAGGTTTGGTTAAGAGGAATATAAAATTGTCTAAGTAGACAATCAGGTGATGAAGTACGTAAGCTGAGCCACATAAAAAGTGATGTCAGCCCTAAAGTGAATATGAAGCTACAACAGCACCTACAACAGCCACCTCCACCGGTATCCGGCATGACGAGGTGGTTTTCCGGTGAGGCTGAAAAGGTTTTAAAGGAACGATTGAGGAGATCAAGAAGAGGGAGAGATTGTTTAGTTTGCGTAGAGAGAATAATTAAAGCTGTGGTCTCTGGTTTTTTCTCCTTTATAAAGGAGAAGCAGGGTTGATGGGACACAGTGCACGTTGTAGCTCTCTGCTGGTTTAGAGATGTGATAAAGGTACATGCAGGTCGTTTTGGTTTTATATCTTGGCCAATGGGATCTTAGGTTGGTGAGAGAAATGAAGAAGCTTGACTATATTGGCCAATGAGGTTGTAGCGCAGTGAGAGGAGTACATGCACGGCAGGTGAGTTGATTATTGCTCTTTGCCAGTACAAAATCACAGGTACCATTTGATTGGTCATCACCTCAGGAGTCAGGACCTCAGGTCCTACCTGGCGTCTTACATCAAGTAGCCTATAGTATTAATTGATTATTAATATTTTTCACAATGGAATACAAGGTCTTCTGATTAGTCAGAATTAAATATTTATTAATTCATAAAATATATTAGATAATTACATCTAACATCCTGTTTTCGAAAGAAAATATAGTTTTTTTTATAAAGTTAAAGTGATAATCTAAATTAGAAGAAACTTCACCCTTGCATATATTAAATATAAATATACATAGTTTTCTCATGATTCTCTTTCTCTCTGTCACTCTTTTGGAATACGTGTCACCTATTAAGAAATATTAATTACAGTTTAGAAATCCAGTCCAACTCGTATTTTTTAAAAAAATTAATTTTTTTATTTAAAATTAATATTTTTTAGTATTTTTAAATTATTTTGATACATTAATATAAAAAGTAAAATCTTTATTTTTTTTTATAGCATTGGATTCTAATTAACTTGATAACTAAGAAATTGAATCTTTCCACAAATATTTTAGATATATTTCAATGAATGTTGTTATGGAAATAATAAGAACTTCCAGTTTAATAAGTTAGGGTAACTGCTCCAAAGCTATAAACACGAACGAGGAGGATGAAGACCGTCCAGGCTTGCGACTGAGGAAGCAGCTCATAAAAATGTCTTCTGCGCACCAGCTAGCGAACCCTGCATGCTAAGAGGATGCCAAGACTTGAATCCCTTCTTTGTCTGGGAACCACGCATTTGGCAATGATTGCCGGGCGGCAAATCATTCTTGGCTTTTTTCTTCATCTTGCTTGTGGCTTGAACAGAGGGAAGAGATGGCGAATTAATCCGTGGTTGGCTTCTGTCTGCCAACGCTTTGCTTGCATTATTGCTCTCCTTCTCTCACTTTTTTTCTTTTTCCTGTAGAAGCAGTTTGTGGATATATTTTAGTCTTATTAGCTCTGTAGTTTAGCATAGAAACTGTCTTGTTTGACGATTTCCGTTCTCTTGCAATTCAACATGGCATTGTTTATTTCATTTGCTCGAGGTTTTCCGACCACAATCCATGTCTGCACCCATTCTCGTGTCGTGGAGGAGTACTCAGTTGGCATTGTATATTCGTGTTTATACTTGCGTAAAACCTGTCTTGAACTAGTTTTTAATTAACTTATAGATAAAATTAAAAAAAAAAACATTAAAAACCATCATTCTTTTACTTTGCATCAACACACATTTCATTGTGAATTAGAATTGTGAAATAATATTTTGACTCTTTTGCTCTAAAAAAACCATGAACCTTGTTATAAGGGCAAAATAGTCTTTACTATGTATGACTATTGGTTATTTCCAAAATTATTTGGGAAATTCATGTTGGTATCTGAAGGTAATTTCATCTTTTTGTTATGATTTTATATATATATATATATATATATATATTCATGTTTATTTAGGGGCTGTGCAAATCACCGGCTCAAAATCAGGTCTAAAAGTATAATTCTCAGCAGAAAAAATAATAATTAAAAAAAATTATTATAATTAAGGGTGAAAGTCACTTATAAATTAGATTAAAAATTTTAAAGAAAATAAAATATTAAATTAGTACGCAAAAAAAATACATATGCTCGGATAGTTGACAAAAAAAAAAAATAATAACATATGAGACAATTAGTAGTGGTATTGTTGTAAATAAGTAAAAAAACTTCACCTTCTCTTTTAACGAGGCTGAAACCATGAATGGTGAGGAAGAGTTCAAATTTTCTCTCATTTCTTTAGTTTATGCTTGTTTCTCTCGAGATTATGGGTTTGGGGTGTGATTTCAAATAAATTATACAAAGGGAACCAATCTAAATTAGAAAACCTTAGAGAGAGGAAATAGTGTAAACCAAGGTTAAATAATGTAATCCTCAATAAAATAAAATAATAATTAATAAGAAAATTATTATGATTAGAGGTAAAAATCACTAGCAAATCAGCTTAAAATTTTCATACTATTAATTTAAGAATAATATTTGGTTTTAAAAGAAAAATACCCAAATTAAACATTCAACAAGGCCATAAAAAAGAGCCTATCTATAAATTACCAATAAAATAATTTTATTGGTAATTCCGTTAGTTTTTACTGATTTTTTTTAGGTAATCAACACAAATTAACTTGGTTATAACCTAATATAATAGGTAATGGGTCTTCATCTCCAGAAGGAATGGGCTAAAAGTAGCCCATTTTGCAGAAGAGGAAGTCCTACAGCTGGGCTATTATACTCTATAGTTACACTGTAGCTTAGAGTGTTCCCTCGAGCCCATGTTTTTTATTCCTGGACTCCCTTGGTGTTTTTTTTTTCCTTATGTCAGTTGTCCCCTTTCGTTGTCCAGGACTTACAACAGCACTAAAGCCCAGGATTTCAGTTCAGTCATCTTGAAAAATATTAATACTAGTTGAGTTTACGTATGAATAATATTTTTTATATATAATTCTTCGTCCTTAATAATTTCATGCTTCACGTTTAGTTATTATTTTAAAATAAAAAAGATAGATACAAGAGGGATGGGTTCCTTATTTTGAAATGATAAAACCATTTCAGAAATAAATTTATTTCATTTACTAGTTAGATAAAAATGAGTAAGCACTTTTAATTTTTTTTTAACAAAAATGAGGAAAAAGATGTAGCTCTTCTAGCTGCTGCATCAACATGTATGTTGCCATAAGCCTGACAAGTATAGCAGACCCATCTTGTTTGGGTTAGACAAGTATGTTAGACCCACGGTACTTTTTAATTCAGTCATTATATTTTTGATATCTTTTTTTTTCTCTTGGTTTTTTATTCTTCAAAATTCTTATAATTTTTAATTTTACTCTTCGAATTAAATTTAGGTTTTTTTCAATAGTAATAATATTTTTTTTTTCATATTTATTAATAATTATATTAATAATAATGAATATAATAATATTTACAATATTAATAATAATATTAAACATGTCAAACCCACGCTGGTTAGGTCTAGCAAGCATGCCAGACACACAACACTTTTCAATTCAGTCCTTCTACTTTTGATTTTTTATTCTTTATATTGGCTCTTTTTTAAAGTTCTTATAGTTTTTAATTTTACTCTTGAAATCAAATTTATGGTTTTTTTTTCAATAGTAAATAATATTTTTTTTTCAAATTTATTAATAATATTAACAATGATGATGATGATGATGATGATGATAATAATAAAAATAATAATAATAATTTTACTTTTCAAATCAAATTTATGATTTTTTTCTATGAAAATAATATTTTTTCAAATTTATTATTAATTATATTAATAATAATATTAAACATGTCTAACCTAAATTTATGTGGGTCTGACAAACGTGACAGATGCACTTTCTTTCCCCTCTTTTTTTTTTCCCTCTCTATCCTCCTTAAAAATCATACTGACCATTTATAATTTCAAAATTGTATTTGAACTGTTTCAATTAAAAAAAAAAGACAAAAGAAGCTACCAACCTAAATGTTAAAATTTTAAGTTTTGAAAGACAAATCAATATCTATACTGTAGCCCAAAAAACTCGAACAGATCATTTTATCCCCAATCATTCTTTCAATTTCTAATGCATTCCACAAAAAAAACAATCCTACCCTCAATTATATGCTTAACAAGTTTTTTTTTACAAAAACAATTATATTATTACACTGCTCCAATTAATAATAATCTATATCTTAGTAAATAATAAAACACTAATCTTCTTTAATATATTATATAATAATTTGTTCTCGTTGCTCCAATTAAATACGTTACTGTCCCTTTTATATCTGTCCATTCTTTTCTGGATATTAAATAAAGGCAACCTTAAAACTTAATGGAAGCGTGCATCCTCTTTTGTCTTTTTTTTATGTTCCATAAGTGAACTTTGAACAATTTGTAAATTGCCTGCCGGTGTCACGGAATACTGAAATGTACAAGACAACACCATAATACATATAAATTAGTGTTATTGTGGTTGAGATCCTTTTCACCAGAATTCTTTTTCTTTGTGTTTATTATGTTTCTTATGCTTTTTTTCTTAGTGTTAATTGGTATCAAAGTCTAACAATTCCTAATGGTTACATGATGCGTGTTGTTGAATAACCATGATTAGAAAAGATCAAAAAACATGACGTGTTCTTGTAAGAGAAAATAAGGAGGTTTTCCTTTAAAAAAAAATATTGAGAATCTAATGATAAAAGACATGTAATAATAGATTACAGAATTGATCATTAATTGACCATTAATTGATAAAGGTGAGGAACCTAAGGGATCATTAGAAGATAGATCATGAATACATTGTTAGTTTTGAAAACCTATTTCAAAGGTGAAAGCATTTTTTATTGATACGAGTATCATGAATTTTTTTTGCATTTTTTTTCCCTTGTGCTGACTATTTTTCTTGTATGGTTTAGGTTTGTGTCAGTTGCCCATACTTCTATCCTTAAACAAAGATAACAGAAACCACCAGCAAGTAGATTGCCAGTGGTGATACGGTGGTACTGCGTTCATTACGGGGCCTTAAGAGTTAAGCTGACGACGACATTAGTCTATACTGAGTCAGCAAGAGAAAACTTTCCCATAAGACAAATGCAAGTAAGTCCAACATAACTTTTTCATAAAAGCAGAATTTATTTCTAAAGCACAAACAGAGCAGGGGGACCCTTCTTAGCCATTTTCATTCAGAAATTAGCCATCGAGCCTCCAGCAATGAGGTTGACGTTTCATTATTAATTTGTAGGTGATTCCGCCTGGCCGGATGAAGAATTTACTTTGACTAGACCTCTATATTTAAAGAAGCCTGGTTCTTTGGGCTTAGGCAACTCCACCTAACATCAAAACCACAGAAGCCATGCTCGGCTTATCCTCAGGATGCTGTTGCGTGCATAAGAGGCTAATTTGGATACATCTCATGACTTCTGATAGATTCCATGATTTTTCTGGCAATCCATCAACTAATTCTAATTCTTATCGCACTCAAATTATTAAATACCTCCGT
>Ga0307517_10003257_pt1 | contig 25390 bp, 25 predicted proteins | sample 23_EM_MG_FD_194515 | JGI IMG/M metagenome (GOLD analysis project Ga0307517, IMG submission 194515) | Populus trichocarpa ectomycorrhiza microbial communities from riparian zone in the Pacific Northwest, United States - 23_EM | ecosystem: Host-associated > Plants > Roots > Unclassified | place... | reverse complement strand
GAAGTCCTTCGCCAAGAGACTATCGCTGCCTTCCATGACGCAGTTGACAAGGTTGGCGATGAAGACGATTTCTTGATTCCGAGAGAAAAGACTCAAGACGAACGCGAACGAGAGGAGGAAGAATACCGGGCTTTCTTGGAGCGCGAGGTGGGGGATCTGAAGGAGTTGGTGACAGTTGACGTGGATGATGTCAGTGCAGAGGAAATGAAAGAAGACGAGGCGAAGAGTGAAGAGGAGGGAGACGAGACGAAGAAGAAAAAGAAAAAGAAAAAATCGAAGAAAGGAACCGAGGAGGTGAAAAAGACAAAGGCCGAGAAAGATCAAGAATTCTTACTCAAGTGCGAAACCCTTTCAATTTCAATCATATATATCATTTAAATTCATCCTTCTCTAGCTATATCCTTAATCGTGGTTGGATAGACCGCTCAGAAGGCCATGTGCCGACCTACAACGAAGTGACCACCTCGACACAAGAACGCCGCAAGAAGAAAGGGAAAGCCAAAGTCGAACCGCAACCCAACGACAACGAAAACCCCGACAATAACGAGGAAGACGACGCGGGTTTGCTCTCAGATGCCTCTTTCGAGTCATTGGCGTCCCACTTCGAAGCCTCGTATAACCATCGCTTCGAGGAGCCAGGTGCAGCATCCATACCCTCCTTCCCACGTAACCTACCTTCGCTCGTACGCCGGCAAGATACCACGCGAAAGGACGCCAGAGAGAGGCGGAAGCAGCGCAAAGAAGAAGAGTTGCAGAAGAAGAAAGAAGAAGTGAGACGGTTAAAGGCTCTCAAGATGCGTGAGGTGAAACGCAAGCTCGAGTTAATCGGCCGACAAGGCGGCTTGAAGAAAGGATTAGGTGGGGCCGAAGGTGGGGAAGACGACGACGAGTTCGTAGACGAGGCTTTGCGGGAACTTGACCTTGATGGGGAATGGGACCCAGAGAAACACGATCGACAAGTGGCCGGTCTGTTTGACCGAGGTGCGGAGGCATTTGAGGATGAAGGCGCATCTATCGATGGTTTGGACGACGACGAAGGTGCGGAAGGTGTTCGTTACGATGCGGACGGGAAACCAGTGTGGGATGACGATATTGATATTGGCGACATACCCATCTCGGATGACGATGACACGAACTTCGTCCTCCCTAGCATCGAGCAGCCGAGCAAAAAGGAGAAGAAGAAGAAAAAGAAAAAGAAAAAAGGAGGGGAGGACGATGATGGCGGTGTGGATATCGATGCTATGGATGCTGACGTCGCCCCTCGATTCGACGAAGACGAAGAGTGGGATGGGACAGAGGAAATGCGGAAACGTAAATTCAACGAATACATGGACGAAATTTATGGCCTTGACTTCAACGACATGGTAATTGGCCTTATTCTTTCCCCCAAATCCCTACTAAGCTATGCTTTGCGACAGATTGGCGATCTACCTACGCGTTTTAAATATGTTCCGGTCCAACCTCAAACTTACGCACTTACACCAGCCGAAATCTTAATGGCGACAGATCAGGAACTCAACGAGTACATGAGCGTAAAGAAATACGCGCCATACCGGCATGACAAAAGCAATCCCCAGCGGTGGAACAAGAAGACACAAGAAAAACTTCACGAGCTGAAGGCCAAGGTCGGTGAACGCGCTGGAACTTCCTTTATCAACAACTCAAGAGGGCGTGGGGAAGATGGGCAAGAAAAGGTGAAGAAGAGAAAGGGGAAAAAGGAGCGTATGAAGCTAAAAGCTGTGAACGAAGACGCGGAAGGACCTGCTGACATCGAGATGGAAGAGGAGCCGCCCAATGGCGTTGAACGAAAAACGCCAGAACGAAGTGAGAAAGGTTCCAAGAAGCGCAAGCGAAACTCGGGGGAGGGTTTGGGGGACGAGGAAGGTCGGCGTGCGAGCCGCAAAGATAATGCCTCAGTCAGGGATGAAAGCGCAGCCAAAAAGAAGAGAAAGCGAAGACATCGGAAAATGGAGGAAGGAAAGGCACCTGCGCAGCAAACATGACGTTTGTCTTTATTTTATTTTTTCTTCGTTTTGGGTCGGCGCAGTAATAATTCCACCCCTTGCACGATATCATTAGAACTGCGCCTCTTATTTTCGTCGTTCAATCGCAATCGATGATTTTGACCACATGGTGGTGATGGTAGCCATCTCCTTATAAAAAACCCTTTCCGCGACATTCTCACATTTTCTGATTCCCTTTCTTTATTCCTTATTCTCTGCCTTTATTCGCCACCATGGCAAGCTTCAGCGATATGAAATCAGTGGACGGGCTACTTGGTTACGCTCCAATCAATCCTGATGGGCCCTCATTCGCTCCAAAGCACCAGCCTCTTGAACTCAGTGTGGACGATCGATGCGCGCGTCGACAACGCCGCTGTCGTAGATTCTTGACGGCGTTTGCTGTATCAGCTTTCATCTGGCTGGCGGCGCACGCTATCTTTCGAAGTCATGCGTTCAAGTCTTGTTTCCATGGCAAACAAGAGCATATGGAGGTCTGTAATAACTGATCCTGGTTTCTTTCCTCTGCCAAGTCTCACTCTTGACAATCTCAGTCCAAATTTGTTGGGGGCTTGGAGTACCCCATCCCTCACGACCTCACGCTCGAACATTGCGTGCAGAGCGACGAATGGTCTGAGCCAGAGCTGGCTGCGGATGGCCACCTCACATCTGATAGCTCCTTCGATCTTTCTCTCTCCTCGGAGAACCTCTTCTTGATCTCACGAGGTCATTGGTCTGGCGGTATTCTCAAGGTTGTGACTTCCCCGGAGCAAGCGCCGGATAAGGCCACAGTTCACGTTGAAGTCAAGTACTACCGGGAGCAAATCCGGGATCTCGCGAAAGTATGCTATGTTACCCGCGAGGAAGGCGAGATAGGTGTTGGCATCTTTGTGAGTTTACTATCTTGATTTGCCCTTAGAGGAAAAGAGATCATTGACGCGCATCGCGTTCTGTAGACCCCGATGTGGAATGGTGACAGGCGTCGTCGCAGGAACGACCACATGACCTTCGAGACCACCGTTATACTGCCTGAAGTTGAAGTTGGCTCAGCCCCCCTTCATATCAAGAAATTCGGAACCGAAGTTTTCAACACAGTCCACCGAATTGGCGACCTTAACCAAAAGATAGTTTTTGATTCACTCTCTCTTCGGGGAACGAATGGACCTATTGATGTTCAGGTGAGAGTAGTTAAATTAAACCTGAGGCTTTCGTTAACAATTTCCTCCCTTATAGACTCTGTTGGCAACTTCTGGTCTTATCCGAACGACCAACGGCCCTATCAAAGGAATATTCAACACGACGAAATCCTTGGTAATTGAGACTTCAAACAGCCCTATTGATGTCGATGTTGGTCTCGAGAGCGACAAGGCTGGATCCCAACCGGACCTTATTGTGCTTTCGAGAAATAGGTGATTAGTTTTATCAACTCTCAAAATTCTTGAACTCATTTTTCTCCAGCCCCGTGAAAGCTTCGATAAGCCTTACCTCGTTTTCTGAGGTTGGGGGAGCATTCGGAGTAACCACAATGACTTCGAATGGACCTCTCGCTGTCGATTTCCCCGCCGCCCCCGTCGACTCCAAGCTCACTCTTCATGCTAAAACTTCCAACAGCCCTGTCTCTGTGTCCTTAAATCCAGCTTACGAGGGAACCTTCAACCTTCAGACTTCATCCTGGTTCAAAGCCGAGGCGAACGTTGATAAAGGGGTCGTCGATCCCAGTGGAAAGGACCGCAAGAGGAACGTGGTTATCGAGAACACACGCAGAGGATCGCTCTCTGGTCGCGTAAACTGGGATGGAGATAAAGGACATGAAGTCGAGGGCACCGCCTATGTCTCCACTTCTAATTTTTATGTTAGGTTGAACCTTTGATATTTCGGTTTCAACATCTATTCTTCTTGTCGCACTTCTCTTTTTGAATAACTTGTACCCGTTTTTGTGCTTTGATTGTACAGTAAAATCGATCTCGGAGCCTGAGCCTTCCAGTTCTCATAGTCTGAAAGACACATTTAAATCCTTTTACTACATGCATATCATGATCACGTTTATAGTGGCACGTTGGCAACTCATAAGATTGGGCAGAGTGAAGATGCTTGTGGCTGGTAGCAGCTGCTATTACAAAGCGAAGGCCTGGAAATCTTTTGCCCAAAGCGATAGCAGCTGCTATTAAGTAATAGCAGCTGTTATCACATCGGGCAGGTCATTCCCACAGCCGCATTTTGCTCAAGTTCTCGTTCTCACTGCTCTGCGCGCTAATTCCGTCACTTCTTTTAGATACTATTAAGTAGCTGATATAGCCCCTTAATATATTAAGGACCATTAGCAGTAGGGGGATCACTTCACCTTCATCCTAGACAGTGACCATCGCCATATTTTTTATTTAAATGGAATGAGTAAAGAGATTGGAAATGAAAATGTGAATGGTGTTCTTGAAAAACACTAGAGGGTGGGGTTCTTGTTTTTTTCTGGTGAAAAATAACTTGTTCATAAAGCAAGTTCAGTGGTGCAGAGTACCAAATATTTTTGCAGAAATACATAAAGAACCATCTATTCCATATGTACATTGTGGGAGGCATTGAGCAGAAAATAACAGAAGTAAAGAAAATATACTTTTGATCCCCAGCCATTTTTTCACTGGACAATTTGGCTTGCTCAGACCTAGAGACTGAATCACTTTGTTTGCAATAAGGCCAAGAAAATTAAATTCACCATGAAATATTTCTGTTTTTGGGGGAACATACTAAGCGTAAAGTACCCTATTACCTTAGATATCCATATGTACATTTTGGAAGGCAATGGGCAAGAATTGATGGGGCAAGGTGGGATATAATAGCAGAGCTTTTCCTTCAAGATGGTGTGCAAAAATTTGGCTTCATTTAATCAGGTGGCCTATTTTGCAGTGTTAGCCCTTAGAGAATTATTGCTCGCTGTGCTCGCAACAATTTTCAACTTGATTCAGCTGTAAAACCACTAGATCTTTACTGAGAACAACTGATCACAACTCTAGATCTTGTCTGGAAACCTTTCTTTTTTCCTTTTTCCCTCCTTCCTTTTTTGGAATTTTTGGTAATTAATTTAATATCCCCACAAGCATGGTCACATTGCCTAAGATTGTGCCGCAGTATACCTTGAGCGATTTCCATACATACTTCTATTTCCATACTTCTGACAGTTGCACATTGCGATAAGGCTTGCCTGCGATCAAGTACATGGTCATTGATATCGATCGATCATTTCACTTGGCATTCGATCAGGGCAGAATGTTGTCCACCATAAGTTCTCCACCACCAACTCCGATATTGGTTAACCAAAGCCGTTCGTAGGCATTCCCTTGCCTCTCAAGGGTTATTGTGTGTCGTAGATTAAGCAAAGTCCTCGATTTTCCCAAATCTAATTAACCAGTTATGTTCGCCGTCCTTCAAGTTCCGAGGGCCGAAACCCCCTTAACAGCACCAGCCGTTACCTGGCCGGCATCTGGTCGCATGGGGTCGGGAGCGCTCCGCAGTCATGCAAGTGACTACAAATCTTTCTTTGGACCTTCTCACAGCATTCCCTCGAAAAGGATACGTCAGTGGACGTACATAAAGAGTTTTCGGAAGTATCTACTATCCAGAGACGATAGTCATGATCATTACGGGGGAACCACCGAACAAAACACCAACAAGTGCCCATGGCCAATTTCCAAATAACTCGGGGTCCAATCCACCTCCACCTTCCTACGGAACGTCGCAGCAATATCTTCGAGTCACTGTTTTACGTCCACCGTACGCTGCTCCGCCTCTGGTGCAGGAATACGGTGTTGTAACCTATCGACAGTCGCCAGGCCTGCGATTCCTACGGGCATTCTTTGTCGCTGTTTTAGTCTGGATATTAGGGACCACCCTGGTGGAAAGCTTTGTCGTGGCGATCAATTGGAGTCACAAGGGTTGGCCTTGGGTAGGTCTATGATCTTTGGATATATGGCATCGACATAACTGATGTTATGAATAAATAGATTGACGACCGTTGGAGCTATGACATCCCCGTTGGTCTCACACTTGGGGACTGTACTCAAGGTGAGGGCTGGACGAATCGCCCAGTGGGTTGGTCCGCAGAAACCAACCCCCTCGAGGCTGGTATCCTTTCTATTATCCCCAAGTCGTTCCCGTTTTCATCTGAAACCACCTTCGAGCTACCTGTTACTTCTGAAACCCTCTTCCTCATCTCACGGGGCCATCTATCGTCTGGCACCGTTGACCTCGTTACCTCTAGAAAGCAAGCACGCAATTCTGTCAGCGTACATGTCGTGGCCAATTACTTCCGGGCGGACATCCGCGACTTGACCAAGGTGTGTTTGTTAGAACGTGGCAAAGGTGAAAACGGAGTGGGCATCTTTGTGAGCAGAACGTCAACACAGAAGTCATGACGAAAAACGGCGTCTAATCATTTAACATTCCAGACGCCCAAGTGGAGAAATGGTGGTAATCATCATGGAATGGGTGAACAATTGTATTTCGAAACCACCATTACCCTCCCCGAAGTGTCTGGCCGCAGTCCCCTTACGATCACGAAGCTCGAAACAGATGTTGCAAATACTTTTCACCGAATCGCGGATTTGAACACAAAAGTAAAGTTCCATTCCATCTCATTAAAGGGATCGAACGCTCCTATCCATGCCCAGGCGAGTGATCAATTGGTTTCTGTGATAAAATACATCTCATTTTGGTTCATAGTCACTGGCAGCCACTTTTTCCTCGATAATTACAAGCAAGGGAGGGATCAAAGGGACATTCAATACGTCTAGCAGCTTGGTTCTTTCAACCTCGAACGGGAAGATTGAAGTCGATGTTGGGTTGGAAAGCTCTGGTTCAGAAACGAACTTTGACGCACACAGCAGTAACGGGTGAATTTTGAATGCCCCCTCCTCTTCTGCCTATTAATTCGGTTTTTAGTGCCATTGACGCCGATATTAGTCTTGTCTCTACATCTGGCTCTGGAGGAGTGTTCGACGTCACCACCACGACTTCCAACAGTGACTTGAATATTGATTTCCCTGCGTCGCCGGTGAACTCCCACCTCGAGGTCCTGGCTCGGACTTCCAATGGACTCGCGAATATCCACCTCAATCCCGCGTATGAAGGAAGATTCAGCCTTGCGACATCTTCGGTTTTCCGCACCTCAGTTCACGAGCACAAGGGGGTCGTTGATCCCAGTGGAAGAGGGAGGAGTAGACTGCTACAGTACAAGCAAATCGGACGGGGCACCCTCGAAGGAACTGTTCAATGGGAAAGGTCCAAAAGTGAAGAAAAACCCAAAGGAGTGGTGGTTGTACGTACTTCTAATTCACCAATTTCTCTCGACCTATAATTTTCGCTTCCTGAATATAAAGCCCGTACTTATCACTGATCGTAATGATGAAATCATGAACCGTCGTTTTGCAACCATTCGATGTGGAGTTCGGGACATGCCTCCCTGAGGTTCTCGAGGAACGACGCCGAGGAACCCCCGTGCTCTTCCAAAGTCAACATGTTTCGGAACTGTGGGCCGCCACATTTCAGTGTCAATGTCCGAACTGCGGGAAACAACTTGAGCCACACAGGGAGTTGAGCGGCAAGGACATTGTCTGTGAACCCCCAATCAGCGTTGTCCATGACCAACATTTCAACACAATGGAGCAACCGCTCCGGCCTCTCGGTCGGATTCAATCCATTGCGAAATATGGCGTGGAACCAAGCTCCAAATCCCACTCCTGTGCGATTAATTTCCAGAGATAAAGTGATTTTATTGGTGCAGACGGCGAGACGGTGGAGAGAATGATCTAAAGGAACAAAGGAACTGGGGCCCATTTCATCAATCTTGATGACGACTTCCGTTAGAAACGGCATTTGCGACAACGGGGGTAAGAAGGTGAGGAGGTGTTCTGGCGACACGATCAGGCTATGCAGGCAACCGAATGCGCCTTTCTTGAATCGGACAGGGTGTTTCGGGGGCGGTATATACCGGATGTGGTGGTACTCGAATTCGGCAAGGGTGGGGTGTTGGGTAATGAATTTTATCAGGAGGTCTCGGGGGAAAACCACGAAGCTGATGTGGAGTTTGGCGAGTCGAGGGAAGTGAAGATTCGCAAGCATTGTAGCCCACTCATCGCCGCCACCGAAGATCCTCGTGAAGGAAAGGGATCTAAGTATATACCTGTTGGCGCGTAGAGTGTGGAGGTAGAACTGTCGAAGAAATTGAGGAAATGTTTGGATAGAAAAGATCTTCAGGTGGCCACCAGTTGGTCGGGTCTTTGGCCAGTAGTTTTTGGTCCAATCGGATGGCTTTTGGGACGTTTCATAGGATGAGATCGAGGAAGTTACGATATGGATGTCCCGGCACGATTTCGACAGGACAGTGCTTAGCAGCAGGAGACTGGCTTCTTTCCACTGCTTTGGTTGGTCGGGGAAATAATTCGCGAGACGAATACACACAGACCCCACTGTAGAGATCTTGGACAGGTATCGTGTCAATAAGCGGACCTCTTGAACAAGTTCGTCTGGACGATTAAGAAATTCTTGGCCCAAGTCGTACACAAGACTGTCAATGGATGTGTCGTGCAGCTCTAAGGAAATGGCGAGTGCAAAAATAATTTTGAAAGATCCCTCGTAGGAATTGAGAAGCAAATTATTGGAAGTCGGATCAAAGTCATGTCGTGAAAAATAGGAGCGCAACGAGAGGTGGTGGAAAAGCCGAGAGGTTGCTGCGAGCACTAGGAGGTCTTCGTCCAGCTCAATTTGGTCTATTATAGATAAAAGAATTTCTGTAGGGAGGATCCGGGAAATCTCGGTGTTCATCTCCTCGTTGCTCACCGTTTGCTTCGGGAGGTGTCTGGTCCAGTAACTGAGGCAACCGCAACCGCAACCTTCAAGTTGCCCATGTCCATCATCGGCAACCCCCGGCCCCCACATGTTCCGTTGTATCATGATAACCGATCTTCCAGGAACATTAAATATGCATGGACTTAGATAACGCGCGTGCCTGAGCCCCACCCTTCATTAAATTTAATCTGCCATTACAAGTTCGTTGACATCAGTCAGTCAACGATCGCGAAATCCGTTCATCGATCGATCATAGCCAGCACGGCATGGTCAAATTCCTGAACTCCACGACACAGCGGGTTCATTCAAGTTCGTCGGAAAGCATGGGAAGATTGAACGGACGGAACAGGTTCGCCATACCCAACCTAATCTCCACGATCCTTGTTACCAAAGTACACCGAGGTAGCCTAGGTCCAAACTCGAGGCCAAAAAAACTCAGGCAAGGGCTCCCTATCAACCGGCGTCTGAGATCCAAACTTGTCCCATCCCCGAAACCCTATTTTCTAATTCAGAAGGGATGCGCCCGAGGTTCTAACTTAGTTGTCAGCGGTAGCAAGCCCTTGAAAAATGTCATTGGTCTGGTATGTAATGGGATTTAGGTGTACATGTAAGGAGTGTATGGTATCGAGCGTAAGTGATGGAAGGCACAACATCTGCCACATTCAAGGGGACAGCAGTAAAAGTCTATGAGTACAATATTAAATGTGTGCAGGGGAGGGACATGATAGACAGCACGTTAACCAAGAAATGAGCTTGCGCTCAAAAGAGATACGGAACAAGGAACAGAAGTAGGATGAAGGTTGTACAGTCATGATATTTTTGGGTGGGAAGGCAAGGGGAATAAAGATACCGGAAGTACTGATTGCAAAGGACGAGGTCAATCGAAGGGGGGGTCTCCCAGGAATCAAGATGGCATACCAACATGAGGGGGAAAAAGGAACAATCATGATTCATGAAGAGGTCGGGGATCGTACGACAGTGAAGCTGGCAGGTAGTTGGGCACAAAACGTGGCGATTCGTTTGGATACACTTGGACGGGAACTGACAGGAACTGGAAAGCAGCCAACGGCTTCTTTAGGATTCGATACTGGGAAATGTTGCTCGAAGACCATGAACGAGGACGCCTCGTCGTTATAATGTAGGCTCTTCACGTTATTCTGCGAAATAGCATTAATATTTAACGTTACGGGAGAACTTCGCGATAGCATTTGCCAGGAGGCGGAAAAACGGGTAAATGCAACTCACATACGATGAGAACTCTCCCACTGACTTGACATCCTTTCCAATAATAGGTAAATGAGTCTTATCATCTTCCATGAACGTCAAGCACTCGTCAGAATCCGTGTCGGATTCGTTGGAAAATGGACTATTAACCAGTGGCGATCGCACGTTTTGGATTCGTGCATCACTTTTGACGGGGGATGGAGTGGGCAAAGAAGCGTGGTCGGAATCATCTTCATGGACAGCATTTGCCCAGCAGAACTCGGAAAATGCATCCATAGGAGAGTAGACGAGGAGATCGTCGAGGCCCTCGAAACACGATTCATCAAAGCCAAAATCAAGGGTGGTGGGATCAAGGATGACCGAAAGAGATAAGGTGGCCGTTAAAACAGTATCGCGTTTGGAGACATCAAGGGGGACCTTTTGCCGACACGGTGAAGTGGGCTGAACGTCCATAATTGCTGACCAAGAGAGGAGCTCAGGGAACAAATCGCTATTAATTGTCGAGACACTAAAACGACTTTTTTCCAGCTGTAGGTTAAGGAGATATAGATTGAATTTGTGGGTCAATTTGAGCACTCACTACGATCGCGCGCGTATCAAGCGATTTACGGGCCGTCGAACCCAACGAGTGAGGAGAAAGCCACGTTTCAGGAGCGGGTGTTCGAGATATGTTCATCGTCATAGAGGAGCTGCTGGCGGATGGCGATAAGCCACTCGTGGGTGGGGATAGGAATGAAGCGGACTCGGAAATGAGGTCCATTTTATAGAAGATAAATTTGGTAAGGGAACCATTCCTTTTGTGTTCGAACGCCCAGTTTTAATTGTCCCAAAAAGTTTTGCCATCGTAGATTAGCTGTCAAAACACGGCGACTATAATAACACACGGTCACGTTTCTTCGTCCTTGGTTACTCCTGGAGGCAACGAATGACAAGCATGCACATCGGTTACAATTAACAATAACGGGGAGAACCCACATATATTCATATTCGATCCCCCACAACCAAGAGCGACTGAATTTTGGAACGGGGGGGGGAATCAATGCCAGAGAATTGCCTGGAGATGCGAAGCACACCGGAGGATCCGAAAGCGCTCAACGGCAAGAGCCTGAATGATTTTCGGAACACGGGGAGGTGCTGAATAGGAAAGAGGCAAAGGATAATTTGTTTTGGGTTTGCTTTCAGGTAAGATTCTCAGCCTCTCCGAATAGGCTAAATTTCATCATTGGATCCAAAAGTAGCGTAAAAATTCATCTTCTGGTATGTTTTCTTAGCCTTTGCACTCCGAATAAGATTTTAGAAGCCCAGAAAGACTATATCTTACCATTGAGTTCAAATTCATATCATCGCATCAGTAAACGATGCTTGATCAAGACCAAAGCTTGGCTTCTAGCTGAGGTCCTGGTGACTGGACTTCCAAATTCTCCAGTGGATCCCCAGCGTAAGTCGTACCATGGTACCAGTTGTTGAACCCCTTCCTCTTTACGTCTCCAAATTGTCGAGTAATGACGTTCGGGGCGCCCTGGCACCGAGGAAACTAATCGCAAGGGGGAGTCGGAGGTCGAGGTCGAGGAAAGACTTGATAATTCATGATCATGCCACGATGTTCAAAAGGGGGGGCTGAGGCCATGGGGGATCCCGGGTGACCAACAGGTATCAGGCCTCCACAGGTTTAAACAACCCAGATGCGGCAGACTTCTTTCAAGCTAGCTCCACGCGAACGATACGATCAGAAAATTCATTTCAACTTCAATCTTCGGGCAGGCACTAAAACCCCCATGAAAGTACAATCAAAGGAACAACTATCAACCATTCCCCGAAAATTTGGTTTATCCAACTGCATCCTAATTCATACTTCGTTCATGGAGCGAAGGAAGCGTGATGTTGGTGGGTGGACAGCGTTGTGAGCAGGTTTGACCACCGAAAGGCTGGGTTCTCGGGTGTGGGTCATGGTTTTGCCCATGGGAGCAACAGACCCGCCGTGTAAGAGGGCAGGAAGTGTCGCCAAGGTGTACAATTTGCTGTTGGTTTTGGAATTATTGGGTAGATCGGATTTGATGCTAAGGTGGCTCTGATAGAAGGTTGCGATCTCCTTCGCGTTGCAAGCGTCAGGCCATTGGATCTTTGGCTAGAAGGAAAGAAAAGTATAAATGAGTTACTGTAACGAGAAGGAGGGATGCGGAGGAGAGATTCGCCGTGCCATGGATCATTTACACACCTTATAACTTGGAGTTCGAGGGCCGGGGTTCCGTCGTTGTGGCTTGCGAGGACGCGATACAACAAGCCGCTCGGATTTCCTCGGGAATAAAACTTCGTTGTAGGTGGTGCCGTATGAGCAATACAGATACCCTCGTTCTTCATAGGCATCCTGGTTGGACGAAGGGGGAGGAAGGAGCTCGAAAACGACATGTTTGGCCGTACGTGAGTGAAGTTGGTTACGCTGCAGAGGCTAAGTCAGCGATATAGTTCGGCAAAGACAAGAGACACGCACAAGTGATGGTTGAGTTAGTTGTTTTACGGACATAGACATAGCGGTGAGGGCTGATAAGACTTACGAACGCTGTAGCGAGTTATGACTTGATGGTGGTGGTTCGGGAGAAAGAGGGTGTTCAATGAGGACGCCTTCATATAGTATTGCGATTTTCTGGCCCATCTCTAATGTCGAAGGGCGTCGACGCGATCGAGACCAAATTAAGGATATGAACAATGGCGGGATCAATTTGGGCCAGCTGTGGGCCAACGTCACAAATTGGCATGTGGAGGAGCATCGTCTGCGATGAAACTCGAGCAATTTGGTTCTTGAATATGTATTCCCCCCCCTTTGTGTTATGTAAGTTTCCCTCAACATTTCGAGGATACAACACTCACTCACTTGGATGTTCTCCTCAATTGCTATAGCGTTCTTGTTTATATTCCTGTAACTGAAATCTCAAGTATAAAATAGGAGATTGTGTTGAAGGCTGATATCACAACAAGACAACCTGTATCAGGTAATGGGTTCGGCCGGGAATGTCTTTCGTTACCCGCGGCTTCCTGTCTCTCTTACCATCGTGCACGCCAGCCACTCGAAGAGATGTCCACAGACAAGACTTCAAAAATTATCCGCGATGAGGATTACTACCTACAAAATGCTATTTTTCAAGTGAGAGGACGAACATAATTTCCTGAAGTAAACTGACCTCCGGGCTTGAAGGTCGAAGACCGACTGTTCAAAGTACCCATTCTAAACTTCATCCAAGAATCGGAAGTGTTCGCGGCCATGTTTCAGCTGCCGCAGAATCCAAACTCGATAGTAGAGGGGGAAACAGACGAACAGCCCATTAGACTTGACGGGATTGGAAAGGAGGATTTCAAGCAGCTGCTGCGAGTGATATATGCTCGGTGCGTGAGCCATTCGAGAAATACATCTATACTCAAGTTAATGTTTCCTAGCGCATTCGCAGAGGAAGAAAAGCTCACCGAAGCAGAATGGGAGTCTGTCCTCCTGTTAGCCGCCCGCTGGGAAATGGACCGCTTCCGTCACCTCGCCATCAAGAAACTCGGCCCGTCGTTCTCCAGCGACCCATACAAGCTGGTCGTTATGGGCCGAGAACACAACGCCGACTGGCTTGTTTCCGGTATCCTGTTGTTGGTTCTGCGAAAGGACCCCATGGGCGACGAGGACGTGAACAACATCGGCGTATCTGCCGTTCTAAAGGTTTCGATGATCAGGGAATGGATTTTGCAGTGGAAAATATCTCATCGCGACTCCACGGAATGGATCTTCAAACGTAGGCCATCCGACGGAGAGATTGCTGCTAAGATTCGGAAGGTATTCAGTCTTGATGGAGAATAATAGGTTTTTTTCTTCTTTCTCGCTGTCAGCATTTCCGTTTCGGCTATTTACCAACTGGAAACATTCTAATTCGATCATTCAGAGAGAGGTTGACACCGGTTTTGCGACACTTGGGGTTCGTTTCTGGGACCTGTGTGTCAGCTTATCGAGTGCAGTCATGGTCCTGGCTTCCTCTTGCTAAGTGACTTGTCAGGTCCGACGCCATCGCGCACGCGTTCGACGAAGATATGGGGGAAATGGTGCTGGTTTCTCCAGGGATGATGGTCGCTGACGTGGTGGAGATCATGAAATTTAAAAGGGATCAAGTTTGGATCAAGTGCCTCGGTGTAACCTCGGTGGAAATGGTTATGTACATACTGATCTCAATCCCATTTCCCAAAATACGTCGAAATGTTGAACTGAGGGGAAAATGAAAATCCGGGGAGCTTTACATAAGTAAGTAAATCCGACGTTTCAATCTAAGAGAAGGCACGATCAACGAATGGTGGACTTTGGTAAGTTGCCACCTCAAGAGTTTGATTTCGCCACATGGGCATTACATATTAGTGGAATTTGCTCCGTGATGTTCTTATTCAATAGCACGTTTTCTAAATCAAAGGGGTCCAGAAAAATATTTATGTAAAGGACGAGCAGTCAATATATACCATTGACAGTTCAATTGACGACCTCCTCAATTAATTATATCCCGAGTCCGAGCTTGGCCCGAGCCCCATCCAAATGTAACTTTTGATTTGATGGATATCGCAGTGACCAAATTAGGTCTGAGTTGGATAGGCGCTCGAATGCCAAACTATCACGTAGAGACTGTTCAAGTCCGGCCTCCTCACATTGTGGTATTTCACATCAGCCTTGAGTTTTACTGGTAGCTATATTCCCCATTTGAATCAATTTTAAGCGCCCCATGCCTCCAGGGGTTACCTAGCAGACCTGAAATAATCCAGGTTTTGATCAAGGCGAGAGAAATTCTGGAATCGGCTTTTTACAAACTTTTGCTGAGGACCAAGATACAGTCGAACCCCTCATAAGGCATACCTCTCAAAAAGCATACACCCCCATAAGGCATAGGGTTGGGCTGCCACCAAACCTAGGTTTTACACCAAAACCGACCTCTCATAACGCATAACCTCCCATAAGGCATAGCGTGGACCGTCTACCGAGGGGTATGCCTTATGAGGGGTTCGACTGTATAAAAATCACCCCTTTTGGTATTTACCCTTCGGACTTTCGAGTGGTCCCCTTGGACTCGGACGAGGGGCTCGCCGAGTCCGAGTGTCCGGCTACTGCAGTCATCACAAATTGCCAATGCATGGATTCGCTCAATATCTCCACGATAACGATTTTTGAACATCCTTATATAAATTATCTTCATTCTCATATATGTTCTCGTCTTTGGAAAGGAATCCAGAGCTTGTTTCAAGCAATCTTCGAGATGCCAGAAGGCGATCAAATTATTTGATGCCTTGGCACGCCGTCCAGTTCTGCCAAATGAAATCAACGCGCAATTTTCAGTGCTACATGTCCAAGGACCCTCGGTGACGCAGATAAGCACAAAAATCACCCAGCTGCGGTTTTCTTTCTGCACAAACGCCGGCGTTCACGAAAATTGCAAAGGGTGATTGATACACGTTCAGTGACTCATGTTTTTCGTGTACGTATGTTTCCCCTTCTGTACTGTCCACAATGGGCGTTTTACCCTCGGATGCTCCTCGCTTTCTCGATGATTTCAACCCCAAAATCAATGTGCATGCCGTAATCTAAAGTCTGCCGACCTCTGCCGGCATATATCTCGACTATGTTGCCGTAACTAGATCCCGATCTTGGGTGAGAAATCAGGGGCTGGCTTGAACATGATTCCAGCTTGCTTCTGAAACTGGCTACTTTCCGCGAATTCTCCCTTGCAATTTTCCTTCACTTACTATTTGGTGTTTACACTTTTCTCATGGGAAATGACACCCCAATTTCTCAGGACCCTTACTCCCTACCGTCATTGACATAACGGTGCTGACATGCTAGGTCTCAGCCCGCCTTATTTCCTCTCTGCTCTTCCAACATCTCGTGGGTGCTCTCCCATTCTTCCCTCGAAATAACTTCTCAAGTATGGGTCCAGTTTGATTCCCCAATCCACCATCCCGCGATCCTTCTCAAACCTGGAAGCTATAGCCGTAGTCGCACCTCGCTATCGAGATCAATTCGCCGCTCAACATGTCTTCGGATTCTTCTATCCACAGGTTCAATCCCAGCGAATCTCCAAACTACGGTTTCCAGGTCCCCGAGACTCCTTCGCGAAACCTCCGAACCTTTCTAGCATACATCGATGCCCTTCATTCCTGGGACGTCGTCGCCGTACTCGACTGTTTTGACGATTCCCTAGAACACCGTATCCTTCCACAATCGCTCGGTCGTCCCGTTCTCAATAAACGACAATATGGAGAATATTTTAAAGGTCTCAAGCCTCTTTTCAAATCATACCAGGTAAGATTTTCCAAGCTTGAGCTCTTTTATTCCAATCATGACTAAGATATCTTCATCTACCTCTGTTTATTCCTTGCTCCCCAAAATTTTCATGCTTACGAATGAATTGACTAGTTGACGATCCACGAAGTTATAGAAGCCGACGATAAGATGACGGTTCATGTAAGCATGCCCTTTATCACATTTTCGTCCCCTCGAATGCTTGATTAGGACGAGTGCTTGGTCATCTCCACTAATAGTGTTACTCATCTTGCCGTACGTTAGACGACATCGACCGGGGAATCACCAACGGGCGTACCATACACGAACGAAACTATTCTCATGATCCACTTTGTTCCGCCGCCCCCCAACGCTGGACCCAACGCACTCCCGAGGATTCGCTTAGTCAAGGAATTCAATGACAGCGAATCCAACCTAAAGTTCTTCAAGGAAGCACGCGCGGGGGAAAAATTGCGCCGGGCGTCTGGAAGCCAGGATTAGGCGCCAATCTTACATATTAATTTCAAGATGGAGTGGTTGAGGGAACATAGAAGTTTTGCTATTGCTTCCATACACAAGATTATGCTAGATATTTATTGCAAATTATGCGTCTTCGAAGGAGACAACGATACACAAATTTACTCTTGTCTACATTTCTCCTCTACTTAATGTCCGGGGCAGAGAACAAGTAATTACTTTCATTCCCTAGAAACTTGAAAATACCTCATGGTTTGGAAATGGGGTCAATCTATTCAGATTACTCGGCTCTGGAGCGAGCTTCGTGTCCCTCTCGTACTGACAGCCATTCCACACAAGGCGGCAGGTTTTGGCTCTCTGAACTGACATACCCAATAACTCTGCCTCCAAAACCTTTCTATTTTACGTTTTCGATTTTCCACTGGGGAGTCGAGTGAAATTCACCAACAAATTCCTCGTATTATGCATTGTGGTTCTGCCGGCGCTTAAACAAACCGAATGGTAAGGATGGGTTGATGTTGTCCTCAATCACCGGTGCATTCACAAGGGGAAGAGATGGAGGATTATGGGGGATCCATAAACTTAGCTTTCGGTCGGAATGAGTGACTCTCAAGTAGCTCTATAATTAAATCTAGCGCCAAATATTTGTCGTCTCCTGGAAGGCACGTTCGTCAGGTAGAATCGCCCTTCGTCCATGGAATCTGACAACTTTTGTATGTGGTTTCCTTCTTTCCTTCTTTGGTTCCCATGAAAACCTTGGAACCTCTCTGTTATCTTTCTACTAATGGGGATTGTTATTTTAAGCACTGCTCTTGGTGCTCCCGCGGGCCGCGACAAGGTCCCTAACTCACCAGATATACTTATTGTGATTAAAATCGCTGACCCTGGAGGGGTAAGAGTCGGCCCACAACACACACAAAAGATGCGATACACGTAAGGAGAACAGGGCTCCCACTCAATAACCAATAGGATGGTTCACGGCCTGGGTAGTCCAACTTCGGTCATGCCAACAGTCAAAACTCGACATTGGAACTGACAATGCTAAAATCGAAACCCGGGCCATAACTATCCCCTTCATATCATGATCTTTCGAGGTTTATAAGTACACCCAAAACATAAGTCCTTATCAAAACGAGAAATTGGAAGGTGTAATCCCTCATTGTGCAACATCGTCTTTCAGATGATTTCCATGCTTTCATTAAATAAGTAAGACAACTAACGATGGTATCAACAGTCACCCAGCTCCAGAGCAAAATCCCGAGCGATAAGGCTCTCAACATCAGGCGGTGTAGATTCACTAACGGACATATAACCCTTACGGCCACACCTTCCACAATATGAAGACATATTTTCGATCTTGCTTTTCGCTACCGTCTCGCGAATAGAAAACAACCTCGAAATTGTGGGCCAATCAATTGACGATGCGGAAAGCTGATTTAGATCGAGCTGGTCCTGTCTCACCAAGGTTGTATAGCCAGCAGTGAGCCAGGCCTTGACATGGTACTTTTTACCGAGGATGAGCTTGTCGGTCGTGGGTCTCTCGTCTAATAGGCTTGACAGTGCTTCGATAGCTTGGTCTCTAATCTATCGGGATGAATCAGCAAAAAAAGTACTGATTTCGAGCGCAGAAGAACGAAATGGCTTACTTTGGTGAAGTCCCACATGGTTGCGAGATCAAGAGCACCCACCCAATCACCATATGTCGGGGTCATGCCATCGCTAGTAGTCAAGTCGATTGCACCGATTAGCTGCGCTAAAGCCTAAAGGGTGGCACTCACAAGGGATACATTACACGCAATAACCCTCGGAAGTGCTCTTTCGTGATTGCTTCAAGAATGATTGGGCATTTGTCGTCACGACCCTCCACTTGCTCGTGGTTCTCCATAGGGCCAGGCAGACTGAAGAGAGTTTGGAAGAGGCTCCCTTCTACTTCAAATCCATTTCGCGGAACGCGAAAGAGGGTCATTTCAACCTGTATCAGCAATCCCAGTGAGTGGAAATCAACTTGAATCAAACACGAATGACGAAAATCACCTGGAAAACCAGGGTGTCGAAGTAAAAGAATTCGTCCCGCGTTAACACTGGTTTGACATCTTCAGTGCCCTTTTCTGACTGCACTTGTAGATGGGCAGAGTCGGCGAATGAATCAGCGAATGAGTTAGGATCCATGTTTTGCCAATGGGACGCCAATTGACTGACTTGGAGAGATGATTTCTTGAGCGTCTAATATCCTATCGATCGCGAAGGCCACGAGGAGAACACGAGGAAACCTGCATGTTCCAACGTGTGGAGATAGAAATATCCTGGTATTCCAAATGCACTTTACCGATGCAAACGTTGTCGATATTTGACCTTTTTGAAATAAGGGATTTTACCGACCAGTAACAGAAGTATCCTGATTGATCTGCTACACCCTCGCTGTCTGATTGATCAAACTTCGGAAAGTAATAGGATGCCTAACCCGAACTCGCGCGTCTGCACACTGCGTATTTCCCATTCAGCTTGGGCCTGATCCATTTGTGAAAATTCTTCCCTGAAAATGGAATCGGTAAATCTTTCAACATCCTGCGCCATCACGCGTGAGTTCTTCCGCTCTCTCGCTCGCCTTGTCAATATACTGTGTAGCACAAATCCTGGATGTTGTTTCCCAGTCAGGCTTGTGGGGACCGCGGAGGTCTTCGATTGTGAGATCCTCCTTTTGAGCGAGCCTTCGCGAAGCCACCACTCGATTCGGTACACTTTGGCCAGCAAGATAGTCTCAATCCCATCTCTCTTACGAATGAATCATTGAGAGTCGGGAGATAGCCTTCTCTCATACCTGGTTGAGTTAAGTACATGCTCAGAATTTACTAGTTTCGTTCTGAACTTACTTCTTTGAACCGCCACAAAGTCGCGAGATGTAGGGCGCTCACAAGTTCCCCGTAATTCAATGCTGTATCAGATCTAAGTATGTTCCCGAGTTGGGTTTGCCACCAAGAGTAAAGTTCGGCTAACAGTTACTTGGCATGAGCTATCAGGAGGAATGAATGGAACTGCTCCTTTGTGACATCGAGTAGGTGGATGGCCTCAGCGTCCGTTGTTCCTGGCCCCGTATTTTGATCTCGATTAGGTATCCAAGCAGGAAACACTGATGTGGTGGGACTACTTACCCCACGATCGGCTTTGTGGGTGTTAACAAGTTTGAAGACTTGAGGATGTCCATTATTTTAGATAAAAACCGTGTTGACTGGCTGCGAGGAGTGAACCGAAGGTACACAGACCCAGTCACGGGTACCCTTCCAGAACTGACCGCCAAACCTCGCAAGGGCAGTACCTCAAATGAGGCGGCCATGCAGCCTTTCAAGGGTTTTCAGGTAGTCATTAAGAGGTCGGGTACAGTAGGCGCCTCTTCTGGTGGGCACTGTTGGTGAGAGTCGCAGGAACCTAGTGCAACGTTGCGAGGTTAACAGACGTATTGTGAGCAAAGACAGCACCTGTCACCGATGTGATCTCCCTCCATCTCGTTTGCATTCTGGAGGGCCAGCGAGGACGCTCGTCGACCCGACACGTTAGAGGATGGTACTGTCGTTGTGGTGCGGTACAAGTCAGCATGATCCAAATCGAAACACCAGCGCTCACGGCGCAATTTTGGGAAGTGGGCCCATGAGGTCGTAAGTAGTGTAACGATAAAGGGCCGTGGGGAAACAAGGGGCATTAGGGCGTAGGGTCAGTCACAAACAAGTTCTTGGGTGGCTGCGCCGGCATGTTGAGATGCGTTGTGGTTCTGATGGGCGTGGTTTGTGGTGAATTCATGGACTTAGGTGCTGGTGGGCGAATGCGTGCATACGCCGATTTGATGGGTCGTGACGCTGGCAGATGAGGGGATATAATGAACTCTGGACTAAGATGTTAGAACGCATCTGGTAAATCTCCGTCGTTGTGAATTCGCAGGGTTGCTCGAATACCCATCCTAAATATTAAACTTTTGCCTTCCAGCATTGACACACTGGATGCGTGAAGTGGAAGACAAAAAATAGGGGTGTTCTATGTGAATATTTGGTAAAGTTCGTTAGTCGCTGGCCATATAAATATATAAATATATACCTACTTACATTTTGGTGCATTTTCGAGGCTTTGATGGCGGTGAAGGTCAAGAGCAATATCCGCTGGACTGCGCGCCTTCTCGAGCGGAGTTTAAACTGTATGTACGTTAACCTTCAAGCTTCAAGCTTCAAGCTTCAACCCCAACACACAGGATATGTCCTCCTCCGACCGTGGATATACCATCCTACTTACACGTTTTATCTAACTTCCTCTCTCGACAATCCAAGGCGCCATTGCGCACCTGGCGACAGCTTCGCCTCCTATTCCTCTAGGTGTTCAGGTATCGATGTCAATCAAACATCGACCAAGAGTCTCCAAGAGTGCCCGGGGTGTTGACTGTGTGTGATCGGCATTAACCACGCTAAAGCCAACTTTTCGCATTACGGATCTGTGGCTGATATCTTTGCAAAATATCAGCAGTGCTGGAATCCGTCATGGACCGGCTGTGAGTATCTAAAAGTGCAATATGAATTATTCTCACTCGATTTGTAGGGTATTGCGAAAAATTCTGGACGCTCTATAGTATTTCTCCCAACATATTTCTCATACCTTCGCATTCCTGATAGTACGAGTTATTGGCAAACTCAGTAACATGCTGCCTGGAGCGATGAAAAATCTCTGGCAACCCAATATGGTTGTTAAGGATAAGTATCTAGCGATGGTCCTACCTGCCATCATTACCTCCTCTCGCGAACGGCATAGCATTCTTGTCAACGTCGGAGGACTGCCTCACCTCGGCAGATGCTGTCATAGTACGATTTTGGGTGTTCGTTGATCGTGAGTAAAGCCGACTTCGGAACACTGCTTGTTATTCATCCTGCATATATCACCCTCGGACAGTGAATCTCCTAGTTCAGAGGGGACATACTTGAAGGTGTATATAATTATCTCGTCTAACCTCATGAATATATCTATTCGGTGGCTTCACGCGAGCTCTGTTGTGCGCGGCCAAAATCCTTAGAGGCTCCTGACCACCAGAAATCCACGGTTGTCGGCGTGAAACCATTCAGGTATTCTGCGCAACAGGCGTGAGGTCCAATCCCTAAATATCAATCCAGAATTTGCACTCTCCCTTTTAAATCTTTCCTCCACTCGCCGATCCATAGGGGAATCAATGGCATTCGTGGGAGGTAAGGCAGTGCTGATCTGCATTGCAGCTTACCTGGTTATCTTTCTTCTTGACCACATCACCCTGCGTACCGACATACCCATCATCTCGAAGCAACAACTGGCGACCATACGAGACCTTACAGGACCTAATCATGTTCAACCGAGCAAAGATCGCCTCTATTCTTGGAGGCCGTTTCAAGATTATCAATAATACAATTTCCACAGCCGAAGAAGGTGCGTTGCTATTCAAATTTGCCCCAGGATTCTGAAGACCCCTTGCCTTAGGTTTGAAACTGCTCCAGACGCACGTTATCACCGGGGCACTGCACAATTCTGTCGAGCGTGGCGACTCGCCGAAATGCCACGAAAATACAAGGGTGGCAGTCGTAGAAGAAATCATGGCCTGGGTCACTGGCTCCTATCGAAAAACCCGGGTCTTGTGGATGTATGGACCGGCAGGGGCGGGGAAATCAGCAATAGCGCATACAATCGCGGAGATGTGTTCCAAAACAGGGACCCTGGCGGCCAGTTTCTTTTGTGCTCACAGTATATCTGGCAGGAACGAGAAGACGTTTGTCATCACGACGATCGTCAGCCAGCTTATTGTAGCAATACCGGAGATGCGGGAGCATGTTGGGAATGCGCTTCACGAGGACCAATCCCTCCTTTCTCGCTCTCTCGAAGCCCAACTGGAGGCTTTGATCGTGAAGCCGCTCGAGGTGGCCAGATCACAGGCAGATGCCAGGGAAATCGACTTCCTGCAATCTCGTCCGAAATTGATTATTTTGGACGGTTTGGACGAATGCGGAGATCATAGGTCTGTTTTACAAGTGATTCTGGCTGCCGTCAACCGACACAATCTCCCATTTTCGTTCCTCATCGCAAGCCGACCGGAGCAGAAAATTCGTGAAGCTTTCGACGAATTCACCGTGGTTCTCATTACCATGCGGCTGGTGCTTGATAATAAGTACCTCCCAGATGAAGACATCCGAACTTTCTTGATGTCTAGGTTCCGGGACATCAAGCAGCGACACCCTTCTCATACCACCCTCCCTCCTTGGCCTTCCAAACTCGACATCGAACGACTGGTCCAAAAGTCATCGGGCCAGTTCATTTACGCATCGACTGTCATAAAATTCATTGATTCACATTGCCACTGGCCGCCAGATAGGCTGAATATTATCTTCGGAATATTGCCACGTGGGAAAACGACACCATTTGCAGAAATGGACGCACTCTACTCGCTTATCCTCACTCAGACTGCAGCATCAGACAGCGTAGAGAAAATTCTCGACATCTTCACCGTTTTGCTCTTCCTCCGGACTTCTCATACTGACTGGAAGCGGACTGTGCCGTTCCTCGAGTCATTTTTGTCATACCGAACGGGGGAGGTCTTTACGATATTAAGTGACTTGCATTCTATTATTTCAATCCCTGCCCAAGATCAACAGGATATGGCCCTTGAATTTTTTCACGCCTCTCTTGGGGATTTCTTGACTGACCGTTCTCGCTGCGGGGATACTTTTTTTCTTGACCCTGGCATTAGCCACAGGAAAATTGCAACTTGGATGATGAACAAAATAAGAGGACCTGAAAGTAGTATTCTTGATTGTTCCATACTTGTCTTATATCTAACCGTTGTCTTACAGGGTACCTTGGGGTGGAATTTATCGACCATTGCCTTAAATCAACACCAACCCAAGAATTTCTATCGAAATTGGGCCAGTTTGATATATCGGATGTTCTCTACACGGAAATCCCTGTGGGAGAAAACCTCATGCGTATATTTCACGCCGTGAACTCAGATAGTCAAATTCCTGAATTCCTTGTCTGGTTGCACCGACAGGTCAGTCCCGAGTTAACATTCTATCATAATAGAATCTGAATTCATGTCCGCTCTAGCGCTGCCAACAATGGGAAACGGACAATCGCCTTCACCTTTACGTGCGGAATGTGGACGTATGGATTCGCAGACAGCTGAACTGGGTTATATTAGTATATGACAACTCCTACATCAAAGATGCGGTTCGGGCAACTGCAACTCTGGTTGATTTCCCAGGATTTCGGGACGCATACGATTCTATTCTTGAAGTATTTGGTAATCACCCGGGTTATCACTCAAACCAATATCCGTTCGATGCCTTCCAATGGGAAATATATGTCAAGTATCGACAATTCCTTTCTGAATTCTTGACAGATCGAGCACGGTCTGGGGCCCTCTTTATTGGGACAGCTCATTACCTCGAACTTGCCGTATGCTTTTGGTCCTTCCTTACAGACAAAATCCGGAGTCCCAGTATTTTCACTGTCCAAGAGTAAGTTTCCACATAAACTCCTTGTTCGTCTCTCGCATTAATGTTCATGCCTCTTTAGAATGAGGCATCTGAAGGCAGTGATGCTCGCATATCCAGAACTCTTGTCCAGGTGTCCAAGATCCGTCGACTTCGCAGTCCTTCTGAAGGCTACTCGGTTGGGCAATAGACCCTGGTTTGAAATGGAATGGCCAGATGGTGACTGGGAAGCTTTCGTATTCAGGCTGAATCAAGCCTGCGAAGCTTACTACAAACCTGTGTTGGAAAGCAGCCCTTGGGACAGAATTTCCGATCAGATCAGACATTTATTCCGCAGAAATCAGCTACAGAATCCAGATGCATATGCAGACGAAGATGTCGTTGTCGATGTCAATGTAGATGTAGATTTCGATGTAGATGTAGATGCAGATGTAGATGCAGATTTAGATTATTGGCATTTAATTGAATGACTTATCACACCTACACACCAACAGCCAACCGAAGATAAGGTCAGAAAGCGGATATAGGGGGGAAGGAAGATTGGATTTTCGGATGATTAACTCGTGATTTTGGACTATTTCTAATTTGCGCGAATTAGCCTGAGCTCTTGGGGCCTCGACGCTCTCTTCCCCTTCCTTTCCCTGATATATTTCAAAATGATATGAATATGTACTCGCTGAGTCTCGCCCTCAAATTTATGCGGGAAAAAGAGTGTTCCCAAAGTTGAGCACCATGTCGAGACTGATTCAGATATATGTATATAGCTTGAACATCCTCACCTCTTAATAATCCTCGGTATTTAACATGTATATTTTACAGGCGCTCTTATTCAACCCTGATACCTCAACATTGGCGTATATCGATGGGAACTCCGAGCTTTAATCACAGGTGCATATTTTTTTGAGTCTTGCTACTGCTTCAGATTATTGAACCCCTTCCCAGGACGACGCCTTTTTTCAGAAACACGGTCACAGGTAGTCTCTCCTAGACAGACTTCGATATATGTGATGTGCCCATGGGATCACGATATATGAAGTCTGTGATTTACCACGCCCTCCGAACCGTGTCCGAAAATGCTTATGTAAAGT
>Ga0307517_10003256_pt1 | contig 25391 bp, 32 predicted proteins | sample 23_EM_MG_FD_194515 | JGI IMG/M metagenome (GOLD analysis project Ga0307517, IMG submission 194515) | Populus trichocarpa ectomycorrhiza microbial communities from riparian zone in the Pacific Northwest, United States - 23_EM | ecosystem: Host-associated > Plants > Roots > Unclassified | place... | reverse complement strand
CCCCCCCCCCCCCCCCCCCCCCCCCCCCCCCCCCCCCCCCCCCCCCCCCCCCCCCCCCCCCCCCCCCCCCCCCCCCCCCCCCCGAGAAGCACAATAAAGGAAGGCATGTTGATGGCTGTTCTTTGAAAATGTTTCCGAAGTGCTTTCGTTTTGCTCTTGTAGTTCGTAGTCTTGTATAGTTATCGTTGTTAATGTTGTTCCTGAGGGAGAAGTGGGAAAGAATATGGAGATGGGGAGGAGGGGCCTTTTATCCATGGTTCGGTGCGCTATTCGCGGGGTAACCCCCGGCAAGCAGAAGCAAAGATGTGGGCGGTGACGTACGACTTTTGTCCTACCCTGTCCTGACTGGTTGGCTTGTAAAGGTGGTTTGGGATGTGATACAACATATTCTTGGATATATGAGGCAATGTTCCTGGTTTCCTTGGAAGTGATGGGAACTGGGGAGGTTGGGTGGGCGGTTTTGGCTGGGCACAAGTGACTAGCTTGACGCGGGAGCCCAGCTGCGGTGGTTGTATTTGTTGGAGGCCAAGGAGAGCGCTAAAGAATGAAGGGGTGAAAACGCAATCACAATAGGCGCTAAGCGCAGCTAAACCACGGGAGGATGGTGAACTACCACCCAGAGTGAGTAGAGGTATAACGGCGGCGCAGACTCAATCCCCAAAAAAGCCACCAACAAGGCTAGAGCAGGAACTTCTAGACGCCTTAGAGATCCACAACTGCAAGTACAAGCACCCAGGGAGATGTTCATGTACAGGACAAAGGCGGCTAACTAGAAAAATAGCCCCTGTCTTGTAAAAAACATGTCCCTGGATACTTGTATGTATCACAGTTTTTGAAAGCCCCAGTGACAAAATGTGCTCTTTTTGGTTTAGCAGGTGGCTTGAAACTAGTCCCCATACACTCTCTCTTTCTACTCACTCTCGAACTCAATGAACAGGACTTTTTTCTAACAATAATATCCATACAGGGACATATATCTCCGGCCCGACGTTAAACTCAAGGAAGGTCAAACGAATCTAAAGAAATGCACCCACCATCCTCCCTCTCCCACGATCCCAAACAATCACTAAACTAAATCTCCGATACCTACTACCCATTGACAACGGGTATCAGCAAGACCAACAGCCGATATCCTATGCCGGGAAGCACAAGGCATGAAGGCAACAATCTACCGCCATTTCCCCTACTCACCTCAAAACAACATACCCTATAATAAACGCATATACCTAACCACACAACCGCATAACCGCACGCCCTTATATGCGCATACCACCTAGCCGCATAACCGCATAACCGCACTCCCCATAGGCAGTCCAACAGTACCAGTGCCGGCGATCTATGCGGCTGGCGCTTACTCCTTACTTCCACTACGCGTCCCCAGCAACAGTAGTGCTCGAGCATAGAACTTGTAGCACCAAACAAGCGGAAGACGAGAAAGCAAAGGGAACCAACAAAAGACAGGGAATGGAATGTGTTAAGCTACCCTGTTTTGTCTCCATAAAAATCGCAAAAGAAAAAAATCATACGCAAGTACAGTTCCTAAGTTTTGTATGTTCCACAGGGGGTAAGGGCAGCAAACCTCGCCTGTGGAACCTACAGAACTTAGGCGCTGTACCTCTGTAAGGGGTAGTGAGCAGATAGTAAGTAGAAATGGAAAATAACGACTGGCAAAGACAGACAACCCGGAGTGGACACCGGATATAACACATTAACTTATCTCACCAATGAGAATATACCCCAGGCCAATAAAAATTGGTCATAGTACTGTACAGACCCGCTTCACGATGATCAGTTGAAGCCCCCAGGAGCTCTTTAGAACAACCCAAAATCCATGTGCTAGGAAAAGATAGACACCAATGCAACTAACCTAGGTTTCTAGTTTTAACAATTCTGTCTTTCTTTCTTTCCCCCTACAAAGTTTATCTAATGATCAGTTCAAACCCCTGCTTTGCTACCCTTGGTCCTCCGATATTTATGGACACACCAGAGTACAGTACCGTATTTACCCGCTAGATCCACTACCTGGGATCGAGTACAAGTACTTGGCTGGCCTATTAGGGGGGTCATACGCAAGTGAGAATCACAAAGCTATGCCACAATAGACTTAGCAGAGAAGGTTAACAGAACTGCGATTACCAGTTCAATGATAGATACCAAGTTTAGCTCTCCCAAGCTATACCGCGCCCGGAAAGCACTATTCTCTGTTGGGGTGCTTTTTTCTCCAACCGCCGAGATTAACGATAGTGGATCTAGCGGGTAAATAAGGTACTGGGACAAAACGCTTCTTCCAATGTCCTTTTCACACAAAAAGTACCCACCTTCACCACCACCACCACCCTCTCATAGCACAATGTCTACTCGTGCCTCTCAGCCAAGATTTGCCTTCCCCATTTATCGTAGTAGTAGCGTTGTCCAGTTCTTTTTCTGCTGAAGAGGTATAGTGCGTAAGTAGTGCAGGACTAGTGAGGTCTACCATAGCGGATTCTGATAGTTACTCCAGCCGATCTGGAAAGGCTCGTTCCTGCGAGGCATCATGAGTTTGAACCTTCTCGCAACATATTTAAACAATCTTAGTCTTCCGGATACTAGCTGTTGGAAAAATGGCTTCAATGCGACGAAAGTATGTCCGGCGGGGAATAGTGGAATTCATGTCATTCGCTATGTTTATTCCTTGCACGGATAAATACCATAGCCTGACATCCAAGTACCGGCCGTTTTCAAAAGTAATTCGGACACTGATCCGTCTCCTTTGAAACTACACTGTCCGCACGTTCAACCAGTCTTCACTTTCTCTTCAAGCCTGCATCTCTCATACAGCAATTCCGACACCAGCCTGCACTAGTCTTACACTACCACTACCAACACCAACACCACCACCACACTATCCTTCTTTAGTCAAAAGGACTGACAAAACCGACTACTACCATAAACGGGGAAGCCGAATCTTGGCCGAGAAGCACGAGTACAAGTTACGAGCATATAGTACCCGAACACTAACCAGCCAGCAATCCCACTGCAACATTTGGCAGGAATTGACCTAAGAGCATTCCATTCATTACCAACCCTAGACCTACCTACCCCCCCAGCAACAAAAAAGCAGTTCGACGAGCTTTTTATTTTTTTATTTTTTAATTCTCGACTACAGTACTCCACTGCCCCCCGGATTCGAACCCAAGATGGTCCCTGTTTTTCAAATTAGCCGACCAGTCTCCCAAGCCGTTAGACCATAGGGACTGGCCGATGATAACTCTTTATTTCTTGTTCTTTCAAACTGCTCCTTCGGGGGATGGACAGTTCAGGCGGCTATCATAATACTTTATCTTTGGTAAAATAAAAAAAGGACATTGGTATCCGATCATAGTACCCCCCGTCAGAGGACAAATGTTCCCCGAATTCCATGGCTAGTATGATATCCCCGATGTAACCATTCCTTGGTACAAGAAAGGGCAGGCAGTGATAACCCTTTTGCACGGCAAATTATCTCTGGGCACCCGACCGCCCACACCATACAAAACTCTAACTCAAGTGTTCGTGCCCCATATGCCTGTACCTTGCACAGCACATACAAGAAATCTGTGAAAATTTAGTACTAACAATACATCAATTAACCCGCAGATAACACGGGAAATACTACTACAACCACTTTAAATACCATACAGGAGAAAAGTTCGTTCAAGTGTGACATACCCTTCCCGTGTGAAGCTCCATACAAATATATAGGCCACTTTCACACTGGTTGACACAAGCATAAACAACAAATACAGCTTTAATCCCTTGCACTTTCACACCCAGAGGCCCAAACGCCTAGCGATTCTCTGGCTGGCTGGTGGAAGGGTTTGAGGTGTTCTCACACAGGTAAGTAGCATTGGGAATTGTCTGTTTTGAAAATGTCATTTTTTCGCGGACGAAACGCTTTTACCTAGCAATGTGCTATCAGATACGTGGATGGACTCGCCATGGATTACGGCCAAAGGATTCTGTATGCATATTGGGGGCATGGAGCAGGTCCTCACCATTTATTTAAGCCCCTTATTCTCCTATGGCTCTTGTCAAGAATACCCCTCTCCACACCTTGCATGAGAGGTCTCCTACGCTACAGTACGAGCACACACAACGAGCGATAATAACCGCACCCAAACTAACCGTCTTGGCACACCAAGTCTCACTCGCCCGCATCCCCCCCCTTTCTCTCAGACATTATCAATGATTGATTTGATTATCCCCTTCCCTCCTTTTCTCGATGATGTGATACTAAAGCCCATCTAACCCCACCCCCTTCAGCCTTAAATACACGTCAGTCCCCCACTCATATGCACTCTGCACCTTCAAGCTGCCACCAAAGTACTGCGCGTAAGCCCTACTCAGCGGCAACCCGTAGCCCAGCCCAGCGATGGAACTAGTTTCCAGCGCACCTGCACTATCAGTGAGCCTTCCCATGACGTCCATCCCCCCACCAGCGCCATCATCGGCATCGTCCAAATGTCCTGAGTTTCCAGACCCGATGGATGAGCGGGAGCCGTTGAAGGTACTGAAGGAGTATGACCATATGTGACAGAGGTCATCGGGCGCGATCCCGCCACCCTGATCGCGGATCCGTATTGTGATGCCGCCGGCGTCCGGCGGACCGGGCGCTGCTGCGATGGTCACGATTATGGGAACTGGAGAATTGGCTTCGATGGTAGCACGGAAGGCGTTCTTTAGGAGCTCCGTGATTATGTACTCCAAGTGAACGGGTATATAAGGAAATGTGATGTCGGGGTTTCCGTCAATGGTAAGTTTTGGCCTAGCACCATATCGCAACTCGCAGATATCCCCGACGAAGGAGGCACACGACTCGATGATCTCAGCAGGACGGAGTTCGGTGTCTACGGTTCCTATGTAAGACTTTCCGGGGACTGCTACGGTGGGTGGTTGCGGTACTGAAGAAAGGTGTAGGCCGATGTGTTGCTCCGCCATTAACCGGGTCCCAATACGGGCTCTCAAATGGTGGTCGAGGAATTTTGTAGCCTCCTCTGGAGTAACGTACCCACGACATTCCAAGAACCCCTTGGCAAGGATAGGAATGGTATTGCTGTGTGTCTTGACGATTTCCGTCAGGAGTTCGGTGAATCTGCTCTCCTCGGTTAAGTTGGTTAAACTTGCTGCGGGAAAGGCAAGGATGGCGGTGAGTGAGTCAATATAGTTATTGTAGATGGCTGAAATGTTTGGATTCGAAACGATAATGTAGGGCAGATTGCGCAGCGCTCGGATTCGTCTCGAGAGGCGGACAGGTAGGTATTCTCTCGTGAAACGCGCAGAGGTAAGGAGGGATTGGGTGGTTAGTGGCGGACGGCCGAAGCTGGGCGGACAAAACGAACCATTAGCCCGTGCAGCGATAGTAACCAATGTGAACTTACCGAATCAAGTCCTTTAAGCTCAACCTATCAAGATGTTTTGCAGCCAATTGCGCAATCATATCGTTCGCTGGACTGGTTGAGGGTGGAGTATACCCCTCTAAGGAACTTGCACTCCCTGCATGTGAACTAAAGTTAGTCGAAACACGACGCACCAGTGTGCGCTGCAAAGGTTTTGCGGCAGCGACGACACGGTACATCGTGGCGATTAACGGGCCGGTGTCCCTGGCTGTGTAGCGTGTGTGGGTGGAGGAAAAGAGGAGAAAGGTAGGGAGAGGGGGAGAGATGAAGAAGTGGAGAGTGGGAAGGCTAAAATCCGGGGAATCCCGAGCTAAAAAGCTGGGGTTCGTTATCGCCAACGATAAGCCGCAATGGTTAATTTTGCTGGTGCATTAGTATGATATCACAGCAACGGATAACTACATACTCTAACAGCAAGTAACACCCCCAATTCAATGAGCGGGTAGCAATGCCCATGTCCCTGAGCCAAGAATTGGCACTTGTTTGCCCTTTCTATGTGCCTGAAGTAGCTACCACCTATCACTCCTCCAACAATCACAACCTCGCACTCGCTCAGCCCGGCCAACCCCAATTCCCTCCCACCTTAAACTTCAAGTCGCAGCCATGCACTCACCCAGGCAATCCAAACTTCAAACTATCATACACAACCGCGCGTTCTAAAGTAACTTGTCTCCAAAATTCCCCACTGAAATACATGCAATAGCCGCACACCCTGAAACCACAACTATAAATAAACCCAGCGCTTCCAGCCAGTCAGACAACGCACCATTGAAGACCATTCTCGCGAAAGATTCCAAAACACAAATACTATACTATACAAGCAAGTACACCAGCGTGATGTAAAAATAAATGTGTTGCCAAGTCACCGGCAACAGTCTACTGGTTCAATCTGGTCAACCTGTCGATCCGTCTACTCAATTAACTACCGTTTAACTATATAGCGTAAAGTAAAGTAAAGTAAAACACCACACTCCCTCGTTTCATCCGTGTTATGGAATAGGGCAGAAGAATAAAAAGAAAAAGAAACCCCTAGGAATAGATAGGGAGATAGAATAAATAGAGTACAATACAGGTTTTACAAATTGAAACGCTCCCGCGTAGCGTCGAGATCGAGACAAAAAGGCAGGATTATGGAGAGGATAGGATGGGGAGGATTATTCCCGGAAGCTGGTAATTTTTTTAAATTTGTTCTTAGTAAATCCTCTCTCTCCTCCCCTCTATCGCCCCTCCCCTCCCATCCTTTGTTTTTCTCACATTTCGCCATTTTTTATTTTTTAAAATCACTCCCCAAAAGCACTCTCCACATCCCCATATCACACTCTTTTCTGGCTCATTTCATTTTATCCCCAGCGGCCTTCGTCATCCTCGTAGACGTCGTCGTCCCCATGGTCGTTAGAATTGATATGGTGATGGATAACACTGGAACTTGCTGCTGCTACTGCTGATGATGATGAGGTGCCGTTCTCTTCTATATCCATCCGGCTTGGATCCTCAGATTTGTTAGGGGATGGGTTGGATGGTGGCGCATTGAACCAGGCCAAGGTCACTTCACCGACGTTCGGGATGTCATTTCCGGTATAGATGAACTATTTTGATGTTAGCTCGAGGTCTAATGAAGGAAAGATGAGGAAGGAGGTAGCAGAGGGGAGGGGAATTGACCTTTTCGGCAGTCCTTCTATCCTTAAATGTGACGATTTGCGTGTCATCTTTGTCAGGATGCGGTTCGATACCTTCAACCTCTAGGCCGGTGTTCTGTAAAGGTTAGCATAAATTTCTCGAGTCACTTAGATAAGACGTGGTTCTCACCATAAGGTAGTGTCTAAACTCTTCATCCTTACCGCCCCTAAGATCAGCAGCACTGACAGTAACTTTTCGAGTACGATTGTCCAATTTCAAGGCACCACCTCTACCTCTAGCAGTCGGGAGCGCTCCACGGCCTCTATAGAATCCATAAGTAGGAGCATAGACTCCTCCACCCCTCGGGGCATACCCGCCTCTGCCCCTGAATGGAAACCTGCCGCGGCCTCTCCCTCGGTAAGAACCATACTCGGAAGCAGTATCACTACCTTCAATCCCCAAAGATTGTGCCTCTGCTTGGAGAGCTCGTAATTGCGCCTCGAGGGCAGCTGTAGTAGCCGCCTGAGCATCAGCCTTAGAACTGCCCCCAGCGGCCGGGGAGGTCCCAGATGCCGGGGGCGAAGCCGAAGCGGCAGCACTTCCGGCTCGCTTTTTAGCTAATTTTTCTTCCAGTTTGCGTTTCTCTTCCAGCTGCATTTTCTGGAGCTCTTCTTTCCTTCTCTCCAGCTCCTTCGCGGCTTCTTCATTGGCCTTTTTCTTGAGCATTTTCGCCTCGTGAGCCTTCTGGGCTTCTTCCTGCTTCTTTTTGAACTCTTCCATATCAATTTCCATTTCGTCGGTGACAGGGGACGCTTCTTCATGTTTGGCTGCTGCTACTGCCGTGGTCCCGTTCTGCTCTGCATTAGGCTTATACCAGAATACCTTCACGAACCTGTTATCGAATATGGGAGCGGGGGAGTCGTATGCCTTTCTGGCCATGTCCCAGCGTTCAAACTTCACCGTGGCAAGTTGTTTGTCTCGGGTGATATCCACTTTCAAAACAGTTCCAAATTCTGAGAAGAACGCCTTGATGGCCGACTCCTCCAGTTTATCGTCGGGAATATGCTCAACCACAAGCGTTGCATTACCGCGATCATAGGAAGGACCAGTACCGGAGAATTCAGATCGACCACCTCTGTTCCCACCACCACCACCACCACTACCTCCTCCACGATTTCCTCTACCCCTACCACGGCCTCTATTATCTCCATGACCCCTGTTGCTATTGCTATTGCTATTGCTATTGTTATTGTTATTGCTATGATTATTCTGGGTAGACGTATCAGCAGAGAACAGTTGCGAATTATTTGGATCATATTCTGCCAATGGGTTAGCCATAAAAAAGGCTGCTGCGACGAGCGGAAAGGGAAGGTCCCAACCATCCGCAGCGGAGGCCTCTGTTGGCACAACATAGCGATCCATTCCATGCTCGTACGGGCACATATCGCCCTTCATGCAGAATCCTTTCTCATCATAATCCTTGCACCTCTCCCCAACCTTCTCGATAGCTTTCTTCTCTTCACCCTTTCCGACCGCCGGGGGACCAATTGGTGGGAAACCGCCCCATGCCACCGCGGCCGCTTGGGCAGCCAGATATGCGCCCATAGGGTCACCAGGTCCAGGGATAGCCCAGGGAAACCCGGGAGGTGGGATAGGTGGCATACCGAACTGGGGAATAGCCGGGGGAGCCGGAGGGCCACCAGGAGGAACAAACGGAATCTCGACGGACCCTTGTGGGTGACCGTATCCACTACCGCCACTTATACCACCCCTTCCGGGGGCTCCTCCGCCAACATGACCGCCGCCACCATTCCCACTCCCGCCATTCCATCTCCCAGGACCACTCGGAGCACCACTACCACCGCGTCGCGGTGCTTTGTAACCTCTTGCGCTTCCCATACTTGGCGAATATGTGTCACGTCCAGACGACCCTTCCCTATCCCGCTCAAAGTGACTCCTCTCCCTCTTAATCCCCCGAACATCCGCCACCGGTCCCGCTGCCACCAACGATGGGTGGGAAACCCCGGGCGAAATCGATGACTGTGAATTCTGCGGTTGTACCTGCTGATGCTGCTGTGGTTGCGGAGCACCAGTGAGTGCCGAACCGGTACCGGTAAAATTCTGATTCCCAAGCGCGACGAAGACATCCTTAACGAATTGCGCGGTATCTGTTGAACCCCACCCCCCCCCCCTCGGAGTAAACACATTAACCACATCCGAGAAATGGGAAATAGAGAAGAAAAACAAGGGGAGCAAATTACGATCATGAAGAAAATCATCCAACTGCTCAATACACAACTTTTGAACCTCCTCCTGCGTCTGATCGTGCCTCAACAAGGCAAGCACGTAATCCGCTAGAACATCGGAATCGGCGTCGGAACTGATTCTTCCATATTAACATCGCCACCGTCCCAAAGCACGGCACAGTGGAGCAGCGCACAAAAATTGGGAGGGGAAAAAGAACAGGATGGGGGAAGAAGGGAACATACATATCCTCCAACCGTTTGATAATCCATTTCTTCAATAGCGCCGCATCCTCCTCTTCGAATAACATTTTTATTCTCCTCTTGTTGCCTCACCTTTTTTTACAATAGGGATGGTGGGGAGGAGTAGCTCCGTTCCCTTCCTTCCGTCCTTACTTACTTCCGGTCTGGCAAGCTGAAGGTCCTAGTCTTCTATGTTGTGCTCTGCTCCACCCCTTCTCGTTGCTGTTTGCTTCCGTCGGAGCGCGTGGGTTGAGTTGAGTTAAGTGTTGAGTGTTGATTGAGGTATGATAGAGGGAAAAAAAGAAGGGAGGATCCTAGAGGAGGTGGCCCTTGTGAACGCTGGTTGGTTAGCGCGTGGCTGTTACCGTGGAGAAGGAGAGGGGGGGGATAGGTTGTAGGTTCGGGGGTAGTGTGGTGTATTCTGGGTGTAGGTAAGCAAGGTTGGGGTTGTGATGGTGACGGGTAGATGGATACCCCCGAGCAGAAAGGAAGAGAAAGAAGAAAAAAAAGATGGAGGTTACTTTGCTGGCTTCGCTTACGGGAGGAGGTATGGATGCGATCACTCGTTTCGCGGAAACCACACGAAACCGCAGCAGCCGCAATGCAGAGTTGTCGAGCCTCTCATAACGCATACTTTGGCGTGCAACGGGGAGCGCAAGAGATAATTAACTGCGACAATCACACCTAATGTACTGCACCTAGGTACAGTACATGGAAATGCTTCATACAAGCAGCATTTCCAACACATAGACTAAAATACCCAAACCACACCACCATTCATCAGATTTCTAGAACGGACGGAACGTAGCAACCAACCAATCCTTAAATTTTTTCTTCTTCTCCTGATCTTCTCTTTCTTACAGGCAGACAGCAAGTATACGACAAGTCTGGTTGGATCATGTCCCATCACCCCCTTATGTTCCATTCCGTACCTTATATGCACTTCTCTAACTAGCCAATCCGTTCCTTCATCGAATCTCACCACGTCTTTGTTTTGCTGTTCCTCCCACCTCACACTTCTCTAAAACCCTCTAACACCTGCGCAGACAGGCCAGGCCAGCCAGCCAATTCCAAACAGCCTGTCCCTTTTATTGCACTCTACCCCCTCTTTTTTCCCTTCCTTTCCATCCTTACCATTATAACTAGTTCCAACAGGACCCGAACAGACTTCAACGGATATCATCAAATTCGTCATCACTGTCGTATCATATCAAGTTGAAGGGAATAGAACAAAAGGGAATGAAACAAGACGGTTGGAGCATGAACATGGAGAGAGAGAGACAGAGAAAGGAATAGAGATCAGAGGACGACGACCACCACCACCACCACCACCACCACCACCGCATCACTCAAATGACCCAACACCCATAAAGAAGAAAAAGAGTTCGTAAAAATAATATAAAAAACTAACCCACTGACAGATTAAAAAACCTGAAGGTCCAATGCATCCTGTTAACTCCCCAATCCCGTGCTACTCCTGTTTCCCACGACCCCCAAATCAAATAATTAAAATGGAAGGGGGTTTTTCTTTTAGAAAAAAGGATCCCCCAAAAGAAAAGAAAAAGACCTTAAAAAGGCGAGCAAGAAAGAAAAAAAAGGTGAGGGAAAAAAAGAAATTTATAACACCCAATTTGTTCAAAGTTCCCTAGTACCTATCAAGAAGCCGACCAAAATAAGCAACCCATCAGGAGCGAATCATAGGAATTTTCAAAAGCGCACACAACCAGCACAACGGTAACTTGACAGCCGCCACAGAGGAAAATAGGCAACGATTCTAGCCCCGGATCGTGGCGGCGCTGCTACTACTTGCTCCCATCCTAACCCTTCCCCCACCAGTACTAACTGTCCCTGCAGCCCTCGATGAAGCGTTTCCAACATCCCCCTTATGTCTGGCAACTTCGGCGGCCATTTCGACGGGGCTTATATTGGCGCTTCTACCCCCCCGGTTCTTTAACCCAACACCGCGGCCATCCTTAACCCTCTCGTTCACCGAATCAGGACCTATATCCTCATCCGTCGCATCATCCTCGTCCTCGTCGGCACCACCCCTTCGTATCGTTACGCCAAGCCCTTCCAGCCCTGTCCTCTGCTGCTTATGACGCGGTCTATCCCGAGGCCATGTGGTCGCAGTGCGAGCATAATTGTGTCTGGCTCTCGACGGAGGCTGGGTAGGTGAGGGGAGAAAAGTGGCAACAGGTGGCTGTGAATGCTGGCTGTTCTGTGTTGATGATATTGTCTGCTGGGATGATGGACGAGAATTGCCGGGCGACGACAGGAACATCAGACTCTCCACCGCATCTTGTTCCATTGACCTCTGCGCTACTAGTGGGGGCGGAGTATTCGCTACTATTGACCCCATTGACCCCATTGACGCATTTGAATATGTGCTGTAGTTGCTCAGGTTACTACCAGCAGTTGTCAATGTCGGCGGGTTCCGGGGAGGATTGTAGTATGACCGCCTATCCCGATCAGATACAATCTGGGCAGGGGGTTGTAAACCATTCCCACTCCTCTGAGATGAGTGGGATGATGGTGTCGTGGGCTGTGGTGTATGAGCACTCGTAGACATTCCCAATGCCTGGGATGCTGCTTTGGCCTTGAGGTTCTTGGTAATGGCCGGGTGTGGTCGGTGGTTCTTCCAGAAGGCCTCGTACGTCCTCCCAGCAGCGCTACCGGCAGATATCGGATGTGCTGTGTTGGGCTCACTATTAGTTCGCGTGTGCCGTCGTATCGAATCGAGACTGGATGATTGGTCATCCCCAATACTGGGCTCACGCTTAATACGAACACGTGGAGAAGGTGACGAAGACAGGTATTGACCCTGAGCAACGCGCGCTTCAATCTGATCAATGCTCTCGGTAGTCCAGTTGTTTTCCACTTTGAGAAGGGCATATGTTAACCGTGTTCGGAGGGTGGTGGATATCTAATCATCATCCATGGAAAAGAACGTGTAAGCACAGTGCACAACTAATTCACGGAAACAAGGGAGGAATTGAGCATTTCATAGAGGTTGGGCGTACCTGTGAAACATCTCTCGGGCTTGCATCAATTCCCGTATGTATCCTCGCGGGTCTTGGTGTCACGGGCGTAGCAGGCGAGCCAGGACCAGACGCGCCGAGCAACGTGCTCTTGACAGTCCCGGAAGCCGTGCGTTTCGATCCTGCCGTTGACACGGCAACAGAAGGACTGGCAGGAAAGGGATTGCATTGAGGATTTGCGCCTGAAGGGGGAACCACAGGAGTAGTTGTTGCGGATATTAATGGAGGCGAACCATGGGAGGAAGAGGAGGGGGAATCCGGCGGTCGCTCGTCATCCTCTTCCGGCATTGAGAACACGGTTGATGCCTGCGAGATATTGCTGGCAGAGTGGGTAAGTAACGGGGGAGGGTTATGAGAGATGTTGTGAGGAGCCATCTGAGAGGAGGGTGTGGATAACCGTCGCTGAGGGGGCTCGTAATAGTCCGGTGGAGGGATCTGTGAAGAGGGCGGGAGGGAGGACGAAGATGCAGAACTGCTCTGTGACATTATGGACAAGTGAACGAATGAATGATGGTATGCGTGTGTGCGTGGTGGTGGTGGCGGTGGGGGGCCAGAAGGAGGGGAAGGAATAGAAAAGGTAGGGTAGGGTGGGGTGGAGGGGAGAGAGGAAGGAGGGGAAGAGGGAGGGATGGGAGCCGTTAGGGTCGAGGACGGAACGAGGGACGGAGCGTGACAGACAGGGCTAAGCTCGGGGGTAACGGGTGAGGAAACGAAAAGAGGCGTTGTGGTTGTTGACGATATGCCAGGAAGAGGAGGAAAGAGCGAGAGAGGGAGGCAGAAGCAGAGAGAGAGACAGAGTACGACCATGCAAGCAGACGGACAAGACCACTCACTTTACAGACTCCAGTCCAGTCAACTCCTACAAGTCAGTCAGCTAAAAAAAAAATCCCCTTCAACCCAACCAGCGTTCTCTCTCCCTCTCACTCTTCCCACAATCCTTTTCCCACTTGACCCGTCGTCCAAGTGGCTGACACGAACCAAAACAGAAAACCCACAATACCACACACACGCGCACACACATACGCAGTCAAATGACGGTGCTTATGATATGGTACAATATGGTATGGCACAGGACGGATACAAATACGGCAAAAGTGATTTTTTTTACAGGTGCTGTAAAAATGATGGAAAGAGCACAAAGTACCTTTTTCCTATTCTGATCGCGATCGAACTAGGGTGGGAAAAGAGGAACGGGGGTGTGAGCATGGCACTCTGGCTTTCACCGACACGCGAAATAAAGTGACTTCCTCTTCTGTCCTTGAACTCTTCACTATGAGTTCTAGTTGTGCTCCCTTGGCTTCCTTCCACCCTTCCCTCCCACTCACCGCTACCACTACCACCGCTGCTACCACAACTCTTTCAACCGTGTGGCAGTGAACGGGAGAGAGAGCGCAGCAGGATATAGGAGAGAGTGCAGAGGAAGGATATGGGAAGGCACCAATACCATAGGCCAAACCCCCCACACGCTCCTGTACCCTTCTACTAACTAACCCATAATCATTATGATAACCCATACTCCCTACCCCAATAGCCCGAAAAAATAGGGCCACCAATCCCCCACTTTATGGGCGAAACGCGGCATAGCAAAGATAGAAGATGGGCGGGCAGGCAGACGGGGGAGAAAGGGAAGACAAAAGGGGGGGAGGAGGGAAATCTCCCCAGGCAAGACAATGATATCTTCACACACCCAGTCCCACTCAAGTCCAGTATCCACGTTGTAGAAATAAGAGTAGAAAACGCGACCCAAGGTAAAAATAAATAAAAATAAAGATCCACTCTATTCCTCCAACTCCCCCTCCCGACCTCCTCTTATAATCCGAACCCTCCGCATAGGGTGCCTTAAAGTTGATGGAAGGAAAGAAGAAAAAAAGAAAGGCCGGTATACCATAAATTAAAACTTGTTTCTTATCACCTCCCCCCGCTCCACTGCAGAGTTTCTCACTCACTCACGTCTCCCGCGAAATCACGAGACTTTGTGGCGTCGCCCAGCCTCCCCGCTTTCTTCCAGCCCCTCTTTTTTTTCTGTTTCTCCCAGCCCTTCCAAACAGGTGAACCAAATGGCCCCCCCTCCCAACGCGATAGACGCGTTTTACGCGTTTCACCTCGCGTGTTGGGTGGATCTGAGGTGAGGGAGTTGCGGTTTTGTTCCGTCCGCGCGTTCTTTCCCCTCCTGTTGACGGGTGTCAGTTGTGCGGGTTGGCACGTGATCGCAGAACAAAAGTGCCGGTAAGTTCGGGTGGATGGCGTAATTAGGCTACCAGTCCCGGAGAGGGGGGGAAAGAAAACGGTGATCGACCGGGGGAGTGGAATGTTTGTGTTATGTGTGCCATGTCTTACGAAGGTGGAGGGGGGAAGGAAGTATTTCTGATATTAAAATTGAGATGATATTGAGCGAAGGATGGAAGGGTGGCTGCACCTGTGGATTGCCTGCGGAATTTGAACTGAAGTATATTCCTGAGGAATGTCTTATCGTTGTTTCCCCGTCTATAAAAGAAGTGTCTCCCAGCACACTACTTCGTCAGTTTCATTTCTTTCCGAGAAATCCCCTTACAGGTTGAGTGCCCCCCCCCCCCCAGAGTACCAGTGCATAAATAACAACCCCCACTACGGCATGTCATATGCCCATACAATACTCTCCAAGACTCTAGCCGCCCTCGGAATCGTCTCACCTCTGGAAGAAAAACTTCCCTTTCGAAGGGATCCCTCGAAGCGCAAAAGGCCCAAAACCGCAACTTCTACCGGAGTGGGGGATGTCAGGACACTTGCTTGTCAATATGCCCCCTTCCCACCCTGCCTCATCAAGCTCGAACCGGGGGAACCGTTTATGGGGGGGGGGTTAGAAAAAACACGTGTCCTATCCACTCACCAAGCGGGGCTTGAGCCATGGTAGGAGTTGAAATGCCATTCCTGCCATGCCTGGGATTGAATTTCCAGACCCTCCCTTGAGCAGCTAGTGCCGCCATCAAGGTTCATGGGCTATCACTCGACGATGAGACTTCCGTGAGCCTTGGGAGGGGGGGCTCTGTGAGGAGTTCCTCTCCTGGGGCGCCGGGTGAAGTAGCTTGGGAAAAAGAGGGGCTTTAGATGTGTGACCGGTGTTGGCTCCGCATGCCCCACGAGTAGTCCTCGTACATTAGTCGTGATCTATTCTCTCGTAGCTTGTTGTGCCCGGAAGGGAATTTACTCTGGTGCCATCGAGACTTGAATGATTGGATTGCGTACTAGGCCACCCCCTCTCGACGAGGCCCCCCGGGATGGGGGAGCTTTTTTTTGTACTTGTAAGTTGCAGGCTGGAAACCCGCTAGGGCGCTCTCCCTTGTCCTCCGGGTTTTTACGGTTCATGGTTCGACTTGCGTTGATGGTTTTCTTTCCCGGAGCTCCCCGGGGGTGTCCGGAGACATACACTGCGGTTACAAGGGTAGCTGGGCTACTTGCCGTGGCTCTGATACTACTATTACTACTGCCACTGTCACTTGCAGGATCAGACTACTGCTACTTCTAATATCAAACCGAGTGGTGTTTGTCAGAATGTGGGGAGTGCTTGAAGGGCTCTGTACTGCACAGTCAGGGCTAGCCAGCGCTCCAAAATAATTACACTCTACTCTCCCATATTTGATACCACTCAGCCTGGCCAGGAGAACCCCCTCGTGCGAATTACAACCGGCCGCGGACTCAATAATGCCATGGTCGCTTTAAATATAACATCACATCCCCTCCACCACCACCCTCAGAGTCTCTACCAAATATGCTTTCACGATTAATTCCTAACCACAGCAACTTAAACCTCGCCTCCAGACCACTCTAGAATATATACGATAGACCCTACGAGAAAGTGGCTGTGAACCCCTCCACCCCCCCCCCCACCAGCCACGCCCAAAACTATTTGACACACACATGCATATATTATCAAATACCGAACCCTTCGGCCGGTACGTTAGTTTAACCCCGGTAAGTACGGTTATGTGCTATATCGCGTCAACCGGCCCGGGATCTTGAGATCTACCCGCTGTGTTATCGCGTTTTGCATTGGTGGGATTTAGTGCACTTTTATGTAATACGCTGCTGCCTTGTGGAACTTAGGCTGAGGGGGATAAACAGTGTGAGAACTCTTGATAGTTCTGTCCACAATCTTCGCCGGCCATGTGGTCTCTTGGCTGGCTCTCAGAGACAGAGGGGGGGAGGTCTCGGGGAGGAACTAGCGTTTGCCTGATATGGTGTAAGATCGGCCCACTGCATGTGTTGGGTCTCGTTGACTTCGCTGGTGTTTTTCGCGGTTTCCTGTTGGCCTTTCGGACTGAAACTGTCGCTGGTTGACGAGTTGATTTCCGCTGCTGGTAGAATAATACGATAGTGGACCTCGAGAGTTTCTCATCTTTTTATTTTTACGGCAGTAGGTAGTGGGTTGATGGAGAGGGCTACCGGTATTCATAGAGTGGGTGAGTGAAATAAATACTTGCCTGCTAGGTAGGCGGTAAGCTACAGTAGCTAACTTTTCTAGAGTACATATTGGATATTAACTTATGAACCATAACCACTAATTAGTCCATCCATCCGCTCATCTGTTCATCAAATTTGCCATATCTATCATGTACCGGTATTGTGCAATCTCCATGACTGTGAAGGAGAGGAATAAAAAGTAAATAAGAGCGAAGAAAAAAAAGCAACGCCAAATAAGAGAAAATGCAACTTCATAATATACCCCCCCTCTCCATCTCACAAAAGCACCACACCCACCAAAACCCCCCCGACAATCCCCCACCCCCATCCACCAACTCTAGCACTCCTGCATCCGGGGGAGCACGTGAATCCTTGCGCCTTCCAATACGCGCACCCATATCTCTGCCCCCTCAAGCTCACAACAATAGTCTGCGTAGCGGTTGCTCCGGCCTCAATAACGCTCTGAACTGTAGTCACCACCACCGCAGCCGCTCCTACTCCTACTCCTGTCCCTGTCCCTCCAGCACCCTTATCAACAGTAACAGTGCTAACGACATAAACCGTTGTCGCGCTCATCGCGACATACACGCTTGTTTTGACAGCAGCATCAGTGCAGCCGACGCCGACTCCAGAGTTACCGGTACCGCAGTTGTTTATGCCGGAGTTTGAGGTGCCTGAGTTGCCAAAGCCCGAGTTGTTGCAGCCCGAGTTGTTCGTGCCGGAGTTTGGAGAGCAGGTTTGCTGTGGGGCTCGGGGGTGGATTACGGCGGCGGCGGGGGAGGCGGAGGAAGCGGTGTTCGTGGGGTGTGGGAGAAGAATGAGTTGCGGATTCGGGGGATTATGGAGGTTTGTTGGCGTTGGTGATTGTGTTTGGGGGTTGTTTGCTTCGAGGAGCGTGAGTGTCGATGATGGTTCCGAAGGAGCAATCGGGCCAGGAGGATACTTCGACATCGGAGACGCAAGAACGCCCATTCCCAGTCCCATCCCCATTGCCACCATAGTAAAACCCGTAGAAAACTTCATCCCGTTGCCGTTCTCGTTCCAGTTCTCGTTGTTGATGATGGTGATACTCTAGATTCTTAGACTTTTTTTCCTCGTCTTTCTTTTATGTCTCCTTGAAGTGCCTCCAAATACCTAAGCCCGCGGTCAAAATTCTCACGAGGAGCAGTAGACCCAGTAAATAAATGTAGAGCAAGAACCTTGGCGGCGGCTGGCTACCCGTTGAGATAATTCTGCTCCCTGCCGACTTCCGTCCAAGGGGCATGGCAGACAAACAAGCTGCTGGGTGGACGTGTTCTTGTACTAGTATTAAGTGGGTGGGTAAGAAGCACGACGGGGCCAAAAACCTGTTCCCTGGACGACGCGAACCGGGATAGAGAAGACCAAACCGGACAAGACAGGACAAGAGATGCTGGCTGCACGATGACGAAGTGTTGCCTGCGGCTCAGGGATTACCCTTGCACAGCTTTACCGGTATTCGGCTTGGTGTTGAACCGTGGGATGGGGGCCTAGGGGTTATGGTAATGCCGGTTGTTATGGAACTTATGGTTGTGCAGTTTACTCACGGCGGTGTAGCGGTACTCGAGTAACCTTCTTTGCACCATCAAATTGTACCGCTGGCCCTTGATTATGTCTATGGCTTACTGGCCGTCAGTTATCGGATTGGATGAAACACGGGGGGGTGAGCGAGCAGTGGCCGAATGGAGGGATCTTGGGTTGTTCCAGCGGCTGGGTTACCTGATTCTGTCAGTGCCGCGATGCGTTGCCCAATCGGGTGGTTGGTGAGAGGGCTTGCCAAGCTTTCATCTCCCTGATTTGGAATGCCAACCTGTTGGGATACTTCTGGAGTGGTTTCGTTGTCTCTGAGTGATACTTTGTCACAGGCAAGAAGTACCCGATTATTGTGATGAGAAACCAGGGGTTGGGTGAGGGGAGGTCACACATACTCGGGGTAGGGGTGAAGTATTGGGACAAGCAGGGGTAGCAGAGGACCGTGCAAAGAACCTTCTATAAATGGAAAGAATCACAGCTAAGACATCCATATACCTAGAAGGAAGATAACTTGGCCTGTTTAAGTAAATTTCCCAAATATTTTGGTATTCAGAAAAGTAATCAGTATACGAGAACTTGGACCTTGGTGAGAAGGTGAGCCGAGTTTGCTGTAGAGGGCCGAGTTCATCCATAATAAGCCGTAGGTATACATCTGAACTGCAGGAAGCCGGTTAGCAGAGGGTAGTAGTTTGGGGGCTAGGAGACGGAATAAGGTGGAAGTAGATGGCTAATGAAGAAATCATGAATAGGATTCAGCTAGAGAAGGGGATCAGCAATGGGTATGTTATAGTAATCCAATGGTACTAAAATAGAAGTAAATATTGTAAGTACAAGGCAGACTTGATGATATAAAGTGGAGGAATGGAGTAGATTTTGGAAACTATTACTCAAGCGGGAATAGCTTACCTAATTAAGAGCGAGGTAAATGGGTTCATAGGATAACCATATATCCGAACCCATGCTCCTGAAGTTACGAGCTTCTCTGAGGCATCTGGAAGACAACTCGGAATACTGGATGACAGCACATTTTAAGATATATTTATCTGATTAGAACGATGTTAAGAGAACACTACTTCTCTCATTTTCTTGTTGCATATGAATTAGCTGCATAATGCTTCGATAGCTGGATATCAAAACTAATCACTACATATTCCATATTACGATTGGTATGTAAGTATATGGACCGCATATTCATATATAGTCTATCATGACAAAAAGATCGAAGACTGTCTACTGGTAGAGTCGGGACACCCTGTGATGAAATAGTAGTTTGGGAGACTCTCGGAGTTGAGCTAGGCAAGATTTCAGGGTTAAAAGGTGTTCGCACTTTGTTCTGATGAACTGAATTGTTAAGAAAATACTTCTTAAATAAAGAAGTCAAAGTAGTATGAATATTAGTATAAAGAGTAGGCCTCTCCCTTAGGGGTTGAAGAATCACCAAGCAATGGAGAAGAGACCTTAACAATATATCAAGTTAAACAAGTTGGGCACTGTTTGGGACACCATCATATAACAAAATGTCATTTTTCTTGAAAATGGCATATATGCTATTTTTAAAAAAATGCCATTTTTCAGAATAATTGTGTTTGGCAATACTTTTTCCATATTTCAGGGTTTCTGTATGTGAACAAAAAACACACTATAAGATAGGTTTAAATAAGGTAAACCTAAATATTAATGCCCTTTTTGAGTAAAGTGACTGTATTTTCAAAATTTCCCACTAACTATAACTTTTTCTCATAGGATATTTCTCAATATATATATAAGGAACATGTCTGAAAATAATATATTGTAAATTGCTCTTATACTACTCAGAATATCTGTAGAAATATTCATTTTCAATTATTATTACTCTCATAGAAAGTTCTATTAGTCATTAGATAATTTGTTTTCGCTATCTTACCCTAACTATTTACTGATTCTACAAAAAAATGGCAGGTAAAAAAATGGTACAAATTTAAAAATATGTCATTTTTTCTTGAGTGCCAAACACAGCTCCATTTTTTTATATTTTTATTATGGAAAAAAGCCATAAAGGTCGCAAAAAAGCCATTTTTCTTGCGTGCCAAACAGGGCCTTAGTGAGTTATATTCTAACTCTTTGATATTTGACCACGCTTTATTTTTCTACCTTTACCAAACGATTACCTATAAGTCTTCCTGACTATTAATCTGTTGTCACAAATATTCTCGGCCTAGTTAGCTCAGAATCCTACCCTGTTAGCTACCCTGTAATAGAAACCAGGTACCCTCCCACTAGAGACACTGATTATACCTCAAGTTCCTAGATTTATCTATTGGTTCTTTCCAAATATCCAAGTTTTTAGTGTCTTTTTGTCTTTTGGTCCACCAAGCCTGAATCTTGAGAGTCTGAATATCCACCGATCTGATCTTGCCGACAGCCCAACAATTTGTATATCTTGCCAACTGGTTTTTCTATTAAGCTAATACTGCGTGATCCCAAATCCAGATATACCATAGTTCGGAAACTCAACAACTGGCTATCCAGCCCCTAATACCCAGCTAGCTCAAATCTCATTATCACCCTATCCGGGCTCTTGATAATTCTGATGCCCCCCTGTCCAAAATCTTGATAATCTGGATAACTCGCTGTCAAGAATACCAATAATCTGCATACCTTACTGTTCTGAAACTTGATATTCTGTATATCTTGCGATGTCATATCTTGGAGTCTATGTCTCTTAATAGAGGACCAACTTGAAATCGAAATTAGCCAATCCTTACAAAGTATGAGTTTGCGAAATATTCTCAACTCACCAGCAAAGCAAAGAAGGAGAAAAGAACTTACTGAGGCTTGTCGGCGAACCATTTATGCTTTTCAAATTCGTGCTAGCTGGACTATTCGCTGTATCACTCAAAATCTCAACATCCCACAAAGTACTACCCATCGTATACCTGTCAAAGGTTAGCAAGAAAGGTTTAAGTCCAACCAGCATACCGGTAGACCTTAGCTAGTAACACCTATCATCAAAATAGGTTAGCTTCCATTGCTACAGCTAGTGCCCATAACCACCCCTTATCCTTTTCCTCTTTGGCAAGCTTGATTGGTCTTCGCCTATCGACAGAAGTGGTTCGAAAGACACTTTGGAAGAAGGGATTTAACCGGTGGGTTGCTGGACCAAAGTCCTTTCTTACAGCCACACACGAAACCAACTGGTATAATTGGATTCTTGAGAATGCGGGCTGGAGGGTAGAGGAATGGCAGCATGTCATCTGGACGGATAAGGCTACTTTTAATGGTGGTGGAGCTCATAGCCCAATCTGGGTAATGCGGTCACCTGGCAAGGCATTTAACGAATACTGTCTGGTTCCTAAATTCAAGAAACTTAGCTTGTTAATAGTTAGGGGGGCAATATCTGATGTAGGAGGGTGAGTTAAGCTTGTTTTTAAAGATAAAAAAAGGTGGGGAACAATAACGGGGCAAGGCTCTCACGATCATATCCTTTTACCCTACCTCCTCCCTCTCTGTTGCTGTGAACACCACTAGTGGGGTTGTTTTTGTCCAATTATTGAGGATAACGCTCCCGTCCACAACTGTTCTATCAATAAAGAGGTCCGGATTACACACTTTCTCCCTCGTCTTTACTGGCCCTCTGGGTCCCTGTAACAATCCTATTGTTAGGTCGTTATGCAACAGGCAACGATAGTGGTTTCCTATAGTGAGCAAGTCTTCTTCTTTGTAATAAGGCGTAGGGGAATACTATCTCTTCAGATAGTACGGAACTGGCTTGCTTGTCTTGAGTCGTCTTACTAGAGGTACTATCTCTTCAGATAGTAAGGTGGGTGGATTGTCGTGCTTGATAGAACTATCACAATAGTCCTATGTTCGGGCAACCTGTCGAGACTATCACAATAGTCTCCAGGTTCGTAGATTCTCGTAGAGGCGGAGTGTAGGTAAAGAGAGTAAAGCGTAATCGTATTGCAATATCTTGAGTATAGGAAAGTACTTAGATGGTTGCGTGAAGATCCTATCTCTTGGTCGGAACCAAGCGCCTTATATAGGCATCTTCTCACAACCCTATCCCTGGTGACTCATCACCTTGCGCTACATAAACCTCCATGACTCATAGTGAGTCATAGCGCGAAATCCATCAATGACTCATATGAGTCATTGCCCAACATTCCGTTAACCAATCAAAACTCATAAACCAAGTCATGTGCTCAAACGAGCCACACGCGCGAAACCCATGACTCATAGTATGAGTCATGTGCGAAAGTCATTACATCATATGACGTCACTATCGTGAGTCATGAAACAATCAACCAATCAAAATATAACAATGACTCTCGAGTGCGTAGTCATGTGAGAACTATGAGTCGAGTGACGTCATAGTGTGAAATCCAACATACCTTATGACTCATAAGTATGAGTCATGTGAAATCTGCCTTGCTTAGTCACTATTTGTGACAGTCCCTCGATTTGAATCTAATAGAGGAGGTTTGGCATCAAATGAAAGAGGGTATTCATTTCCTACCCGGCCAGGTACAATTAGTAAAATGGAGAATGCGATTTGGACAATTTGGGCTTAGATTGGAACCTCTGAAATTCAAGCCATGGTAGATTCTATGCCTCTCTGTGTGCAGGCAATGCTTGCTACGCATGGTGGTCATACCTCCTTCTAAAATCTCCACACTTTTTCTTCTTTTTTTTTCTCCTCTCAGGGACTCTCAATCTCTACTTATTTTTACTTTTATTTACCTTTCTGGTCACTCACTTTGCTTCTTTTGTTTTAATCCTAATAGCTGAGTTTTGGTTTGCTCATTCTTTATTGTTCTCTCTTGATGTTCTTGAAAATCGTTTTGTAATAGCCAAGCCAATAAATCATGTCTCATTTTCATCTTCGGACAGATATCCGCCCCACCCCTACTTGTCCCAATATTTCACCCCTACCTCAAGTACCTGGAAGGCCCATATAATCAAGTACTTAGCTGGGAGTGATTAATAAAAGGTGATTCCTAGCTTAATTTTGGCCATCAAGTCATACCTATATCATACTAACAGATCTTTCAAGCTTTTACTATACGTATATATTAGTATAAAAATATACTAAATATATGTAAAAAGCTAAGAATAAGTTCAAAAACAAAAGACAGTGGAATATGGTCTTACTAGCAGAAAAATAGATACTAAGGGTGTCAAGGTTCGTGCCACTTTGAAGGATGCGAAGCGACTATAAAGGTTTACGGCAGTCCAGAGGAGTGCCCGTCACCCTAATATAACACGTTAGCCCAACATAACTTTTAAATAGCCACCCCCCCTCCTATCTGCTTCCTTGAACAACCACAGTCGTTACATGTTTGGAAGAATAGTTTTTATTTTTCATCACTGTAGTTTATCATTCTACTAGTAATCCTGGCAGCACTTGAATGAAAATAGTGGATAGGAGTGCAATGAGAGGAAAATAATGAAGATATGGCGACAGTATTATGTTTATTGCTTTAAGAAGTGAAAATACTATCGTTACATATTTGGAAGGGTATTTTCTACTTTTCTTGATTTTGCTGTATCTTTCTACTAGTAATCATTGTAGCTCTTGCATAACAATAGTGGATGGGAGTACAATGAGAGGAAGGTAATGAAAATAATACAAATTGTATCTTAAGTACTTCATAAGAGATTAAGAGAGGATTGGGAAACTTGAACATTTTGAATCGAATAAATCACCCGATTAAACAAGAATCTTTGAAGCCTTATTCTCCGATTTCTATACTTTACTACCTTACTCATTTGTTTTGAAAGATTCTTCAATTGCTTTTTAACACTATTTTCAGCCTTTCGGGAAACCAGATCATCAAGAGATCAATGAGCCTTTGCAACCTGCTTCTCAAGACTCGTCGACTCTTTCTATTCGACCATTTACCGAGATTGCTGTGCATATAGCACTCCTCCTTTTTGAATTGACCTCCAACCCCAAGCCTTTTGTGCAGCATGAGCAAACTCTGCAGCTCAGATATTCTGAAGCTTGCTAAATACTAGTGCTCCACTCTGTGCCTATAACAAGCTACCCTTTATAAAAGCTAGGAGACTTTGAGTAGTTGTTGGTGAGATTTCCCTAAGGTTTGATTCAGAATTAATTAAAGCCTGAAGTGCATTTGCCTCATATTGAAGTATTCGTATCATTCAAGGTGTTAAAGTCAAATCTACTGTCGGTGGTGAAGGAGTTGTACGTGTGTAATGGGGGCACATCAGCAAAAAAAGCGTTTGCTCCAGACGGATAGGCATTGTGTCCGGACGCAGGAAATCTGTCTGGAGCATCCTGTCCGCCCAGTCCGCCCTCAGATGGCCCCAGCACAATGGTTGCATCCTAGTCCGCATCAGCAAAAAAAACTTTTTCACCGGACGTATCGAGCCCGCGTCCGGACGAAGCCAGTCCGCTCTTTGCCTCCCGTCCTTCCGGATCTCCTGAGCCCTCTTTGCCTTTCATCTCTTGCGTCTGGTGCGCCCAAACGCCCCACTTTCCCTCCAAAGCGTCCGACGCCCTCTTTGCGACCCCACCCCCTCCCAGTGCCTTCCTGTTGTATCCGCCCCCTTATCTTCTCGTCTACAGGCCTCCTGCCTACTCTTACCAACTGCGCGCATCCAGCGGCCCTCCCAGATCCCCTCTCACCTCTAGCGACCTAGATCTGTCCGCTTCCCTCCGCTGACATCCTACGTTGCGCTTTTTTTAGCCCGCGCCCTACTGTCACTTCCATAATTCCCTTACTGTTCACAAGACGCCCGGCGCGGCCGCCATGGAGACCCCATACTTTGGTTGGCTTCGCCACAGGAGAGAATAAATTGGTATTATTAATCATCCGCAGAACTCACGCGGCCGAGTTGAAGCCGGA
>Ga0307517_10003255_pt1 | contig 25394 bp, 31 predicted proteins | sample 23_EM_MG_FD_194515 | JGI IMG/M metagenome (GOLD analysis project Ga0307517, IMG submission 194515) | Populus trichocarpa ectomycorrhiza microbial communities from riparian zone in the Pacific Northwest, United States - 23_EM | ecosystem: Host-associated > Plants > Roots > Unclassified | place... | reverse complement strand
GGCGCATGTCCGGGAGTAGGGGCTTTCCGTTTCCTCGAGTGAGAGACCGAAGCCATTCGGATGCGAGGAAAAGTTTATGAGTGATCGGAGGAATAAAGTTGTTTACGCTTGTTGTCCAAAGGCTTCGACCGATCGCCTGACGCGTTGATCCTCTCCCAGTCACCATGGTCCAGTATGGCGGAGGTGCGCGTACCGTGTCCAGTCCCGCGCATCCGGGAACAACCGCTGATTGGGATCACTAGATGAAGTCGCTGCTCTTGTCGTCGACATCGGTTCTTCCACTCTCCGTGCTGGTTATGCGGGAGACGATACTCCCAAGGCAATAATCCCAACCTACTACGGATACAGGTCCCAACCACCAGACGCAGACGTGGCGATGGGTGGGACAACCGATGACTACAGTGCCCCCAAGCCTATACCAAAAATCGCCAAGATGTTCGTTGGCCAAGACGGTCCTTCTATCTACAGAGAGGGAATGGAAGTGGGAAACCCCTTGAAGGAGGGACTTAGTACGTGTTTTCTTTTCGTGTTCACCTGACCTCTACTTACAGAACAACTCAGTTGAGGATTTCAATCCGATAACTCCACTCATTCGCCATGCGTTGGAGGACGTCATGCATATTAATCCCGTCGACCACCCAATCCTGGTCACAGAGCCCGCATGGAACACGCCAGCCAATCGGGAGCGGATGGCAGAGATTATCTTCGAAGAATTCAACGCCCCTGCTTTTTACATTGCCAACACCTCCGTCCTTAACGCGTAAGACCTCTCTTACTACGCCTATCCGCTTTGTAACGGCTCCGAAGTTTTGCTGCAGGCAAAGGTTCCGCGCTTGTCATTGATATTGGCCACTCGGAAGCCAGCGTTACACCAGTGATCGATGGATTCGTACTCAGAAAAGGTTCGCCCCGCCCATATTTCGAGAGATCACCAACTTGTTGAACCCACGCTGTCCAGGACTCGTACATTCATCTTTACCGGCATTAGTTCACCAGAGGGCCAAACACATACTTACCCAGCCTGACCAAAACCGCCGCGGCATAAATCTACTCCCACACCAATTGATTGCAAATAAAGCTGTGAGTCTGTGATGAAATCATCCCATTTGCTCATCCCTGACTCAATCCCCAAGCCTGTGGACCCTGGTGCCGACCCCCGGTTTAACCCACGCGAAGACCGCCTCCAGGGTATTACGAGCAGCTGGCGGAACTGGGCCGAAAACCGAGAGGTCGATCAATGGATACACAGCGTCGCCTCGGTCTTGGACCAAGGATGGAATGAGCAGTAGGCGCCTTAATTTAATTCATTTCCCTCGACGAACCCGACTCACGCTGAACCCCATAAGGGCCGTTGCCGCGCGGGGCGCAAGGCAATATGAATTTCCAACGGGGTACAACTATTACTTCGGCGCCGACAGATTCGAAGTTGGAGAGCTCTTCTTCGCGCATCCTCAGCACCTGCAGGTAAGTGTTCGCTCTGCGTGAATTCCCGATACGCCCCACCGGTTTATTAAATTGTTAAATCCAGGCTGCTAATCCTAATCTGCCAAAATCCCTCCCTCAACTTATCAGTGCATCCGTAACCTCGTGTGATCCCGACATCCGCCAAGTTTTACTGAGTAACGTGGTACTCGGTGGAGGAGGAAGCTTGTTTTCGGGCCTTGCGGATAGGTTAAACAACGAATTGAACAGGATATTCAACCATGTGGGTCTACCTTGGCTTTTCGGGAACATTACATCTCATCGCTTTCAAGGCGAAAATACATGCCCCCGGGAACCCAGCTGAGCGACGCTATGGCGGCTGGCTCGGTGGGAGCATCCTCGCAAGTTTGGGTACATTCCATCAGCTTTGGATAAGCAAAGAAGAATGGCAGGTACGTGTTGTATGATATATTCACGGGAACACGTAAGCGTCCTGATAATTAATTGCGCAGGAACACGGCCGACCCATCGTTGGCCAACGCTGTAAGTAGGTCGTTGGTTACATGCAAATAATCACTACGCTTCGTCGTTGCGCATTCTCCGGGTTCAAGGGCCTATACAAACGTCATGTCCAACCCGAAGTAGTCAAGTCCCATCTCAGCTTCTGTTGCGCCCGCATTGGAAGATTCACTACTCGCAATATTCGTTGAAGTGGAAGGCTGCATGGATTTGCTAGTGTCGATCGCCCAGCCCTTGTCTCTCTCGGATCTCTTCGTGTGCGCTTCTAGAGGGTCGAAATTGGGTTCGCGAATCATTCCACCGATGATAGCGCTAGCGGACGAGTAAGTCTTAGTAGGTCTATGAAGCGCTCGGACGTACGATGACGCGCTTGCTGAGTGGTACCTCCTCTCCATGATTTCGAACATCTCCAAACACATCTCGAGCAATTCTTTATCTTGGGTGGTATCCTCTAGGGGGCGCTGACTGAACAGATTGATGAGAAAGGTGCAAGCCACCACGAACACCGGGTTCTGATAGGTTCAAGCTCGTCAGCTCCGGGAGTTTGTAACCCACAAAGGCCGATGGTGATACCTCATAGTGTATAAGATCGGCCCCTAGCTGGTATCTCAACTTGTAGAGAAGGTGGAAGCAAGTCGTGGCAGACTTCGTACACATCGCCGTCGAAGCAGGTGCGAGAGGCGAGGACCTCCTGCTGGGAAGCGTGTACGGCCTTCTGATCCACATCTTGAACTTGTGGTACTGCGTGTGCAAGTATATGGACTGCCGCACGAACTCAGAGTCCACGGAAGATCCGAAAGATATTTGTTTCACTGCACAAATGTCACGAAGCCGATCCAGATAGTAAAAGCGAGGGAACTCACGATGCTCGGGTATGGATTTTGCCCATTTGTCCATCTCAACGTCGAGTGCCTCAAACACCTGTTTCTCTGCTTCTGAAGTGCGGAAGGAAGGATCTCTATTGGGTGGATACTGATTGGGCTGTTGAGTGGACATCTGGGATACAATTCTGTAAGTGCACTCACGATCGCTCGGACCACATCTGCCTGAAGATGATAGAGTTTAATCATCAAAATAAACGCCGTAAGCTTGGAGGGTTTCCCAGGCGGTTGCTTGAATCCCTCTGACTCATCGTCCATAGGCCAGTATTCATCGTCGCAATCAATAGGGAGTTCGAGATCAAAACTGAGAAAGCGGTTAGGGAGGGCGAAACACGATGTTCCATCACCCACTCTTCTGCCCTGATGGAACACGGTCTTCCGAGTGATGCGCTGATTAGACGCTCGTGGTTGAGTAGAACCCTAGGAGCTATTGTCAGCTGTTTCGTTTGACAGTTAGTGTAGGGGTCGAGGAAAGCGATCACCAAAAGACACGCTTCCACTGTTCGCCCTCTATTGTAGGTTTGTCCCCGTATGTCTTCAAATGGTTGGCACCAACGCTTGTCACGAGTCTAACGCTTATTCCGAGGGTGATCCATTTCATCATCCCGGGGAATCCATCAAGACATATCGCGTACAACTAGAAACGAAGGACTTTCAACACGGGCTCTTGAGTCTAGCGTTCCCACCGGCAACCCACTCACGCAATAGTATTGAACCTCAAACAACGTAGCCGTTGATGTGAATGGCTTCTTCATCACTTCGCGGGTTTGGGAAAGCCAGTGTGCAATGCGCCGATTTCTACTCTCAGCCGTGGCATCGGCCAAGTAAGGATGGTTGGAGAATCGTGCTCCAATGGCGCACACAACGAGTAGGATACCACTAAAGTCGCCATCGCGGTGATGGAGCCCCTCATCGAGCAATCGACGGAACGTTGGAGGATGCAACACCGGGTAGTAGATGTTCGAGTGGGTGAAATAAACGTCGACCAGGAAAGCGACGACCTCCGGAGGTGGGAACTCCAAATATCTAGAAGAGGGAGCTAATCGAGGATGCATCCACTGTAATTGATCAGTATGTCGCATGGGATCGTACAGCCCAGGAGAAAACTGACATCCTGAACTTCCCAGAATTCCTGCCGACGGTTTGGAAACCTGTCTTCCAGGGACATGGGCTCGCATTTCACTCCATCACGGAACTCGAGGGCGAACTCGACCAGTGGATGAGCGCTCGTGGACCCGTGGTATTCCCCTCGCCCGTTTTGTGCAGTGTTGGTGGTCAGGAAGGCCTCAACATCCTGGGTGTCTTGGAAATTGTAAGTGCCAACATGTTCAGCGCCAGGCAGGATGAACTTGGCAGGGAGGAACAAGTTGCCTGAGCCCGAAGGTGATGGGTCGGGTTTACTGGGAGCATCATCAAGAAGGTTGCTCAAATCTTGGTCGGGAGCGTACTGGGTAATAAATTGGCTGCGCATTACGAAGTACTCTGATACCCCTGACTTACTTGTTTTATCAGGCGTTCCACGCTCATGATACGCAGCTGCAAGTCTTCGATGTACCTGAGTGCACGCCACATGGTAAGCAAGGGGCCCATCGCTAAGATCACAGAACTGATAGTGATTTACGCTTTTGTCCCCCACTTCTGCAGACACGAGAGAGCGCAGACGTGTTACCAAATCCGTCTGGATACTTTGAGGGACCTAGAAGACCCACCAGAGCATTCGCTGGAGTCCCATAATTGCAGGATTGTCCATGTCTCTTGCAATTGCTGCAGACGCCATCTTCCGTCTGACGGCCATCACCTGTGTGTCGTCAATCATAAAATCATCCAGGCGACCCACAGGTGCCTACATCTCACTTTGCGCGAGAGACGGATTCTGAGTCAACATAGAAATTTTCAGAATTTACCAGGAGCGCGCACCTCTTCTTGCTCGGCAAGCGTCGCATGCTTGCAGGGTCTTGCGTTGGATAAGTGTGTTCGTGGCGGAAGACATCAGGGAGCAAAATTCTACGCGAATGACCGTTCTCGTAGTATATCGATCTACTCTCGGGATGAGGTTTATATACGCAGTCCTCTCCCAGATAAGTGTAATCGGGGCTTTGCACCGCGGTTTCGGGACCCCAGTCGAGACCCTGGGAATTGCCTTGTTATAGCTTGGGCCCGTCGGAGCGCCGCAGCCATGCGCTGGATACAGAGATGTGATCACTCCGAACAACGTCAATCCCAGTGCAGAGATAGGGGAACTACTGCGGCTCGGCAACTCTACAAAGCCGCGAAATTCATGTGGGACTGGGCAAAGGTGAAGTGACTGCGAGCTGAGTCTCGCGGCCACAACCTGACCGTTGCCATCGCGTAGTTGACATCACTCAAGATCACAGGGTCCCGCGCGGCTTGACCCTCCCGCGTTGTTTCACTGATCAGTGTCTCGTGTGCAAGGGGTGATCGGTATTCAAATATTCAATCCCGGGCTGTTCTCGGCGACGGCATCAAGTACTTGGTCTACACGCTCACGCACATATTTACTTGGAGGGCGGTCCACGACGTCGAGTAGTCTCGGCGGTAACCGGTCCAGCATAGGGCAGCCATCGAGAGAAGGAAAAGGCCATAGAAGCACAACATCCATGAATAACATTTAACGTAACGCTAATCATCAACATTGTATAAAGGGGGAAGACTCTTGTTTGTGATCGATACAGGTGTGGGGTTCGTATAGCATTAGTCCCTGCATACAGTTATCCACATGAGATACAAATTTGAAAAGCGAAATCTGAATAGCGAAATTGGAGGTAAAACGCGTGAGAAGAACTATAGCAAAGTCGACCGGAATGATAACGAGACAACTAGGGCGAAAGCGATGACGCATGATACATGCATAGTGCGCGGCAGACACAGATTAGTTCACTTCTTCTGAGGTATTATCGGCTTTGGGGGGATGCGAGCCAATGACAGCCGGTGGATTAGCGAGTGGACAATCCGATGGAGCGGGACCGGGATCAGGGGGGTGAGGTTGTTCCGTCTGGCCGATCGTCGGGGTAGGATCTGGCGGTAGAGTGGTAGAATCGGGAAGGGAGGGTGATGGGTCGTTCCCACGAGGGACCTCTTTCAGCCCGGAGGGCACCTGAATCGTGGGGGTTTGAGCAAGGTCAGTGACAATTGGGTCCGGTCGCGGGGGATCGACCGTTGGTGGTGTCGATGTCCGCGCATTTTGCGGGTTAGTGGGTTGTGGGGGGTCTGGTGGAGGTGGGTTAGATAGTTGATGATTTTCTGCCGGAACGTTATTTGATGCGACTGCCGCCGCAAGTTCGCTGCTCAATGGTGCCATGCCAAGTTTTGGATTTGGCGCAGCGGATGGATCCGGGTTAGCGCCCCCGTTGCTGTTTGCAGTTTGTCCTGCCGCAGTACCCCCGGTGGAGTTGGAAGCGGCTTCTGCGGCCTTGATATTTTCCATAGTCCCTACAAAACTTTGAATGAGTTACGAGCTAGAATTGGTCTCTCAGATACGCACGGAGTCTCCTCAGCCATCGTTGTCGGACCTGGTGATATCCACGTTGCGGCAGAGCTTTTTGCACTTGGTCCCATTTCTGCCCGTATTTTGCAACGGCCTATGAACCGGCGTCAATTATTGGGTCACTCTGGGGAGAAAATCCGACGTTACCTGTGCAAGGACCTCGTCCTCTTCTTTGCTCCACTACGACATCACAGTGAGTCGCCACGACCACTAGGAACATTACTAGATCAACCTCACCTTCTTGTACGGAGTTTTAGCCCTCTTATCATCGGCTCGTTTCTTCTTTGGAGGAGAGGCACCATCAATCGACACCTTTGCCCCTCTTGAAGAATTATAGTCAGGGGGAGGGTATTGATGCGGTGATATTCCATATCCCATCCCGAGCGGATAGCCCTGCCCAAAAGCCAACGCATACCGAGGATCTCCATACACCGCAGATGTCAGGTCAAGTGACGGATGGTGAGGTGCTGCGCTCAAGCGAGGATATGGCGCAGCGACTAGGGGCCTTGGATAGGGGGCTACCCGAGGTGATGATCCAGGGAAATGTTCCTCAGTTGCCGATGATTGTGACCGAGTTCTCGAGTTGATTGTTGGGGCGGGGGCGAGAGGAGGGTGATCTCCACTAGCCCTACGAGGTGGAACAGGAGATGGCAATCCGGGACGGGACGATGTTTCCGCAGTCCCCGAAGGGTGCAATGCGACGGGACGATCCAAATTATCTGCAGTACTGCGTGCAGTAAGCTCTCTGATAACTATACCCCGACCATTCCTCCGTCTCGGGCTACCAGTTTCTGTGGCACCTCGTTCGTCGCCGGAGTCAAAAGCAGACCGTGAGGTTTCACTATCGAACTCCTTTGTAGCCTGGTCAGCCAAAACGTCCAATGCAGATCTCTGTGGACCGAGAGCCGATGCTCTTCGTCCGATCTCTTGGTCGTTAGAAGCCCGTCGTTTCCTCGGTAGAGGACTGTCTGATTCGTCTACGAGCTTCCGAGACCGTTTGTTCGGTGATCCTCTCGCGGGAGTCTCTTCATCAAGCATTCGGGAGGCGACAGAAACTAAATCGTCGAATGGGGTCTGTGGATTTGCGGATCCAGATGGGTCTCGGTGTCCTAGAGGTGTTTGAGGCTGTGGCCACGAGCTAGCCCCGACAGGAAATAGGTAACCAACGGCCGGAGTACCCGTATAGGGATATCGATCTGGGTGGTGGGTCTGGGAGGCGACAGGTGTATTATAGCCCGGCCGACGTGGTGTGCGAGGAATTGATGATGGTGGTGGTTCTTCGGGTTCGACAGAGGGATGGCGTCCATCTCGAGGAGTCATCCCTGACAACTGTCCAGCACGCTCTCGGCCAATTTTCTTCGCAGCAAGCAGTACATGCTCTGCCCGAGCATCGGTCATCAGTGGTGTTCCCTTCTCGTAAACCGCGCGTGCCTTCCCTTTCGACTTGGAGCTCTGTAGCTTGGTTACTCTGGGAGTCTCACCAGCAGGTGCACCATCTTCGTCGTCAATCAATTCGTCAATCTCCTCGTCTGACTGGGAAGCCTCGACTTCCTTGCCCTTGCCCTTGTTGGCATTCTGACTCGGACGCTGGACTGGGACCCCATGCCTCCGTGGGGGTCGCCCAGGATGCTGCCTCGAGGATGCCGTTGTCGTTGACCGTACGTGAGAGGACGTGGAGAGCTTAAGGACGGTTCGCAGACCCATTACTTCAGCCTCCATGAGGGATAACCTATTCTGAAGGTCGAGTACCTAGTGTGGCTGCGTCAGCGCAGGGACCCTCGAGAAACAGTCACGGTACCTTTGCCCGGAGCGCCTTGTTCTCAGATTCATAATATGAAATCTTCCTTTCCGTTTCCTAGGTGGATATGAGATTAGCACCGGTGCGAGGATATAATGTGCCCATCGCGTGGGACAGACACGAATGAATTGAAGATTGGGCATTCAAGCAGAGGCGTACCTCGGAATTTAGGGTCCCGACACCAGCACGTCGTTTTATGAGCAATGCTTCGGAAGTCCTCGCCCACAGGTCTCTTTCCGCATCCCACCGCAGTTTGTCCTCTTGGATTTGTTGTAATAATTGGTCACGCTGCTGCGTAATCTGGTGTATAGTCTCAGCTTGGGCCAAGAGTTGCGAGGAATCCGATCTGACGGAAGCGGTAAATCGGAGAAGCTGAGATTGAGAGGGTTAGATCGAAAGTAGGGGAGAGGGAAGAATCTGAGTACCATATCCACTAACTCTCGCTCCCGGACAGACAAATTAGGCTCGGACGAGGCCTCTATGCCTAGTTGAAGCAGCCGGGTTTTGATGGACTCAATTTCTGACTGTTCCAGAGGTTCTGGGGACACAGTACGAGATGCCTCGGGGTGAGCACGGTCCTGGTCCTCGTCGACTTCCCCTTCATGACCTGGCGATGGCGTAAACGGGTGCATTATGTCGGACAGGGCGAGAGGGGGAGGGTCATGGACCATTGCGGTGGGGGGGCGACGTGCTACTAGGCCAGAGCCGATGTTGAGCTTGAGGTTGACAAAAATTCGTAACGCGCCATCCGGTCATGTGACTTGAACACCCTTTATGTGGCCGTCTGCATCGTGTCTCATCTGTGGCTGGCGAGAAAAGGGCAGCAGGGGTCCTCACTGTTGGTCGGATTATTTTACCCAGACCACAAGTTCATCCTGGGAACACATATCCAATCAAGCGGCTGCCTTGAGTACACAACGCATCGATGTCGCGCATTCTCTCGCCGAATCGGCTTGTGGCATTCTTGGTCACTTGAGCTTAGTTCTCGACTGACATATATCTACTATGCATGCCCTTTGTTCGGCAGTCGTCGCCACCCGGTTCATTCGGCGTTTCTCTCACTGCCTCTGGAATCTCTGATGTCCCATCGCGTCTCACGGATGTATCACATACGAACCAGGACTGTCCCAGTGCCCTCGATGGATGTTTTCCGGGTGCTCCTGGAGTATGATGGCCGAGTCTAAAGACGGGTGAGACCGGTTCCCAGAACCCAGCGGGGTCTCTCTACACCCCTGAACCCCTGAGCTGGTACAACGCCTCGACCATTACCACCACAAGCATACACGCAAGTCTCTCGCCTCGACGCCCGAAACCAATGAACTTCTCTCTGCTGCTTCGATCGACAGCATGGATTCCGTTGGTGCTTCCGTGAGTATTTTGTTCCGATCGCTGTGTTCTCCGTTGAGACTCCTACCAACAAGGGTCACCTTGGCTCAACATCATCAGCCCCCTATTCGGGATAGGCATCGACCCAGGAGCAGGTACACTGGGCTCATTATCGGCGTCAGCATAGGCACTATCCTCCTGCTCTTTCTGGCCTCTGTGTTGTACGCAAGGTTCGTGAACAGCAGAAGAGAAGCAAGTCAAGGACGAACGGAACGAGCGAGGATCGATGAAGAACTCACCATCACTCCTCTTACTGCGCGTTCCCCTACACTGGCCTCAGCTCCACCCCCGTACGAGAACCCACCATCATTCGAAGATGCTGTCAAACGAACACAAACGACGGGCGTCAGTCGGCCGGGAGAAGAACAGGAGAGAGACGGGGTCGCAGCTTGAGAGCTTGAGAGAATTGTGATGGAGTTTGTAGGTAGAATGATTAGTGTTGGAATAGGGTATACATTCAAGACGTTCGCAACACATCGGAGAGAAATGTTTTTCCTATGGGTTTACATGAATGGGCGCCTGAGTGTCCCGTCAAGGCCAGTGCAATGTATATCTCGCGCCCGTCCCTCGGTCGGCCCCCCGAGGTCCCTCTCTCCTTCTCTCTACTTTCTTTTGCTGGCAGGGTCCAGCGCATTTCTCTCCCCGTTTCTTTCTTTCATAGCGCTGCGCGCTCAGGTTTCGAGAAAGAGTTATGACTACCCCGGACCGCAACAATCACGGAAGATATCTGCCAGGTCATCGGCCAAGACCTCTTGAGATCACCTTGAACGGCTCCAACGGAGACTGTGAGCATAAATTCTTCTTGGCCCCCCCACGCACCCCTAACAAGCCCCAGATGTCGATTCACGCTTGACCACAACCGCCGATCACACTGGCCTTCTGCCGACGGCGGGACACCCTGCCGTTCGTTCCGCTCTGTACGTCTCCCCCAATGTCTATCGCTTCCTAGTCTCTAAACCCACGTAGCTCGTCCCACATACCCCACGTTCCTTCCCTCTTGTCTTCAAAATATCAACCACCTAGTACTCTTCGTTCCAGCGCAAACCCGCTCGCCAACCCCAATCGCAGATCGACTTTGTTCCCGTTCTCTCCAAAGTTCTCGCCTCAGTTCTCCGCCCGCTCACCAAGATCACCGCTCCTACCCCAATATTCCCCCTTTCTGCCTGTGAAATCCCGAGGATATGCGACGCCGTTTATTACCTCACCCTTATCTCTCTTCCCCACTGGGAAGGACGAGGGGGCTATTGATGATAATTGGGATGATGTCTGTCTTGATGTGGATTTCGTGAGTGCAGAATCACAGCCAGGGAGTGGGCTACCTTGGGTCGAGGCTCGCAGGTGAGTGCTCGCCAGTTCTTCTCAATTTGAAAGCTTAATCGACTCTGTCAATCAGCGCTTCGCTGGTCTTCCTGGGGATCTTCGCCGTAGTCTGGATATGCTATTTTGGTATACCACAACTTGGGTTCGGCGGTCCCCGGCCGCCAGACATAACTCCCGCCCCGCGACCCGAAACCCAGGTAGATGCTGCGACATTCGTTGGCACATCTTACGGGAGTGTGGATGGTTTCCTCGGCATTCCGTTCGCAAAACCTCCGTGAGTCGATGTTTTGTCACCCAGGCGCCTTGTCCCCTCACCTAACCTGTGGACAGGACTGGCGACCTCCGGTTCCGCCAACCCGAGCCATATGGACCATACTCTGGTGTAGTTGACGCCACAAAGTCCGGGCCATCATGCACCCAGCTTCAACCCAAAGTTGTCATCCCCGAGGGTCTTTCTCCACCGGCAATCAGCTACGCGAGCGGGATACACGCGGCCAGCAACGATTCGGAAGATTGTAAGTGCCCGCCCCCACCCCCTGGTTTTGTGCCTGATGAGGGGTGCGCGCTGGCTTCAGGTTTAACCTTGGACATAATCAAACCAGCAGTCATTGGTCCGAATGTAAAGCTTCCCGTGGCTGTTGTGAGTGCATGTGGGCCTTAACGTTTTCTTCTGATCTCCTGATGGTACACCCCAGTGGTTCTTCGGGGGTACGTATCTCCATGAGTTACCCCATCCTTCAAACAGGACGTTAATCCCGCTTGTATTTCCTTCCCACAGGCGGCTTTCAATTCGGCGGCACCGCGAAGAACAGCGGTATCCCCATCGTCTTACGGTCATTAGAACTAGGAGAGCCCGTCATCTTCGTGGTGATGAACTACCGGTGAGTTGAGATTACCCTACATCATTCCGTTTGTCCATGACGTTAAATGCATCCCCTCCCCAGGCTGAACGGTATGTTTTCCGCACAGTATCACGTCCACCCGTGGCAATGACACTGTATCCGTCACTAGCGTTCGGGTTTTTGGCCGGCAAGGAGGTGAAGGATGCCGGGATAGGAAACCTCGGCCTGCATGATCGTCAGTCCCGAGCCCCAGTTTTACCGCTCCGATGAATATTTTCTAACCGACCTTGGTCTCTAGAACGCGCAGCACTACGGTGGGTGCAGGAACATATTGAATCATTCGGTGGCGATCCCACGAAGGTCACAATGTGAGTATTTACAAAACACCCTCATACCACTTACCACAATCCACCCTATCGCTTATTGATTACGCGTTAAGATGGGGTCAAAGTGCAGGCGCCATGTCTGTTTCACTGCAGCTCGTCGCAAACGGAGGTGATCCGGAGGGCTTGTTTCGTGGGGCGATCATGCAGTCCGGTGCACCACTTCCTATTGGGGATGTGACACTCGGGCAGAAGCATTATGATGATCTGGTTTTGCGGACATCCTGCCTTCACACAGAGGATACATTGGATTGTCTCCGGCAAACACCTTATGAGATACTCAAAGCTGCCGTTGGCGCTAGCATGGGGATTTTCGATTACGCGGTATGTGTTCTCCATACCACTAAAAAACAAAACGACCCATGTAGATCCACATCTTGACCAGTCTATGGCCCTTTCATGGATGCCGCGACCAGACGGCACCTTCATACAAAGTCCACCAATGGACATGGTTGAAGATGGACGGGTGGCTAGAGTTCCTGTCATAAATGGTAAGTAAATTTCCCAATTCGGTGGACACTCGGTTCAAGCGCGATCACAGGCGCGGTAAATGACGAGGCCACATTGTTCACTCTTTCCCTGGGTGGTATAAGGTGAGTTACCTGGCGCTGATCCTTGTCTTCCGGGTGTTTGACGTGGGGTTTAGGACCGAATCTGAGCTTCGGAGGTATCTTCGATACTTCCATCTACCGGACGCAACGGAAGAGGAGGTGGACAAACTGTTGGAACTTTACCCTGACGGTATGTCTCCTCGCTGCTCTTGCGCTTCCTCTTAATGTCGTGTTGTAGATCCTGTACAGGGGTCTCCCTACGGAACCGGAGAAGCCAACCAAGTCACGCCTCAATGGAAACGACTGTCTTCAATCCAAGGGGACCTAGTTTTCCAAAGCCCGCGTCGCGCGTTTTTGAAACATCTCTCGCCGAGACAAGATACATGGTCGTACCGTAAGCTGCCCTACGTGTTGCCTCCAAGGTCATACGATTGACCGCCAACACCATCTAGTGAGTAAACTGCTCGACGGATTCCCTGACCTTGGATCGGTATGTTCTTCCCCGGTCCCCAGCTCTCGGTACTGATAACACACTAAACTGTGCGGCCTTTCCAGACACACAGTAGCGACTTGATCGACATTTTCGGAGGAGGGGTCATGACGGATTACTTCATACGGTTCATCAACACGCTAGATCCGAACGGCTCTTCAAGCCCTCGTGCTCAAGCTGAATGGCCAAGGTATGACCCAGAACGACCGCGCTTGTTGACATTCCTACCGAATGACAAGAAACCTTCTGTGGTCGTGACGGATGATAACTTCAGAAAGGAGCAGATGGATTGGTTCGCCAAGATGGCCAAACGCTACAGGATGTAGTACTTTATCTCGGACTGTTGATTTCTCAAGATATACACTCTTTTCCTCCCCTGCCCCATTTATTTTCGCCTCTCGATACGACCTCACCACAGCACAAGGAGGATGAGTGCCGGACGGTAAGTACGTGCACCGATCCTGTCTTCACGTGCACGCCCTGTGAGCGTGACTGGAAACAACACAAATGAAAGCTCTCGATTCCTTGGCGCGATTGTGTTTCGGAAGACCATCACCATGACACGCCATTGGGAACCCGGGGTCTCGTACAGCACCGGAGAGATATTAGAGTACCAAGGACAGCGCTATAAGGTCATTCAGGGCCATTCCTCTCAGGTATCCACCCTCTCAGCTGGAAATACGACTTTGATCTGACTCAGGACTGTTGTCGATGGGAATGATCGCTACGGTATATGATAGAGCGACTGGGCCCCAGGGGCTGCGACCGCTGCGCTCTTCGAGCACCTGAGCTCGAGCGAGCATCACGAACCTCCCCAGCAAAACAATGAACCCCGCCATGTGCATGAACACCCACAAGGTGTGAAACATCCAACACCCTCGTGGTCGGCTCCAATCTCTCATCGATTCATCCGATCTCGCAGTGCCTGTGCAAGAGACAAACCCCCTCAGTTCCTTGCAGAATTCTCTGACCTCCAAGATCGACTCTTTCGACAGTCGGGATAAGTGGCTACAATACGCTCAGCAGCGCACCGAGGAGTTCCACCGGAAGGGTCTCCGCGCACCCACCACCTGGGTGTTGGTGAGTGGGCACGAAATACCTGTTGACGCATTCGTGGCTGGAGAGGAATCCGGTAAGCCACTGTTCGCCGCGAGAGCCCACGTAGAGGTAAAACCCTCTTTTGTGGTCAGTTTCATGAAGAGACGTAATCTCACCTGGCCTTCGTTCAACTCAGGATGGATTATGTATGGCTCCCAATCTCAAACAGCTGATATCGGTGCTCTCGTCTCTGATACGGTCTCAATTGTAGATGTCGGGAAGGCGGGGAGGCATCTGAGCAAAGGCGCAGAAATCGGGCGGCAGCACAAGATCTACGCTCTTCACGAGTACGAAATCCTACTCGGCGATTCACGCGCGGTCCGCTGGGTCGAGACACATGGTGTACCGAATCCTCACAACTTCGGTGCCCGTCACGTCGATGCCGGCGTGGACGCGCATGGACACCAGATCTTTGTTGTCCAAGTGAGCCATAACGGGGGTGTTCATCCCGCAAGAGCCAACAGCGGTGCATCAGGTATGTTCGAGTTCTTCGATGTACGTATCCGTCCACTGGGGGTCTGAACCCTAGTCACTGTAGGTGCGTACCTTGCTTATGGCGACAAAGAGTTGGCGTTCCAGGTAAGTTATGATTACAGCGAAACGCCGTTTCTTGATTGTTAACGTTGAACTCGTGGATCGCAGGAATACCGCGTTCTTTGTTATGCCTGAGACCGAGAGCGAGTACGTGGTTGAAATTAGGGAAATAACAATTCTGTGTGTATCAATACAAATGGCTCAATGACAAACCACGGAGCATGCTTCGATATACGCGAAACGGTAGAAAAAAACGCGCGTACGCACCAGGGCCACCCGACAAAACACAACACCGTGTACAAAGTCCAGACTTCAGCCGTGGCAATGACAGTTCTACCGGGATCAGTGGACTGCCTTAACACCTTGATGATATATTAATTCTTGAACGACGCCGTGAACTCAAAATGGCGAGGTAAATAAACTCAATGTATTGCAAAAAATATCAAGCTTCGGGAGGATCAACTCCCTGAGGGAGAAATGCGAAAATGATATGCTAACTACTAGTCGCCACATTAAAGAGGGTGGTGGGCGAATGCGAATATACTAGGAATGCGAGGTTGGTGTATAAGCTACAGCTACAAATAGAATACGCTCAATGAGGGGGGTGGATGCAGGAATGTGAGTTGTTGGCTGGTGGTGGGAACTTGGGATAAATAGTGATGGTTCGTTCTTTCGTCTAGGTTCGTCCACTCGTTCGTTGGGTCATTTGGTCGTGAGAGCCAATCAGTCAAGAAGTCGGATCAACCGACGACGACCTCGGCCTGGTAGACGTTGTCGTAGATGTTACGAATTCCAGTGATGCGGAGAGTCTCGGGCGTCTGGGGGGTCACGGACCAATCGTCCGCGGTACACTCGCGTTGACGCGCCAGCTAGAGGGAACGATCAACTAGAGTTAACGGGGGGGATGTGAGAGGATATAGGCGAGGAACAAACATTAAAGAACTCGGTGTAGAGAGACGCGACTCTTCCGGCCAGTTGGCTGACCGTGATTTCGTGAATGTCGATCGCGGCGGAAAAGTCGACAGCTTCATAACCTGGCCACTGCAATACAATAATATGTACGCGTCAGGTGAACTGTCTGCTGGCGGTGTGAAAATGTCCGATTTAACGTACAACAATCCTGAACTGGATCTTCTTCCCCGGATGTGGGAAGCGCACGAGTTCCCCACCGCATACGATAACGGTGCTCATGATCGACATGCTGTAGGAAGCGAGATCTCCGTACTGAACTCCGTAACCGGCCGTCGCACCACAGGTGTCGAAGGTGACGGTGAAGGGTTCGTACTGTTTGTACATGGTAGAATTCCACTTGGAGGCGTGCTTGTACGGGAGAATGGGGACCAAGCGAGCACCATCCATCAAGGGAGGATTGATAGACAAAGCGGAGTAAGTGGAGGTCTGATATCCCTTGACGGGCTGGTGAAGAGACATCTTGTGTACGCGGTGAGTGGGGGGATTGAGGGCTGGGGGCGGTGTAGGCTGCATTTACGCTAGAATTTGTACTCAAACTGAGGTGGCCGAATGGCCCTAGTGCGAGAGCCATGTAGATTGGGCCAGTGTGGATAGGTGGCTTTGGAGGTACGTGGTGCCACCGTGCAGCGAACAAAGCCTGCAAACGGCGGCGGCTTTGTACAATATCTTTAGTTGGGCCATCGGTAATATACCGGGCAGACCGGGGGATGCCAGTCCACGGAGACAAAAGAAATGAAGTCAAAGAGGCGGGCGCCATTCATAAGGGTCGGTAACAGTTGATGAAGCATACTGTACAGTACGCCATTTGCACAACCACTATGGCCCACCCCATATGGGGTAATCGGCACGATGCAAAGGGCACAAAGACGACGGGGAGAAAGCACCTTTTCTTGGCCCAGAGCCAAAGGTTAGGGGAAAGATTAACAAATAGACAGGAATTGCACGCCATGTACGGTTGGGAAGGGATCCCCTCACATTGGCCCAAATTTGATAATACCGATCGGCAAGAGTGGAAGGACGTGGGTGGACTGACCGGTGGCCATCCAGAAATGAAAAGTACTGGGCCATGGAAAAGAACCACAGGATAGCCGGGAGGCCGTAGAATGGAGACAACGGCAGTCCGTGGGGAAGTCTCGCTTGGGAGATGGCCTCCAGACCAGGGTCACTCGAGTCTGTTGGGATGAAGATACCACGCATAGCTCCTCACAGAAAGTAGCAGGGTTTTCTAGCCACAGTAGACAGTTCTGCTGAATACCATCGCTGTGAGAGTGTGGGGTTTGACGGAGATGGTGGGGGTCCACAGCGAATTGTGGGCAGTAACCGCATATGGTCACCGCTTGAATCACCCACTTGCTTCCGCTATTCCGCAGACGATCTCGTCCTCAATATTCTCCTACTGACGGATTACCGTGTTAATGGCAGATTCGTTCGCTGATCTTTGGTCGACCGCTGCCCCGACCAGCCCAGCTCCTCAGAAACCCCGGAAATTGAACGATCTCATCTCGTCACCTGCACCCTCTCAACCAACACATCCACAAAACGATGTCTTCGCTCTCCTGGCCGCGTCAAACTCGAGCTCCAACTCCAATTCACGAACCAACAGCCCTGGAATAGCGAGTCAACCCCGTATTCAGTCAAACGGCCCAAAACCCACACAACCCTCGAACGGCGATGCATTTAGCGGACTCTTGTCTGGCTCTTTTGGGAATGGACCGACAAGTTCTGGAAACTTGTCGATGGCAGAACAGGCAGCGAAGGCTGAGAAAGAGAGGAAGGCCAGACTATTAAATTCAGGCCAACAGACGGTTACGAAGGCTCAGACGTCCGCGTGGAGCGGTTTGGACTCTCTCGGGGCTACGCCGACCTTCACGTCCCCTCCGAAGCAGGATGATTTCGATTGGATTTTCGACGCCCCCGCTTCGACTTCCTCCGCGCCCGCACCTCCCCCACCAATAACCAAGAAGCCGCCGGTGGTCGCAGATGAGGATGACGACTGGGGATTAGCAGACTTTGGGTCCAAGTCAACTCCTGCTCCCGCACCCTCCCCTCCGCGACAGCAAGCCGCGAAACCTTCAAGCATCTGGGATTTTGAGGACGCAGGACACTCACAACAACCTTCACCTCCCCCGAGAAAGGCTACTCGACCGAACTCCCCAGGCGAAGACTTTGACTTCGGGGGCAGGGAGGACAGATTACTGGACAACGACTCTAACGACGAGGACGAAATCCTGGGTTCCTTATCCAAACCGGTTGACAGTACCGCACCTCGGCGACCTCCCGTAAGTTCTGGAACACGCAAATAGTGACCGCGCTCTAAAAGGTTACCAGATTCCAACTCGAAGATCCGCCCCCAAGAGTCACACAGATTCCCCTCCCCCGCATATAGTTGGGCAAATCGTCGAGATGGGTTTTGGACCGATCGAAGCTCGGAACGCGCTAGCTGCTACAGATACCGGCATCAACGTGGAAGCAGCTTTAGAGATGCTTTTAGCAGAACGGGAGGAATCCAGTCTTACAAGCGCCACGCCTGCTCTGCCTGAGAGGAGACGTGCCCCTCCACGTCCTAAGGACCTCCAGGACGACGAACCCAGACCCCCCATGCGACGCCGACCGACAGATCCCGCTGTGACGCGCGATAAACCCCCTAATGAAGGTCCCTCCAATATCCAAGATCAAGCCGATAAGCTTCTTGCTCAAGCCACCGAGATCGGGATAAATGTGTTCAGTAGGGCGAATGCCTTATGGAGCCAAGGAAAGGAGAAGGTGCAGAAGGTGTACGAAGAGAGGGTTACTGTGGCTCAGACCGCGACGACACAACAGAAACAGAGTGGCCGCCCACGATGGATGCAGGAGGCAGCAGAAGACGACCACGGTCAATCGGCTACTGCTGGATTTATGGACTCGGATGATGAGGGGCTCCCGCCTCCACCGAAACGGCCTGTAGAACCGACAAGACGACCGTCGCAGGGACCCCCTACCCAGCCTCAAGTCAAGACCGGAGATCTATTCGCAGAAGCGCCCGTCCCAGTTTACAGGTCGCCATTCCGACATGGTTCGTCTTCCCGAACTCAAACTCCCCAACCAACACGTCTCCCCCCCTCCTCCAAGTCTACTCCCCAGCGAACCCCTTCCCCGATCCCTGTCACCCGCCGTCAAGCCGTACCTGCACCAGCTGCTGTCATTGCCACTTGCATGAAACACAAGACTGCCGGGGCGGAAATGTTCAAGCTAGGTCGATTCGGAGAGGCGGAGATAGCTTACACCTCTGCCATCGCCTCTCTTCCAGAGATCCATCTCCTCCAAGTGCAACTTTACAACAATAGGGCGTTGTCTCGCCTGAAAACTGGAGAACATTCTGGGACGATTGAAGATTGTTCCTTCGTCATTTCATTGATCGGACCCTCATATCATCCTCAGAGAGAAGCGAAGGTGACGGAGGAGAATGAGGGATCGAGCGTGGACCTCGCAGACGGTTTGATGAAGGCTTACAAGCGGCGTGCAGAAGCCCACGAAGGTAAAGAGAAGTGGGAAAGCGCTAGGAAGGATTGGGAGGTCATCGCTGGAACGGAATGGGCGAATGGGAAGATGAGGAACGAGGCGATCTCAGGTATGGGGAGATGCAGGAAGATGCTGAATCCTGAATCAGAACAAACGACTGTGAAACAAAGGAAACCTCCCGTCAAGCGACCTCCACCTAAACCTGTCAACAGGGGCCAAACACCTTCGGAAGCTTTGACGAAGTTGCGGGCTGTGACGGATGCTGTGGAGGCGGAAGATCAGGCGAAACACGAGCTGAAGGACGTCGTGGATGCGAAGGTTAACTCTTGGAAGGGCGGGAAGGAACAGAACATCCGCGCGCTGGTTGCGAGCTTGGAGAATGTTTTGTGGCCGGGGTTGAATTGGCAGAAGGTGGGGATGCACGAGCTGGTCACCCCGAACCAGGTCAAGATCAGGTACACGAAGGCGATCGCAAAGCTGCATCCCGACAAGGTATGAGGGGATATCAAGTCCTCTACCTTTTTTACTGACGGTGCTGCCTTCTCCGTGTAGTTGAACTCGAACAATACCACGGTTGAACAGAGGATGATCGCCAACGCGGTTTTCGGGGCGTTAAACGAGGCTTGGAATGTTTTCAAACCGTGAACGGTCAGTAGGTGGAATCTCGTCTCGTTGGTGTGAATGAATTTCCGGATAATTATATGGGTAGATAGCCGTTCGCTCCAACTAGAGGTATATATTTAGTTTTTGTGGGTGACCTTAGTTTCACCTTCGAGGATCTCATGCTCGGTGGTAACCAGCACTGCAGCAGATTTCATTTCGATAGATCGTTCTCTGGAGGACGCAGTCCGATTTGCTGCTTAGCTTTTGATAATGCTGCGCTCCCCCCTTGACACCCGACCGAGAGTGGCACCATGATCATCGTGACGGTGTTTGCACTCGCGGGATTTTTGGGCTGGTTGCTAGGGGATCGGCGGTTGCAACTTTCGTTGCCTCTCGTGCCGGCGCTTATAGTACGTTTACCCATCTTGTGTTGGCGTCGTTATCCTGGGTCGCGATGCCCGGCAGCTTGCGCCAGTTCCGACTGCTGGTTGACCTACCCTTTGATGTGTTACTGAAGATATTCAGCGAATCCGACGTCGAGGATGTCTTGAATCTCTCGGCTGTGAGTACGCAATCCCAGTGAACTTGCTGTTCCTGATCGCATTGTAGACCTGCAAGAGGTTGAACGAAGCGTCGAGAGAGCATCAGACTTGGCTGAATCAAGTGACACGACTGCAGATCCCCATTCCCACAGGCGTTATTCCTTCGACGGCCGAGCTCAAACATTGGGCTATTTCCTGGCTGAGATCGGACAAGCTCTGGGTTAAACCGCAGGATGGCGATGACGACGACGACCGCCCCTTAAGCCTCCATTGCTTCAAGATGCGGCCGGGAGATGATGACGATTTTGAACCCGCCCGATTCGTGATGGCGAATTTTATACCAGGCGGGAAGTTTGTTGTGGTTCTCTATACTAACGGCGACATCGAGTTGAAGGAGGTCCAAATCGAGCCTGGGGGTGAATGGGAACTCCGGGATGTGGCACGGTACAAGCGGGACGATCCTGGACGCTTCCATGCGATGTACTGGAGCCAACTCCTCACGGGGACAGATCTTGGGCGCCCTCTTGTTGCGTACGTGGATGAGGAGCGTGAGAAGTGCGGCAGTGCTCTTTCTTGAAATCGTTGATCCTAACTGACCAAAATCGACCCAGCCTTCTTGTTTTCCTCGTTGACCATATCGCTGGTACTATCGAACAGAAGCAGGTGGTGGACCTTGACGTCCCCTATTTCTACGAAATGCACGGCATTCACGCAAAGGGGAATATCATCATGTGTCTTTGCGACCACAGTTATAGATGGGGTCTCACCGTTTCTGAGTTGGGTCCAGATCCGACTATGAAATTCTTCACTCTCGGTACAGAACAGGCGAGCCTTCAGCTTCCTCTCCGCCTGTTGTCCATCAAAACTCACGTAATGTGCGGAATCCACAGGCCGAGGGCACGCAATTCCTCGTGGTGTCTGAGAATGCTACGATCATTTGCGATACGAATGGAATCTACCTTTATCATATCCCCGAGCTCAGGTCCACAAAACTCTCGACACTCGAACCTGTCTGGGAGTGGCTAGGAGAATCTGAGTGGTTCTGTGGAAGTACCTGCACGATGTCTTCACAACATCCCATGCTTTACCTTCAAGGGCCATCTGGCACTCATACCATCATTTTCCGTATGGGAGCCTCTGGGAGGGATCCCATAGTTGCGGAACACCGCATCAGCGCAGGACTTCCGACCCACCTCGCATCCCCCGAAGGGGAAGACGTACGTCGATTCGTGATGAAGGGGCGGAAGGGACTCTGTTACACCGTTTGCGAAGGAAGCTCCGAGCTCCGCACGTGTTTAGTGGGGAATGGAGGGTTGGCGAGCTGGTTTAGTGCCGAGCTGGGGCTTCCTGATGACGGGAACTGGGATGAGCACGAAGCGAGACTCGTCGATTTCGACGAGAGGACGGGAAGGATTCTGATTGGTACGAATCGGCCCTGGGCACACAACAACAGCGAAGCGACTCGTATCTACCTTGCAGATTTACCACCTTAGTGTCGCACTGAAAGTGGGTAAATAGAACGTACTAGTCGTGTGGCTGAGGGTCCGATCTCTCTATCCGCAACGATCACATCCCCGGCTAAAAAATGAGCGAGGGTGAACCGAGTGATTCTTTCCTGCCCACCGACCTTCCACTTAATAGCTATAAGTATTCTGCTATTGACACCTCTTCGGTATTTTGAACCTCTCGGCTGTGCGTATTTTGTAGTTATTCTGAAATCCACGGGTCTCACTCATTTGGGATCTGTAAACTGTTACAAAAGCGATGGATGTCGACGAACACCAAGTATGGGTGCAGCAATTCAAGCTTCTTCCGTCGAAGGCGGAATCCATGGGTCGGACCAACTCTCGCGTCAAGGTGGGTGTCTATCGGATCGGGGGTCTCACTAGGGCTGCGAAGGATAGTTGGCCGTTCGCTCCAAGTAGAGGTATATATCTAGTTTTTGTGGGTGACCTTAGTTTCACCTCCGAGGATCTCATGCTCCGGTGGTAACCAGCACTGCAGCAGATTTCATGTCGATAGATCGTTCTCCTGGGGACGCAGTCCGATTTGCTGTTTAGCTTTTGGTACACACCCAATCCTCAGGCCTCAGGCCTCAGGGACGGGTGTATAGTGTTGTGTTCCCCCTTGGCACCCAACCGAGAGTGGCATCATGATCATCACGACGGCGCCCGCACCCGCGGGATTTTTGGGTTGGTTGTTAGGGGGTCGGTTGCAACTCTCATTGCCTCTCGTGCTGGCGCTTAGAGTACGTTACTCATCTTGTTTTGGCGTTGTCGTCCTGGGTCGCGATGCCCCGCAGCTTGCGCCAGTTCCGACTGCTGGCTGACCTACCCTTCGATGTGTTACTGAGAATATTCAGTGAATCCGATGTTGAGGATGTCTTGAATCTCTCGGCTGTGAGTACGCCATCCCAGTGAACTTGCTGTTCCTAATCGCGTTGTAGACCTGCAAGAGGTTGAACGAAGCGTCGAGAGAGCATCAGACTTGGCTGAATCAAGTGACGCGACTACAGATCCCCATTCCCACAGGCGCTGTTCCTTCGACGGCCGAGCTCAAACATTGGGCTATTTCCTGGCTTAGATCGGACAAGCTCTGGGTTAAACCGCAGGATGGCGACGACGACGACGACGACGACCGTCCCTTAAGCCTCCATTGCTTCAAGATGCGGCGGGGAGATGATGACGATTCTGAACCCGCCCGATTCGTGATGGCGAATTTTATACCAGGCGGGAAGTTTGTTGTGGTTCTCTATACTAACGGCGACATCGAGTTGAAGGAGGTCCAAATCGAGCCTGGGGGTGAATGGGAACTCCGGGATGTGGCACAGTACAAGCGGGGCGACCCCGAAGGCTTCCATACGGTGTACTGGAGTCGACTCCTCACGGGGACGGTCCTTGGACGCCCTCTCGTCGCGTACGTGGATCGGGAGCAAGAGAAGTGCGGCAGTGCTCTTTCTCGGGATCGTTGATGCTAACTGGCCAAAACCGACCCAGCCTCTTTGTTTTCCTCGTTGACCATATCGCTGGTACTATTGAACAGAAGCAGGTGGTGGACCTCGCCTATATCTACGAAATGCACAGCATTCACGCAATGGGGAATATCATCATTTGTCTTTGCGACCACAGCGATGGATGGGGTCTCATCGTTTCTGAGCTGGGTCCAGATCCGACTATGAAATTCTTCACTCTCAGCACAAAACAGGCGAGCCTTCAGCTTTCTCTCCGCCTGCCGTCCATCGAAACTCACGTGATGTGCGGAATCCACAGGCCGAGGGCATGCAATTCTTCGTGGTGTCTGAGAATGCTACAATCATTTGCGATACGAATGGAATCTACCTTTATCATATCCCCGAGCTCAGGTCCACAAAACTCTCGACACTCGAACCTGTCTGGAAGTGGCTAGGAGAATCTGAGTGGTTCTGTGGAAGTACCTGCACGATGTCTTCACAACATCCCATGCTTTACCTTCAAGGGCCATCGGGAACTCATACCATCATTTTCCGCATGGGAACCTCTGGGAGGGATCCCATAGTTGCGGAACACCGCGTCAGCGCAGGACTTCCGACCCACCTCGCATCTCCCGAAGGGGAAGACGAGCGTCGATACGTGATGAAGGGGCGGAAGGGACTCTGTTACACCGTTTGCGAAGGAAGCTCCGAGCTCCGCACGTGTTTAGTGGGGAATGGAGAGTTGGCGGGCTGGTTTAGTGCCGAGCTGGGGCTTCCTGATGACGGCAGCTGGGATGAGCACGAAGCGAGGCTCGTCGATTTCGACGAGAGGACGGGAAGGATTCTGATTGGTACGAATCGGTCCTTGGCATACGGCGACAGCGAAGCGACTCGTATCTACCTTGCAGATTTACCACCTTAGTGTCGCACTGAAAGTGGGTAAATAGAACGTACTAGTTGTGTGGCTGAGGGACCGAGCTCTCTATCCACAACGATCACCATCTCCGGCTAAAAAATGAACGAGAACAAATCAAGTGATTCTTTCCTGCCCACCGACTTTCCACTTGATAACTATAAGCATTCTGCTATTGCCACCCCTTCTGTATTTTGAATCTCTCGGCTGTGCGTGCTTCGTAGTTATTCTGGAATCCACGGGTCTCACCCATTCGGGACCTGTAAACTGTTACAAAAGCGGTGGATGAACGTTAACACCAGGCATGGGTGCAGCAAATCAAGCTTCTTCTTCCGTCGAAGGCAGAATCTATGGGTCGTGCCATCTCTCGCGTCAGGCTACTTTCAGAGAGTCCAAAGTCGACCTGCTGCCTAATGGATTGGCGAAGTTGAACCCACACATTGGCTGACGGAGGATAGGAGTGAGCAACTGGGAGAAACTTTCGGCGTATTTGACTGCACATTCAAGACCTTTCTCAGTGGAGGATCTAGCTGGAGCTTCCCGCAAGTCCAGAGGTCCAGCCGATGGACCCAGGAACGTCGACGCCCAGACGGCGGGAGAGAATGTTGACGGCGCTGCCCAATCTCCGCCTCAGTGGATACGGGTCGCGCTGTACCCCACTCCGGTCCATCGATCAGGTCTGTTTGCACGCATGGGTTTCATTAATCGAATGCACTGCGTATCTGGAATGTGCCCACCCGTCCCAAAGGGGAGGGAAACAGGTTGCGTCGATGGCCGGAGCTGCTGACTGCACCACATCAAGAAGTCATTGATCTATTCCAAAAGACGTAGAGAACCGAGAACTAAAATAAAGGACCACTCGCGCGGGTAACGAGACTACGCTGCACCGTTGCATGAAATCTAGTCGGTGGTTCTGACCCCAAATCGAAGAGGTAGCTTCCCCTCCCCGACGACTGGCAACGTTGCGATAGTGCCGACAGACGCTCAACAACTATCATCTTGGATGTCCCACATCGCAACCTTTCTTCCATATCTCTGGAAAGAGGATGAGTGAGCTCGTCGCAGAGAAGCGGAACCCAGATGTCACTCACCCGGCTCTCGCAGCGAGTCGGACCCTTATATGTGATGTGATTCCACGTCATGGGGGTTGTTTCACATAGGAGATGCCAGTCTTGCTCCTTCCTGGG
>Ga0307517_10003254_pt1 | contig 25396 bp, 28 predicted proteins | sample 23_EM_MG_FD_194515 | JGI IMG/M metagenome (GOLD analysis project Ga0307517, IMG submission 194515) | Populus trichocarpa ectomycorrhiza microbial communities from riparian zone in the Pacific Northwest, United States - 23_EM | ecosystem: Host-associated > Plants > Roots > Unclassified | place... | reverse complement strand
GTCAGGAAAAGTAGCGGCAATTGTGAGAGCGTCTGGGTGAGGGGACGGGGACTGGCGAGGGGCAAAGAAGCGTCGTTGGGCACCTGGAAGGGAGGGAGGCCCCTTTTTAACAGGAGGGGCGACCGCAGTCGCGACTTGTTGGGGGGAAGGAGGCTTCCCAGCTTTGTTTTTGCCCTTGCCGCCCGAGCCTGAGCCGGAGGCAGCTTGCGCGTAGGAGGGGGAGGGGTGGACGTCAGGGTGGAGGTGGCCTGGTGTGAAGGAGTTGAGGTCGTACCTCCCCTTCCGGAATTCACCGGCTTCGTATGAGTTGGGATACAGCCTGGCGTACCTTTCGGGGTCCCCGAACGCCTTGCCAAGCCTCGTATCGTAGAATGGTATGAGGTATTTACGGTCCTCAGCCGCGGCTGAGGGGGGTGTGGGTGGTGCACGGGCCCTTTCTTTTCCTTTCCTTGAAGGTGGTGGGCCGGCAGTTAGGAGGGGCTGGGGCATTCTTGGCGGGGGGGGGCCTGAGCCAGGGGGGCAGGGATCGGGGCCGACACACGATGTGACAGGTCACGTATGGATGCTTGGAGATCGGCGATCCCCGGAGCGGTTGTTTGTTCCTGTATGGGGGGGAGCTTAGCGAGTTGCGAGGAGATGTCATGGAGCTCCTCCCTGAGGTTCTCGTTTTTCTCGGAGATGGTTGCGACCACCTGGGTTACCCCGCTCAGCTCATGTGAGACGGTTACAAGGCTCTGGACGAGTTGGGAGAGAAGAACGATCGTGATGGATTCAATGGGTAGGGTGCCGGCCTGCGCATCTGGGCTAAGGTCCGGCAAGTCTTGGGTGCTGAGCCGGAGGGTGCTCCTCGCCTGAGCGTGTTGCCTCATCATGAACTCAATGGGGTGATCGGTCGAGGGTGTTCCTCAACGCGACGGGAAGGGAGAGTTGAGGGCTGAGAGCCTACCGAAGGCTGCGTTCCCTGGGGGGAGGTTGTGGGGGTTCGCCATGGCGACGAGTAGGTGAGGAAAAAAGTGGGAGAGGGGTTTGATCCGGACGCAAAGCGGGGTAGAGTTGAGATTGTATGTAAAATGTAGGGGGGGGGAAGAAGTTTGCGAGAAGCGTGGGTCCTATCCCTTGGTCGGAACCAAGTGCCTTATATAGCCATTTCCCACAACCCTAACCCAGGTGACTCATCACCTCGCGTTACATAACTTCTATCTCTCATAATGAGTCATAGCGGGAAATCCATCGATGACTCATATGAGTCATCCCACAATCTTCGTTTAACCAATCAAAACTCAGAACCCAAGTCTTGTGCTCAAATGAGTCACATGTGTGAAACCCACGACTCATAACATGAGTCATGTGCGAAAGTCATTACATCATATGACGTCACAATCGTGAGTCATAAAACAATCAACCAATCATAATATAACCATGACTCGCAAGTGCGCAGTCATGTGAAAGTTATGAGTCAAATGACGTCATAATGTAAAATCCAACATACCTTATGACTAATAAGTATTAGCCATGTAAATTCTGCCTGGCTTAGTCATAATTTGTGACACCAGAGCATATGCACAAATTCATAGTTCCAAATTGAATGTGTGCTAATGTGAAAGTAGAACCAGGTGTTTTCCCCATTGTTCCCACCTAAGATACGTTTAGTCATAGGTAATGCTAATAATCGTTTATTGCATCCGAAAATGAGTATTGCGGTTGGTGCTTCACCTCAATGGCGTCAACACTTCATTGAGATACCGAATAACTGGGTCAAGATCCCTACAACACTACTTTATGATATCAAAGCATGGTGGAACTCAACCCTAAATATGTTCGAGTGATCTGTACAGCTAGGGGAATTGACCAAGGAGTGGTTACAAACCTATGCCCAGTTTAGGCCTCTCTGGTCAACCCTCGAAGAGTGGAGGCAGATTGAATAAATCTTCGAGGTACTTCAACCGATACGATTTTGGACTTTGTGGATGTCAACAACACATGGTGTCACCATTTATCGAGTATTTCAAGTTTATCAAGATATTTTTGATTATTTGGAAATGCAAATTTCCAAGTTAGAATGGACGCGGATGCAATGCGAGGTTGATATTCGCGAGGGCCTAGTGAAAACTAAATTGAAGGCAGCCTCTTACTATGGTAAAACAGAAAGTCCAAGAGGTCTTCTGTTCAGCACTGGAACTTGCCTAAATCCCTATTACAAACTCAACCTTTTTCAAGAATGGGATCTTGATGCCAGTGGGGAGACTGAGTATGAGAAGTCATATAAAAAGGAGTTCATGGCGTATTATGATCTGTACTATGCACCAATAAATAATCAGGCACCTGACATGTCAATTCCACGGGGTGGTCTGAACAGTCGATCCAAACACCTTTACTCATTGAGACACAAAGCAGTTATTCTGAGTGAGGCACTAGTGAACCTCGAAACTGATTCTGAGATTGAGCCACCCGAGGCAGACACTGAGGTTATAGATCCCACACGTGAGACGTGCCCAGCGGCGATTTTTTACGAGGCAAATATACTGGCGTGGTGGAAGGTTAATGCGGGAAGATTCCCCAATTTAGCTCGGATGGCTAGGGATATTCTCGCTGTTCAAGCTGGTAGTGTTGGAGTAGAGCGGGTGTTTAGCATGGCAAGGGATGTGATTCCCTATCGGCGCTCAAAACTCAAAAGCAGTACAATTCGCTCTTCAATGCCTGTGAAATCCTACGAGAACTAAGAATTATGAAGTGAGCTAGCAGGTTACGATAGTGAACGGGAGGCAGAAACACTGGAGGAAATGGCTGCTGCAGAGGATTATCGTTATTGGGCTGATAGGAAGGAAGAAAGTAAAGAGAACGATAAGAGCGGTATCTCCGATGACGAAGAATGACACAAGAAGAACACTGAATGGTCTTTCATTGATCCAGATGGCAGGCAAGTATTTTCAAGAAAGCCAAAGGCTATACTACCTGAGCGTGAACTGGCTGAATCTCAATATGCACAGCCTGTACCACTTCGAAACCAAAGTGTAGATCACTTGGGAGGCTCCAAGGCATCAGATCCTGAAGAAAGAATCTGGGATAGTAAAGTCAACATATATGATGCATCCGACACTGATGAGGAGGAAGGATCACAAGAGGGTGAGGCGGAGATTCCCGGTGAAGGACTGCACGATCTTGCAAGTATCGACCAACAGGGTGACCAAAATTCTGGCTGCATAGCAGGCTGAAGGGGGCCCCTGCAAGAGGATTGTTCGGATGAGGAGGCACTATCGGGAACCACTGATTCACTACCTGTTATACATTTACCCCGCGGAAGAGACCAGACAGGAACTTTTACCACGATTCGAGTTCCACCGAGGAAGCGTGCCGGAACTGGGGGGAAAGAAAAGCAAAGATCCTGTTTACACTAAGTTGATTTCATGTAAAATAATTATAAACTTATAGAATTTGACTGAGTAATTGAAAAGGCATTTTTACTATTGTATAAGTTATCCTAGTGGCCAAGACATGCCGAGAAGGTGTCAAGTCAACAATGTATACTGTAGTGAATGACGAGCCGCCATGGATTGATTGGAAAATGTCCTATATAAGCGGGAGAGTGAATGTGGTATCGGCAGACAGGGTCCATTTTCTGACCCTTGTCCGCCAGATCACACATGCACACCCCCAAGTAAATGTAAGAGTTAGTAGAAGGATGATTCTACGTTTCAGAGGTGGAAATTCAAGAAGTCAGAATACATTGTCCATTTATTCGAGTTCTTATGATAAGCTACAGGAACAAGAGCATCATCATGAAAATTATACGCACAGAACAATCATACGCACACAAACACACTCAGAAAAAATCATACGCCCAGAAAGATCATACGCACACAAATCATATGCACACAAAATCATCCGCTCAGGAAAATCATAGGCCCAAAATAATACACTGGTAATAGTGTCGTAAATAATACGCACTAGTGCAAAAGCTAGTTGCATTGGCTCTAGTTAGTCGAGTTTGTCAGGTCATAGCGTGATTTGTCATCCCCTATATTCTTTCTGTTTCCCCTGTTGTCCCGTAGACACAGAAACCATTCGGCCCGCCGCCCTCTAAACCCATGTCCCGCGCTGCGCCCTCTTGAACCCAAGTTCCTCCTTGCCTAAGTTCCGCCCCACTCAAGTCTCTCCATACCTGCCATCCACTGGACCACATTGGATATCTTTATCGTCGCTCTATACAAACCGCACTTCGTTCTATCCTGCTTTGAGCGGAAGGGAAGCTTGCTTTGAGCGAGTTTGTGTGGCTGCGGAAGACTATGAGAGGGGTATCATAAATGAACAAGAAGGATGCGGAGAAGCGCAACCGGCAGCGCGAACCAAGAAAAGCTGCCAATCACCTCCACAACTCTGAACACAGGAGTGAAGATATTGCAAATTCTACCATGGATGCCAAAGGTGTGTTATTCTCTGCTATTTAACCAATCTCTCTGCATAGGCTTGAAATTAGCAATTGTTGTATTCAGCTTTCAACTCGGTCGCATATCTATATTCAGGGCATATATTAATCTTCTCGTCGCTTGTATTAAATTCGCGGGAACCATGTCTACGGCTGGATATGGATTAGGGTTATTCAATGAAAAGGAATATTTCCCACATGTTGAAAATTCGAAAATTATCCACGCGTGAGATACCACCAATGTGGCGATTTTGACATTCTGGACTCAATCCTTTCGCGACCTAAACAGCAGCCGGATGGCAACTTGAAGGAGAGTTTTGAGGAGGAAAATGAGCTCAAATTACACCGATCACAGGTGACATTGTTATAATAAAGGACAAGTATGTAATTCATCCTTTAAGCTAAGACTCGGCTTATATAGTAAAACATCTTTAGGCACGGAGTCCCATGTGTAATCAAGGCTGGGAATAGCAAGGCATGTTGGCTATTACCGCAAGTTGAACCAGCGGTACACAAATCTGTTGCATCACAGAATATAGCTGCAGATCATACCCGACATGGTGCAAGCGGTACGCGGAAGTGCTATAGGCAAAGCGAGATGGAACGTACTCAAACCACTCCGAATGCTGTCAGTGATAGGATAAAGGATGCTACAACCAAGAGTTCTCGGGCAGGAAACGGGAGCAGCGAATATAACCCGGATGGTACTTTGAGAACCAAAGCCTGTGTCATTGGGCACGGTGCTTCCGTTCCACGAATGGGATCATGAATGCCGAATATTGAACTTGGACCCAGGCCAGCCCAGTCATATAAGACGAAATCAGCAATTCACGCACTAAAAGAATTCGGCCAACAGCTTTTACTATTCACTCAAACCATTGAGGCCCTATTTCAGACTTCCCTCTCTCAGGAGCATTCCAAATACACAGCAGTCTATAAGAAGATTTACAATGGGAAAGGTGACAATTTTGACGAGGCATTTGGAATATGGACCTCCCGCCCACTTGTCATCAACGCGAATACCAATAACCATAAGGAGCTGGAGCACGTATGCCATGGGTGGTGTGCAATAGTAACATTGGGAGACTTTGAGGGCGGCGATGCCTGCTTTCCTGAGCTTGGAGTCAAGACTGATTGTACCCCTGGTATGTAGAGACTCCCGCCCATCTCATCCAATTCCAATAAGTGACTAAGATATATTCTCTACGTTCCATTATTTTCATGCATTCCTATGCAGTGTAACATTATATTGGCTGTTTTGTGGGAAATCGGTGTAGTGTTGTCCACTTTACACATCAAGCAGTGCACGATGCAAATGTGCAGAATACGGGGAAGCCATTGTAGGAGTTCAATAAGATGCCTAAATGGTGGCAGAAGTTGCGCTTCCATCTGAATGTATAATAATGTTCCTAATCATTGATTTTTCTATTTAGTATAGCTATAAACCTTTGAGCTTGGCCTGCCCTCGTTTGCAAGGCTGTGCCCCCAAAATCATACGTCCAAACTATACGCCCAAAGCCATACGCCCACAGCCAAACCATACCCCCAAAGCCAAACCATACGCCCAAAGCCAAACCATACGCCCAAAGCCATACACCCAAAACCATCCCCCCAAAACCATACGCCCAAAACCATACGCCCAAAACCATCCGTCCAAAGCCAAACCATACGCCCAAAACCATATGCCCAAAACCATATGCCCAAAACCATCTGCCCAAAGCCAAACCATACGCCCAAAACCATATGCCCAAAACCTTACGCCCAAAACCATACACCCAAAGTCAAACCATACGCCTAAAGCCAAACCATACACCCAAAACCTGCGCCCAAAATCATACGCCCAAAAGCCATACACCCAAGGCCAAACTATATGCCCAAAGCCATACACCCAAAACCATACGCCCAAAACCAGAGGTCAAAGAGCGTCACCTAAAACCATAGCTTTTTATACACGATAGTGAGCCGCCAGTTTAACCAACTGTCGGCAAGTTTAGGGTAAATGATTGCCTGAACCTCAGACGGGATTTAAAAAGTGGCTAGTATTTGGGTGGATGGCTTGCAAGGCATGTGAGATGTGACGCCTAAACTAATAGTCTTAGAATGAAAAGCCGAAAGCTGAACGCCCAAAGGCATAAGCCCAAAGCTGAATGCCCAAAGCCATAAGCCCAAAGCCATATACCATGAATGAGATTAGGAAATGATAAGCCGGAGGAGACTGGCATATCTTCAGGAAGATAGGAATCGTGTATGCATAACTATACAACTATACGCTTAGAGTTATGTACCCGGAATCATATGCTTAGAAGTACTTAGAAACATACCTAGATTATACGCCAACAATCATATACTGAGGGCGATTTCCAAACACTATTTATCTCAAACTACAACCCCAAATCATAATGATAATGTGAGCACTATATTCAAATCCTATCTTTTGAGATAGTTGCCGGATTGCTATATGGAATATCCTAATAGTGGAGTCATCATAGTAGACATACAAAATAATTAGGGGGTGTTTGGCCAGCCAATTCTGATCTCAAATTGTGATTTCGGATCAGAATTGAGAGGCCTAACACGCCTTAGATTTCAACCTGCCATTTGTTTAGTCACAGCATATCACTTGAAGGAATGAGTGGGGCTCCGCACAGAGGCAAGAGTGGGGGATGAGAAGACAGGGGCCATCTAGGCAATCAGCGGAGAAAGTAAAGTACCCGCCCCGCCCGATAGCTCGGCCAGGGCCCTGTATCATACGGTGCCCGGAGGAACAGCATAGAGTGGACCCAGGGCCAAAGTAACGGCGGGGTGACAAAGTGCAAACCCGCCCCGCCCCGCCCCGTAACAAACACTAATAACTATCACTCTTATATTCTGCTCTTCAAGGTGTTTCTCGAGAATCCAGTGGAACACCTCAGCCAACAACTTGAAGAGGTAGAGGGTGGTTCGCAGGCCAAAGGGTGGAAACCTCTCCGCATAATACTTGCCTAGCCAGTGGAACCCCAGCAGTTGTGAGTCCTCCGGTGATACTGGTATATGCCGGAAAGCTGATGCGAAGTCACGCTTCACTAGAATACAGTTTTTTTCGAGCTTTTGGACAGCTTCTATGCCATCCTCTATTCCACTATAGGTGATTGTACCATAGTGCTCTGGAATGCAACTCTTAAAGGCAGTGGGACAGCAAGGAGGAAATGATAGATGATGTATCCGCCTTTTGCTACCATCGGCCTTGTCTGCTAGACCGAGTGGTGATGCGGTATAGTAGTCCGGGAGGTTTGTACTATCGGGATATGTTTCGAACCGGTTCCTGCGTCTCTCAACATCTATGTCGGCTGGAACCTCCTTAGAATTCGTTACAAGGCGGGGCCGGGCCAGTTTGCACGTGCCAGACGCCACTCTGACACCGGGCCGGGGCGGTATTTTCGCGTAATCCAGGCCCCACCCCTGTCTGGGGCCCACCCACACTCATTCCCTGGACGGGGCCTATTTGTTACCACAGATTGTTAACGGGGACCTGTCTGCAGTATGGGTAGGGCGAGGGCCTGAGCGGGGACAGGGGCAGGGAATGCTAAAAAAGACACCCCGCCCTCGGCTGTTGAGTGGGGCGGGGCGGGCACAAGGGCCGGGGGCCCGCATTTTCGGGGCCTTGTCCGCCTCGTAGCGAACTCTAAACCTCCTCCAGATTATCTTCTGTGCTTGCCAGATTAGGGTAGATTACTATCCCACTACGCTGGCCTTCATATCTTATTCGTGCTCCGTATTGGCACATGCCGAGGATTTGTGTTATCACCCCCTGGTCTGCATCCCCTCTTGTAAGTTCCCTCCAACATTCGAATCTCAGCTGGCCTGCTGGCATTGGTATTTTATGCGGTGTGAATAGTGTGTAGTGAATGAGCGTATTGGGGCGTGGCAGTTGTTTGCTAACAAGCGGCATAGGATGCATAGTATTGATGGAGGAAGTTTTTTGTTTCTCAGTGGTATAGGAAAGGATTGCTTGAGTTGTGGTAAGCTTAGCATTATCACAGTGGAGAGATATGTACAGAAATGAGGGCGATGATAATTGGTTGTAACAGGGGTGGGTAGAAAATTCGGGAAAGCTACTGTCGGTTGGCTCCAGTAAACAACTCTGGTCGTAATCCTGTAATGTTGCTGGCTGGACATTGCCGTGCGTGATGGCTGCTGCCACATAAAATACAAGAGTGTTGGTAGCGGCACTATATTAACCAGCATTCCCAGTAGTTCCAATTTCGACAAACTTGGAGAGTTGGAACTATGGTTACGGTGTTTGCTCTCTGGTTTTGGGCAGCGGGTATGTTCTATTGGCTATATTGCATTCGGTATTCCAGTGGGCTATATTGGGCTACGGTGCCTGAACTGATTGGCGGGTATGTTTGGCCTAGAATGCTCTCACGGATGGGAAGTTCACTGATTCTTCGTGTGGGGGCTGTGACTAGCTTTTAGTTTTGTGTCCAGCTGGGTCAGGGGGCGAGGTGAGCAAAGCATTTAGAAGCGATTAATTCGCTATCGAGTTGGCGCCATTCTGTTCCGTAGTATATGCTTTTGCCACTGGCCCCGCGTTTCTGATGGAATTGGAAGTGGTAGGCTTTGACACCCTCCTATGCATACTTCTCTAACAAATCATGCAGATTTATAGTATATATTGAGAGGGCAGTTGCAAGGTCTGCTTGGAGTGGTGGAGGGGCAAGCTTCACCAAAATCCCAGAGTATGCCGCCCATGTCTTGAAGAAGCTACTCATTCTGTACTCGCTCTCATTACCATCGCATTCTGTCTGTTCGAACTCAATACCACCGATGCTCATTGTACACTAAGACTCGGCTCTTTCTTTCTCGCTGGCCAACAAACAGTAGATATTTGTTGGCTTAAATCGGTTCTCGATTATTTGCACTAGAGTCCCTTGTGCCACGCCAGGGAATAATGCCTCCACGGAGTCTGTGATGCCAGATGCGCTCTCACTTGTACGATGGTTGAGGGATTGTCTGGGGTTGTACGTACCGAGTGCTCTCGGGCCTCTCGCCCTTGCTTGCCCTTGCTGGCCTCCCTCTCTTAATAGGACTAACTTAGCTTCTAGTTCCGCGATTCTGGTGAGGGTTAGGTTGGGTGGTATAGGCGGGGTAGTGGGAAATGGCTCAATGGTGGTCTGGGGATTCAGAGTATTGGCTGTATGGGGTGCTGGGTTTTGTAAGCTGCGACGCTGAACAACACGCTCCACGATATCTTCCTCATGTGAACGGAGAAGTTCACGCATATTGCTGAGGTTTAGTGGCAGATCAGATGTAAGGGAGGATGGCGAGTATGGTTCGGGGTCGCCTTGTATTGTGGGTTTTTGTGGCTGGGGTTGGGAGGCTTCAGAGGATGCTGGAAGTGATTCGTTTCCTCTATTGCTCATTCCGGGGGACATGCTATATTCGGGGATGCTGGGTTCTGGTTCCACACTACTGCTTGCCGGCTTGTTGGCTGATGCAGTGACTGGGGCACTGGGTGACGGTTGGGATGATTGGCCATAACGGTTGGGAGCTTGTCGGGTACGTGTATTCTTCCGGATCCCTGCTTGTGCTCTTTGTCTGACAGTGTGTGCAGGGTTCCCGTCACGTGTGGAAGCTCTTCTTGGTGCCATGGAATATGTTTTGTGGTATCGTACTTGTTGGTGGGGTGGTATACGGGGTTTTAGTAACTACGCGTTAGGGTAACAAAAAAACAGATGCAAAGGAGCTATGCAAAAAAACCAGATGCAAAAACGCGAGCAGTCAATGAAGAACGCGAACTGTAGGAAGGATGAGGGTGTCGGAGTCTTCGTGGGTGGTAGCTGGTATTCAAGTAAGGGTCCACGGACTCTCTCTCCACGAGCTATGACCCTGCAATGGCCCGGCAACCGGGGACACCTTTTCCCGCTAACCCCCAATGGCACCGCTCTTCTGATCCGCGCCACACTCTATGGGCCTTGCCCAATTGGCATTAGGTTGTACAAGGGTCTACCATGAATTCATGGTACAGAGCAGGGATCTGAGGTTAGAAAGCAGTGGTACGGCGCTTATCAAGTGTGTACCATAATTTTGTCCAAATCCAAGCTATTGAATTCAATAAAGTGAGAACTAAAATACTAAACATATCATGATCATAGCTAGACGTTACTGATTATCCACCATTTCCTGTTTTTCCTTTCCCTATCATGACAGAAATACTAGCAGTAGAAAGTGAAGTATAAGAAAATAAAGAATAAGAATATTCCGCTTCCAAGTCTTCTTCTGACCACTTGAAGCCTGCACACTGCCAATCTTATAGCGAAAGGAAATAAAAGTTAATATAAGGTAAATCATGGGCAAATATAGGGCTAAGAATACTAAGCTAACAATACAAAATAACCAGAAAATGGTACAGAAAACAGAAGCATCTCAACCAATCATTGAGACTTAAGAAGAGCGTGCAAATAGAACAAATTTCACAACAAGGGAAAAATACAAATAAGACAAGAGAGAAAAGGCAAGGCAAGACCGAGAGAGTGAGTAAGTCAGTAAGTGAGTAAGTTAGTAAATGAGCAAGTGAGCAAGCAAATAAGTAAGTATGAGCATAAGAGTAATGGAGGGAGAGAAAGAGCATGGAGGAGGGGGCAAGTAGGGGAGCGGACAGGGGAAATCAGGAGGTGGGGAAGCGGAAAAGCTGGGAGACTGGAGAGCTGGAAAGCTGGAAAGCTAGGGAGCGGAAAAGCTAGGAAGCGGGGAATCGGGGGAGAGGGGAAGCGGCCCGGGGGGGAGAGGGGAAGCAGAGCAGGGGAGAGGGGAAGTGGGGGAGAGGGGAAGCGGGGAAGCGGGGAAGCGGGGAAGCGGGGAAGCGGGGAAGCGGGGAAGCGGGGAAGCGGGGAAGCGGGGAAGCGGGGAAGCGGGGAGGCTGGGGAGTGGGGAGGCTGGGGAGTGGGGAAGCTGGGGGGCGGGGAAGTTGGGGGGCGGGGAAGTTGGGGGGCGGGGAAGTTGGGGGGCGGGGAAGTTGGGGGACGGGGAAGCTGGAGGACGAGGAAGTTGGAGGGCGGGGAAGCTGGGGGGCGGGGAAGTGAGAAATTAGGGAAGTAGGGTAGTGGAGGGGGCAGGAACCAGAAGGGAGTATATATGTATACTTGAGAGCGAGAAAGAGCGAGAGGAGAGTGAGAGTGAGAGTGAGAGTGAGAGTGAGTAAGAGCAAGAGAGAGAGAGCAACGGAGTAAGAGAGCAAGAGTGGAGGTGAGAGAACAAATGAGAAGGAAAAAGTTAAAGCAAGATAGAGAGCAAGAGAGTAAGATATAGAGAGCGAGAAAGTGAGAGTGTGAAAGTGAGAGTAAGAGCGAGAAATCTGCTAGTATTTAGTGTGGCCACCATTGGTGGTAAGAACAGCGTCAACCCGATCAATCATAGTGTCCAGAATCTGTCCTAGTTCGTAGTCTGTAATAGCATTCCACTCATTCTGGATTGCGGCGACCATGTCCTTATTGTTTTGAGGCCGAGGGTGAAGCTTGCTAATACGGGATTTCATCAATCTCCAAACAGGTTCGATTAGATTGAGGTCTGGTGAGGTTGCAGGCCAGGGTAGCAGATAATTATAAAGCCCCCGGTCTTGCAGGTCGGCAACTGTGGTCCGGGCTCGATGAGGAGAGGCATTGTCATGTTGAATATAAACGTAGTCATGAGTTCTGGCAGACTCGCTATGCCAGATTTGCTCCAAATGCGGTAGAATGTGAGTCTGGTATCCTTTGGCTGTTATAGTTTTACCCCAGGCCGGTTTATCCCAAATGATCAGTGGACCTTTGCGCCGGCCAACAAAGCAAGCCCAAACTATGATAGCCTCTTGCTTTTTAAACTTTGGGAGAAGACAAGATTCATCAAACTCCTCCCCTATTTTTCTCGTAACCCAGACCCTACCAGGGGCCCCGCCCACATTAAAGCCACATTCGTCCGTCCAGATGACCTTTGACCAATCTTCCAATCCCCAAACCTTGTACGTATCCGCCCATGCAGCACGTGCCTATTATTACACTCATGATATTAGTATTTATTGACCAAGAAGCGCAACTGACATTAATAAATTAAATGAACTAATGGTAGGATATTGGAGTTGCCTCCTATATTGTAACAAAGTGCTCCCTGAAGCACCCGGGTATCCATAAAAAGTAACCTGGAACGACTGCAAAAACTCGTGTTATCCACTATCATGATGGGCCATACAGTGTGAGACATATTAGCTTAAGACAGGGTAGGGTATAGTGGAGCAAGGCCAGACACATTTGACGATACCTAGGAACCTTTCAAGACTGCCCGGCATGGTGAGGTATGGCAGGGGACTCTGGGGGACGCCCAGGGAATAATCAAGCGATCACTTCACTAATGAAGTGAAAAGAATTGATTCGGAGGTGGAAGATGTCCACTTGGCTAGAACAAAAGCTTGAAGTGCTGGGACTAGCCTTATAGTCTGTGCGGTCCTCACTTTCACCGTTGTACTCCGTCTAGGTCTCGCTCTCCGGCGCATAAGCCATCCTAGCTCCTCCAAAAAGATAGACTCGGGGCCGTAGTTTGTTCCTCGTCTCGCAAAGACAGCTCGACGGTACGTTTGGGAACATTGGATAGAAAAGCCTGTACACGGAGAAAACCTAGTACTCTGTAAGCACAACCCTATAATAGAAGAAACTGAAAAAGGTGCTAACGCTTACCACTGAATGCAACTCCAACCCTCCAGGAAAAAATCTAATTGTTCAAGTTCCTCCGGTACCAGGTATATTGGCCGACCCAAGAGATCAATGGATATTAGAGGCAACACTGAGATAGTAGATAACACGAGTGGTTGCAGTATCAAGCACCAGGTCCCATGGTTTGGAAGGGGATCTCGGGCATAGAATATTGTGCCGGTGAGTACAGCAACATACAGCAGAGCAAGCCCACAGTAATACGAGAATGCTCATAGAACCTGTCGAGGATAGGGATGATTTGTATAGGCATTCTCGCTATGCTGGGGACTTGCTATGCAGTAGAATTCCGTAATCACTAATATTTGAAAAGACTTGAATCGGAGGGAGGCATACATACAAGTCGGGTTTTATTGGAAAGAAACGGCTTCTTCCTGGCGACTCGCCTATGATAACCTGCAGAAGACATTGTTCGACGTAAGGTACGGTCACAAGCAGTAAGACCTGCCATTCGTGCAATCTCAAAATATGGCTTCCGGCGATTCTCGGCTGAAGCAGTAGCTAGGCCTATAAGCCTTTCCCGGTGTGGAGTGCGGAGAATAGAGTGCCGGCCTCGCATGTTCTTATGGGGAGGGGTGACCGGTGGGTGGGCAATACGGTAGACAGTAGAGAGTGCAACACCTGTTGCAGCAGAGATTTGTCGATAGGGCCAGTGGGCGAAGTGCTTAAGGGCACGAATTTTATGCGAAAGAGCAACATTGACTTCGGTACGGAGAGGTCGCATATTGAGCACAGAGGAGCCAGGTCTGGGCTCCGGGCCTGGGTCGGAAACAGGGGTTTCAGAGCGGGTAGCATGGGCATTCGCAGTAGATAAACTGGTATTCAGGATTGCGCAAGGAGAAGGAGTACTGTAGCCTGGCTCAGAATCTGTATCAATAAGATACTCAGACTCTGAGCCAGGTTTCGTAGAGGTGGTAGAAGTGGTCAATGGCCCGTTACCGAAGGAAACATCAGAATCATCGTCGGAGGTTTCAGCATCGAAGAGCCAGGTGCGTAATGCGCTTGGGCTTCCGGGGACCGGAAGGTGAGGTTCATCCAGTATGGTAGAGCCTGAGTTTGAAGACATTTTAAGAAGACTTGGAGGAGTAACAGGAGAAATGTAGTGAGAATGAATCGTATTTGTGGCACGACATATAGGGTCTCTTAGTTTCTATTCATGTTGACACTCCCTATACGTATTCATAAGATATCACTCGTATACCACCACCACCACTAGTATCGCAACACCATTTTCGTATTTTTAACGGTATCTTTCGGATACGTAAGACAACCATTACTCTCATGACTCTCTCATACGATCTTATAAGTATAAGTATCATCGCTTTACTCTCTAAACTTAAACTACACTAGTCTTCGTTTAAGCGAGAAAACCAACACCTCTTTCTATCTACAAATCAGCATTCAGTCGTTGTCGCACATGACCCTGAGATGGAACGCCTAACTTTTCCTATGTTCCAAAATTCCCTTTCGAACGGAGAATGACCCCCCCTGCTCTGTACCATGAATACATGGTAGACCCTTGTACCAACCTACCATTTAATCCCCCACTCCACGGCTAATAGCCTAGCAACTCTCCCTACCATCCGGAGGAAGTTCCCCCCATTCCCTTGCCGAATCCTTAGACTTAGCCCTCTGGTTAAAACCCGGCTCCCGCCAGTGCATATACTCGGATAACAGAGCAACTCAAGAAGCATCCTCGTCGGGATTGGGGCGCTCATCCATGGCAATATCCGGAATCGGGATCGGTATCCTTCCGAGCTCGTAGTAATTCTACTACTCTCGCTAATCCCATCCTGGCAGCTGTGTAAACTGGCATTTCCGAGTATGTCTTCCGGTGCTAGTGGCTGCTTCATGGCGCCCGCGCGATTCAGGCATTTCGGCCATTGGATCTCATGTCTCCCAGTCGTAGGGGGTAGTTCCACTTCTCCCATGTGCCCTCTATTGCCTTCGTGAGTGCTACCTCGTCGCAGGGTCCGGCTCGCCATGGAGTATGGACAATCGATCAGGAGCGCAATGACTTTGTTAATTGCGTCTGATGATTAGGTTGTTGGAGACAGAAAAAAACATAGCAGGGATTATTGAGTAACCTCAGCTAACAGGGCGATAAAGTTTTACTAGCGCTTCAGGGCATTCGGCTGTGTGGCAGGTTATCCAGCGAGCAAACATTTAGAATACTATCCGCTTGGCGGTCAACCCTTTCGGATACCATCGACTTTACTTACATAGTAATAAAGATTATTGAAATCGACCGAGAAATTTACCATCGAAAAAGCGAAACCTTGAAAGGGGCAACCGACGTTGCCACGAACAAAATATTTATACACCTTAGCATATCTTTTTATCCCTCAAACAATGCAAAGAAATTGAAAAAGTTACAGAAAAAATAACGAACAACCCCAACCCTGCTAGTGTTTTTATACAATTTTCCTACAATTTTTTAGTAATTTTCTAGGGATTCTTGGCATAAAAAAACCACTCTGAATCTATGATACTTCTCATAAGAGAGTAGACCAGCACACAGGAAGCCATTCTGAGGGTGGAAAAATAAATATATGACATTGAGTGCATTTAGTGATCCTTTTTCACTTTATTTTTTAATTCCTCCTTACTATTTTATGGTGCCCAAAGAGAATCATGCTTCCATGCGAAGGTTTCACTTTTTCGATGGTAAATTTCTCGAGTGAACCTTTTCAATACCATGCTCTTGGCGTGAAACCCTTCCGGATACCATTGACCGTGTTTTCACCCTTGTGACAGGTCGTTTTCCGGGGGGTTTAGGGGGGATCACCCAATAAACGCCCTTGGAGTCTATCTCGCGATAGCTTCATGTCTTTAGGGTTCGGGCCTTTGTTGCTCGTTTCCATCGATAAGTCCTTGGCTGGTTATCGTGTTATCACCAGGGCACCCGGAGCTGGAGGGCTTGCCCTCTGGCGAACCTATGCGGCTCGTTTTTCCCGTTTTCGGGTCGATTTACGGTCGTGATGGACCTCTTCGCTGGGGTCTCATGGAGCTGGTGGAGGGGGTGGCTCAACTGATTTTCCCCGTTGCGGTGGCATCACAGAAGGCGCCTGAGCCACATGTGGCTGAGCCCGTACCGTGGGTGGCTGGTGAAATTGACTTGTGGCGTGAGTTTTGTGGGGTGCCCTGGGTATCGTTTCGACAAAGGAGCGGGGTGGACTTTTCCTTTGTTGGGTTGCGTGACCAGTCTGCCGGAGTGTGGGCTTGGGTGGGGCTGCATCCTTGTTCACGGTAGTGATTTTGGGGTACTGGAGGTGGGTTTCTTTTGTACTTTATTTTTGAAGATAGCTGTGTTCTGGCCAGACCTCCAGTCCCTGTGGTGGGGTACTCACAGGTTGCGCGGGTGGTACTTTCCAGATGTACTGCGGGATAGGCAGGTTGAGCTGGCATACCTCGGGAATGTACTGCCGTTGGGACCAAGCCTGGATTGGCACGATCCTTTTACCTAGTAATAAAGATTATTGAAATTGACCGAGAAATATGCCATCGAAAAAGTGAAACCATTGCATGGAACCATCACTCTCTTCGGCCACCATTAAATAGCAAAGAAAAATTAACAAATAAAGTGAAAAAGGAGTAAATGCGGTCAATGTCTTAGATTTATTTTTCCACCCTCAGAATGGCTTCCTGTGGCATAGTTTTTTAAGCCAAGAACCCCTAGAAAATAGCTAAAATAATAATTGTAAGGAGGCTCTAGAAAAATACTAGAAGGGTTGAAGTAATTCTTTATTTTTCTGTCATTTTTTTCAATTTGTTTGCATTGTTTAAGGGATAAAAAGATACCGGTATGCTAAAGTGTTTAAAGTCTTCGTTGTTCGTTCCACTGGGGGTTGCCCCTGTGAAGGTTTCACTTTCTCAATGGTATATTTCCCGGTCCATGGTATCCGAAAGGGTTGACCGCCAAGCGCATGGTATTCTAAAGGTTTTCTCAAATTTCTCGGTCGATAGTATCCGAAAGGGTTGACCGCCAAGGGCATGGTATTCTAAAGGTTTCCTCTTATCTAGCACCTTATCGTGGTAATAACGGTTGCTGGTGGCAGTTTGTCCCGGTTTTGGTCCAGTTCCATCCTACTCCATGTCCCCCATATTAAGCTGGATATAGGTGCCAATGACTTTTTTTGCGAGGTCTCCGCACGGGATCCGGCACGTCTTTTTAGCCCTCGTTATTTGTGCGCTTCCCATGAATCGTCGCGCACAGCTTAGATGGGAGAAGCGAGCGAACTCTGGATGGCACGTTCCCTGTGTTTGATTAGCATTTTCATGAGGGCAGTGGGAGTGGGGGAGAGTGGTTGTGTGGGGTACTCGCGTGTAGAACTGTAAAAACCCAAACTGAGGAAGTATGCATAGCTCCAAGCCCCCGTTTACCCAACCGTGTAGTTGTAAAATTTGGGTGATGAAACAAGACGGTGGCGTGTAAACAGGCACAATTATCCGAGAGACGGTGCAAAAGTGTTTAACTAACTTTCCACCGTTCTAAATTCTTGTTACTAGACTGTTAAAACGTGAAGTTGCCTTGGAGGTGCTTTTAGAAATCGTGCCCGACACTAGACTCTGTGCTACGGTGCTTGTAGGTAGTCACTACCTACCTGCCCGTCCTTTTCCAACCGTTTAGCCCCCCCCTAACGTTCGGCACCGTCTCGGGGTGCTAGACGGCTGTCTTTAGGTAAGCGGACCCTAAGACACTGCAGCCGCCTCTCTTGGTAAGGCGGCGTGTATAGTCCTTTTGCTTTACCGTGACTGAAGATTGAGTTTGAAATTTTTTCTCCTGTAGCGCCGAGAAGGGGAATCCCAACATCCGGGCACATTTTTCTCCAACCCGAACTCTAACAATACCCGAGTAATGCAGAGTGCGCTAGTTAGGTTGAGTGATCAATGTGGGTTTTGGGTTGTGGGAGTATTTATTTTGATTTTCTTTAGAGAATGCTGTGGATCGAGTCCCGCCCGGTGGGCTGAGAAGTGCTTAGGGTGGATAGTAAAGGACATAGGATGGATGAGGGGGGTGGGATGTGGAGAGAGACGAGTGAAATTTTCCCAGTATATGATAGACTTTGAGGTTTGGTACAGTACATTATACAAAAGAAGAAGAAGGATGTCTTGAGGGGTGCTTCATAGTTGGGCGGGGGAGGATCTAGGGATTACAACTACATATTCTACCCAGGCTCCGGTATTGAACATCAGGACTTTCCGAAATCGCGGGGTGAGCAAGGGGGAAATAACGCCCACAGTAGCTCAGGTAGTAGATGCCCATAAACCGGGGAGTTGTGGCCTCCGTCGCTAGAACGGAATAGGTTACTTGCCTCCCGGAATTCAATGAACTGCCCACTTACCCTTTATACCCGACCTCCAGGCGAGGAGCAAGGCTCCCGCAAGTGGAATGAGCAGAGGAATGTGAGCGCGGGGGAAGACACGGGTTACTGTAGCTCAGATGCATGCAAATGAATCAGGCAGCTACCACCGCAGTCGCTGGAAAGAAAATACTTACCTCCCTAAATTCAATGAGTTATTTGTTTGCCCCTGAGGCCCAGGTTCCAGGTGAGTGGCAAGGCTACAGCCATTACAGCATTCCAATCCTGAACTGGAGAAAAGAGGGAGGGCTGAATGAAATTTTTTATTTGTCCTAAACACATCCGGGGTTGTTTGATGAGAAGAATGTGGGTTTTAGCTCTGAAAACATGCAAATCATACGGTTGCTTGTTCCTCACAGTTCAAAGAATCTATCCCGGACAGCGGAATATCATAGACAAGAGGTTAGGTTTTGGCGCAATTTTTCCTCCGAATTTAGGGAATTTGATTCGGGGCGGCGGGGAATCCGGGAGAGTGAGCTCTGAGACAATGGGTGCAACTATTGCTTCTAAAGCCCTTAACCCAAAGTCTTTGTGATTACTGCGTTTGAGACCAAAAATGTCACTGTTCAACGATTTTTTAATCATAATATTATCTCATCGAAAACTGGATCTCCTTTTTCCCATATTCCTGATTTAAACTCAGCTTGTTTGTATAATATGTAATAATTGATATGAAGTGTACTAGTTACCAACTGAAGGACCCACAAGCTTTTAAGGTTGTTCTGTTGCTTTAAAAGTCATCACTGTCGCCAGTCTGCTATGATATAATAAGATAATAGCCCTAGCACCCACATACAACAATGTCCCGATTTTTGATAAGCTGGAACATGATGAGAAAGCATGAGGAGACTCTGTTCGCCACGGGGGATGATCTTTCTATGCACATGTGGCTGTTTGAATAGTTATTGGAAAGTTTGCTTAGGTTCACTATAAGGTCCAGGCTTAAACCCCCCGTCAAAAGGACGATTTTTGGTGTAAATGTGTCAAATCACCAAGGCTTTCGGTTAGTGGCTTCAGCTTAAAAATTATGTGGCATCTTGTTGTTATAATATGGTGTCACCACGGATACCGGAAGAGGGTTGTCCCACCTCCGGTGAGTTTGGCGGCTCTCAGGCTGCCTTCCCTCGTGTTTCCTTGGCATAGAGATGATTGGATAGCGGTATAGAAGAAGTAGGACAAATCACCCCCTCTTTTCTTGTCCTCTGGAAAGCTCATGAACCCGTTCAGCCCTCTGAATTATCACGAAACCGCATCCACGGCGAAACGAAGCGCCCACGAAACGCGCGATGGAAATAACGACAAATCTGTCACCGTTTGGTTCCGGTAATGTCGACTGTGGGAACATAAAGAATAGTTACAACACCATCACACTGAACAAGGCCGTCACTGTGAACAAAACAGACGATGAAGATAACAAGATTAAGCAGTGGCTCTCACCACTAGAGCCCCGGCACAGACATCAAAGTGTGCAAGCCGATCGGCTGAATGGGGTGGGAAGTTGGCTTCTGGAGGGGAACGAGTTTCGGGAGTGGAGTTGTAGTCAAGTGCTACCGAGGCAGACTGTGTTATTCTGCTACGGCAATCCGGGTGTGGGGAAGACTCATATCAGGTCAGTGAGAAGGTTCTCGCTAACGAGCGGACATTACTGACGGCAAGAAACATTAGCTCCTTAGTTATTGACTCGTTGTGCGATCAAGTTCGTAATCGAGATATCGCCGTCGCTGGCCTGTACTGCGATTACCTTGCCCACGAGCAACAGTCCGCAGCAAACATGTTGGGTGTAATCCTCAAGCAGCTTTTTGAAAGAGATGGAATCCCGGAGTCCCTGCGGCAGGTTTTTCGTTCAGAGAAAAGAGGGTTTGGCGGAAGGGCTGCGCAACCCCCCGAGTTGGTAGGGATAGTGAAGAAGACGATCGCATCGCTACCGGAAGTGTTCATCTGTATTGATGGCTTGGATGAATGTCTTCCGAAAAATCGACGAGAACTTCTTCAGTCGCTGCAGGACATTGTACGGGCTTCGCCGACCACGCGGGTGTTCCTTTCCGGGAGACCCCATATCCGGGACGAGATTAAGAAATATTTCACGGGGGCGATCATGATAGCCGTCATTCCCACCATTGGGGATATTGAGAGATATCTTGAAATGAGATTAAATAATGATTCCACACCTAGCGCGATGGACGGTAATTTGAGGGCTGAGATTTTGAGAGTAATTCCAAGAAGAATTTCGCAGATGTGAGTAGAAACGACCGCTTTCAGCAATTGATGCATTATTGGGTGTTCGCTAACAGCAGAATCTAGATTTCTTCTCGTTTCCCTTAACATTGACGCGGTCCTGGAGGAGGTTACGATCTGCCAAAGAAAGAAAAAGCTTGACGAGATGATCCAGGGGAATGGCCTCCGGGGCGCGTACTCGTCAACGCTAGCACGAATAAAGGAGCAGAAGGGCAGCAGGTCGAGACTTGGCATGGAGGTGCTAATGTGGTTATCACATTCGGAGCAACCCTTAAAAGCCAACGAGTTGTGTGATGCTATGGGGGTAGAAATCGGGTCTACAGACAGGAATTCTCAGAATATACCTACGATAGAAACACTGCTGGGGTGCTCTTTAGGACTTGTAATAGTTGAGGCGTCTTCATACACCGTCCGTCTTGTCCACTATACCCTTCAGGAGTATCTATCCAATAATACCGACTTGTTTCACGGGCCTCATTCGATGATTGCCGAGGTTTGTTTAACATACCTCAACTTTCGGAGCATCAGGGACCTTCCGCCCATCCCCGATTGGGGTGAGCTACAAGTGCCGTTTCTTAAGTATGCTTCTTGGCACTGGGGTACACATGCCAGAAAGGAAATCAAGAAAGGTGTAGGCACGCTAGCCCTAAAGCTTCTCGATAGGTTCGACGAGCATATATCTTCTCGGATATTCTTTTCCCATATCGGGGGTTATAGGGATTGGGACTCTTGGGATAGTCAAGGTTGCGCAACAAGATTCACGAGTCTCTACTGCTGTGCTTATTTTGGGATCGTGGAGATTACAGTCGGCTTATTAAAGATGAAGAAATGGGATCTTAACGCAACTGATGTGGTGGGTAATACGGCAATCCTGTTGGCTGTTGGACAGGGGCACGAGGACATGGTGAAGATGCTGTTGGAACAGGAGGGTGTCAATCCCAACACAGCGGATGTAAATAGTCAGACACCGCTCTTGCTAGCGGCCGAATGTGGGGAGGAGGGCATTGTGAAGCTACTTTTAGAGCGCAGAGATGTCGCTCTCAATACTGCGGATGAGAGAGGTCGAACGCCTCTCTTGTGGGCTGCTGAAAATGGGGACGAGGGTATTGTGAAGACACTTTTAGAACGGGAGGATATCGCTCCTGACACTGTGGATATGGACTTTCAAACACCTCTCCTAGGGGCAGCTAGAAATGGACATGAGGGTATTGTGGAGATGCTTTTGGCACGAGGGGATGTTGCTCCTAACACTCCGGATAATGACGGTCGGACGCCGCTCTTGTGGGCAGCTGGGAACGGGCATGAGGGCATTGTGAGGATGTTCTTGGCACGTGAAGATGTTACTCCTAATGCTGCGGATAAAGACGGTGGGAAGCCGCTCCTGTGGGCAGCTGGGAATGGGCATGAGGGAGTTGTGAGGATGCTTCTAGAACGGGAGGGCATCGCCCCCAACACTCCCGATAACGGCGGTCGAACACCTCTCTTGTGGGCGGCTAGGAATGGGCATGGGGGAATCGTGAGGATGTTCTCGGCACGAGAGGATGTTACTCCCAACACTGCGGATAAAGACCTTCGGACACCGCTCCTCTGGGCAGCTGGGAATGGACGTGAGTGCGTTGTGAAAGCTCTTTCGGAAAGGGAGGACGTAACCCCCAACACTCCGGATAACAGCAGTCGAACATCTCTCTTGTTCGCAGCTAGAAACGGCCATGGGGGGATCGTGAGGATGCTCTTGGCACGAGGCGATGTTACTCCTAACACTACGGATAAAGACGGTCGGACGCCACTCTTGTGGGCAGCTGGGAACGGGCATGAGGACGTTGTGAAGATGCTTTTGGGCCGCAAGGATGTCACTCCCAATACTGCGGACAGGGACCTTCAAACACCTCTCCTGTGGGCCGCTGGAAATGGGTGTGAGGGTATTGTAGAGATGCTTTTGCAACGGGAGGATGCCGCCCCCAACACCGCGGATAAAGACAGCCGAACACCTCTATCGTGGGCAGCTGAGTTCGGGAAAGATGGCGTCGTGAGAATGCTTTTGGAACGGGAGGATATCACCCCCCACACTACGGATAAAGACATTCGAACACCTCTCTTGTGGGCTGCCGGAAATGGGCATGAGGGCATTGTGGAGATGCTTTTGGAACGGGAGCATGTCGCTCATAGCACTGCGGATAAAGACGGCCGAACACCCCTCTCGTGGGCAGCTGAGTTCGGGAAAATGGACGTTGTGAAGATGCTTTTGGGGCTGGAGGATGTCGCCCCCAACACTCCGGATAATGGCGGTCGAACGCCCCTCTCCTGGGCAGCAGCAAACGGGCATGAGGGGGTTGTGGATATGCTTTTGGAACGGGAGGACTTCGCTTCTGACACTGCGGATAAAGACGGCCAAACACCTCTCTTGTGGGCTTCAAGAAATGGGCATACTGGTGTCATGAAGATTTTTTTGAGGCGGGAGGATGTAACTCCTGATACTACGGATATAAATAGTCGGACACCTCTCTTGTGGGCTGCTGGGGTTGGGCATTGGGGTGCGGTGGATATCCTTTTGGGGCGGCGGGATGTCGCTCCTGACACACCAGATAAAGGCGGTCAGACACCACTCTTGTGGGCAGCTAGAAATGGGCATTGTGACATCGTGAGGATGCTCTTATCACGAGAGGATGTCACTCCCAACACGACAGATATAGATGGTCGGACACCGCTCTTGTGGGCAGCTGGGAATGGGCATGAGGGCGTTGTGAAGATGTTTTGGGGGCGAAAGGATGTCTCTCCCGGTACTGCAGATAAGGAGGGCCGAACGGCTCTCTCGTTGGTGGCTGAGTTTGGGAATGAGAGTGTCATGAAGATGCTCTTGGAGCAGGAGGGTGTCCTTCCTAACACTGCAGACAGGGACGGCCGAACACCGCTCTTGTGGGGGGCTTCAAATGGGCACGAGGGCGTTGTAAAGATGCTTTTGAAGCGTGAGGATTCCATGCCCGACGCTGCTGATAAAGACGGTCGAACACCTCTCTTATGGGCGGCTGGAAATGGACATGAACACGTAGTGGAGATCCTTTTGAAACGGGGGGATGTCACCCCCGACGCTAGAGATAAAAGTGGTCAAACGCCCCTCTTGTGGGCAGCTGGAAATGGGCATGAGGGCGCTGTGAAGATACTTTTGGGCCACAAGGATGTCACTCCCAACGCTGCGGATAAAGGTGGCCGAACACCTCTTCTGTGGGCAGCTGGCAATGGGTATAAGCGTGTCGTCAAGATGCTTTTGCGACGCGAGGATGTTATTCCCAACGCAGCCGATAAAGGGGGTCGAACACCTCTCTCGCAGGCAGCTGGAAACGGGCATCTGTGTGTCGTCAAGATGCTTTTGCGACGGGCGGACGTCGCTCCCAACACTGTAGATACAGACGGCCCAACACCCCTCCTGTGGGCAGCTAGAAATAGACATAGGGACGTCGTGAACAGGCTTTTGGAACTGGGGGATCTCACTCCCGCCACTACAGATAAAGCGTGTAGAAAACCTCTCTCGTCAACTAAGGAACGTGGACTCACTAGTCAAGTGGAACCGCTCCCTGAATGGTGTAGCGCTAGCCAGGACATCATGAAGACCGATCTCACCGGCCAAACAGCAATTGTACCGACCTCCGAAAAGCAACCTGGGCGAACTCTAAAGCGGCGATCCGAGGGTCACGGTTTCGTTCTTCAGGCAGCCCGCATCAATAGCTCCACGGGTCTTTCGCCACCTGGGCACTCTGAATCATCTCAGTACCCTTCAAAAAGGGCCCAGAGGTCTTGACATCGGCAGCCCGTGCTAGCCACGCGACGAAATCCTCGAGCCTGCCATATACACTGTCCCACCACTAAATTCCTGTCTCGATTCACCCTTCCTAGCTCTTCTTTTATATTTTCCATGTTGCATCTTCTCACTCGGGTTATCTACCTACCAATCTTAGCGTTGTTGAATTTTCTAACCCTTTGCATATGTATATTTTCTTTATTAATATCATTATATCCTACGATTTCTAATGGGTTGTGCGTTTATTATTGGTTTGTTAACCTATTTCTAATGTGTGGAGTGGAGGCGCGGGTTCTGTACAGCATCATACCTTGGAGCGCACAAATGCAAAAAGATGAGCGTGGGTGGGTGTCTTTCATGAGGACAACCCGGTCGAAGCATGAGATTCATTATATCGCAGATCTCGAAAAGGTGATAAGCAGTGGAGGCCCCCGGAATTTCTATTCTCGCCTTGAACAAAATTTCCCATAACACCCCTTCCCGCTTTTACTTATGAACTTTAGCTCCTGCACTTGGAGAGCCGGTGTGAAGCTCTACCGTGAAGCCAGAGAAGAAAAAATTGAGAGGATTAGAGGACCGACAAACTAACTACATTTCCAATCAATCTAGCTGTTGTTGAAAACCCTTAGGGGGCTGGCTCCTCGTAAGCGAAAAAGGAAAGTGCAATGTTGGGCTGTGGTGTGGTGCAACGGCTTTACTACCCGTGATTTAGATGGTCTGGGCCAATGTTGCAATGAAGGGGGGGTTTGATCAAAAAATGATCGAAGGCTAGGAAGGCGCTTTTTCGAACCGGGGGGTTATAAGATAGAACCCCTTCTAACAAATCGGTAAACCACGATATTTGAGGGCAGTTGGAAGCAAAGAA
>Ga0307517_10003253_pt1 | contig 25409 bp, 24 predicted proteins | sample 23_EM_MG_FD_194515 | JGI IMG/M metagenome (GOLD analysis project Ga0307517, IMG submission 194515) | Populus trichocarpa ectomycorrhiza microbial communities from riparian zone in the Pacific Northwest, United States - 23_EM | ecosystem: Host-associated > Plants > Roots > Unclassified | place... | reverse complement strand
CCCCCCCCCCCCCCCCCCCCCCCCCCCCCCCCCCCCCCCCCCCCCCCCCCCCCCCCCCCCCCCCCCCCCCCCCCCCCCCCCCCCCCCCCCCCCCCCCCCCCCCCCGGGGGTGATATGAGCTTGGGGGAATAGAGTGAGTGAGTGCGTGTTGGGTGCGGCCAATGGTCAGTGGGTGAGCGAGTGGCCGAATGACTGAGTGACCAGCCTCAGTGAATGAATGACTGACCGGCCTTGTTGGTGGCAGTGACCAAAAAAAAAAGGAGAAGGCAAGAAGTGGTTGAGTGCTGAGGATGTTTCTGTGGATATGGTTGTTTGGTTATAGTGACGGTACTAAGAGTAGCGTGCCCAATGTTTTAAAATAAAATAAATATGATTGTTGGAGACGAAATTGTATTGTAATAATTGACGGCTTTTAACGGTGTGGGAGGTTGAACGGGGGTGGGTGGGTAGGTAGTGATTCGAGGATGGTATTGGCAGTTGGGATGGTGTGGAGGTGGCAGTGGTAGAGAGAGTGGGCTGTGGAGGTAGGCAAGCAAGCACCGCACCGGTTCTCACCAGTATATCCTATACTCAACTCTACTCCTTCCATAGGTAAAGTACGGAGCAGAGCGGATCAAGAGGGAAGGGTCCGGTTAAGAGCGATGGTAGCGAAGGGTATGCACAAATTGGCGTCAGAAGGCCCAAAACAAGCTGTGCAGTCGCGAGATGTGAGATGGCTAAGCGGAAACGGCTTGCGAACGTGGATTCGGTTCTTGGATACTGGCGGGGGGTCTCACTTGCGGCTGCGTGTGAAGAGCGTGAGAGTGGGTGTGGGTGCGTGTGCGTCTATCTGCCTTACGCCCCCCCCCCCCCCACCCCCCCGGGAGAACTGTATAACTAGTCAGACTAGCGGGCTCTCTGTCCTGGATAGCCAACCGAATTTATCGGTATCGGATCCCTTCACTCCTTTGGCTTTGCTTGTTAGCTAGCTGGTGCCAAATTGGCTATTAAAGGCGTCTGTGGATGCGGATGATGCGAATTCGCGATTAGGGATTGGTCCCTTAACTACCAATTCGACTACAGTACGGTACTCCGCCAACAAAGCCCTCAAGCCAATGTTGTTGTGGTATTCTCTCTTTTTGGCAATCAGCTCTGGCCACTAGCATCCAGAATGACACCCGCCCCCATCCTCCTCCTTGTTCTCTTCCTCCCACCCCCCCAGCCTTTTGAAATAAGGCCAGGCACAGACAACGACGCTAGCAAGGGCACAGCTCCGCACTGTGTGTTTTCCGCTCCCTTAACTCCCTGAATATGGAATGGATGGAAAAGGTGGAGAAGCACTGGATGTTGGCACAGGCTCCAAAAACCACTCTCGCACCACCGTGCCACACTAAATCCTAACAAGTAGTAAATAATAATACCATATAGGAAAGGCAATAGGAACCAGCACTCTCGCATCACTGCACTACCAATATCAGCAAGCTTTTTTTCTTTCTTTTTATCTTTTAGAGATGGGCAGCGGGCGGGTATGCTGCGGGACTACAGGACAGGCCGCAGAGCCTATGGCTGCATCAGCCTATGTGCCAAGGAACTCAGTGGGCACAATAAACAAGAGATTTGTCAGTGGGATGTACTGTACCTCTTGAGCTTAGCAGACCCAACCAATAAGTTAAGTGGTGGATCGCGTTCCAAATAGCGAGCAGGCTGCTTGGGTGTCACAGGCTTTTCCTGCTTCCCCTCTCCTTCTCACCGCCCATCCGCGACACTGGCCCTGGCACTCTTCCCATGTTAGTGAGAAAGTGTGGGAACGAGGATAAGAGATGCGAGACCAAAGGCATCATCGTCATCAGCATTATTGGATGAGAGGCCTCCCTCGCTGCCCCTCTCCTCCTCCCCTTCCCTTTCCCTACCGCCTCCTTAGAAATCGTCAACTGCCGACTGCCATCTACGATGGTCCAAATCGTTGTCCGTGCTTTTCCTTTTTTCCTGGAACGCTTGCCCACCATTCCAGATATGCCCGCTGCTGAGTGGCCAGGTTACCCAGGCTCGGGTAGGAAAAGTAAAAAATAAAAACAAGACGAATACAGTACCGTACCGACCCCCGGGAAACAGATACCGGTGCCGGTATGAGGAAGCTGTTTTCTTGCGTGCTCTGCACACACTCACACACATACACTCTGCTCGTACGTACACCCATCCGCATACCCACACACCCACACCCACACACGCGCACTCACACTACCATATCTCTCTTTCCTATCTCGCCCTCCCATGTTTCTCTCTCTTCTCATTATCCATTTTTGGGTAGGCCATAATGGTGCACAAGGGCGTTTGATTGAGTTAAAAATTGGGAAATTTAATTGCGTGACCGTGCTGAAAGATCAGAATAGTCCCGACGATTGAGTCCGGTCAGCAACGGACGAGCAGGGCTCTGTTGAACAAATTATGGCGTCCCCAGCGTACAGGGTACCTAGGTCCAACACAAAATGTGTAAGCGAGTTGAACCCAGTAACCGCCAACCAGACTTCGGGATTAAAAAAACAAATCCTGAGTACACTAGGCTTAAATTGTCCAATCGAAAAGGGAAAAAATAAAATAAAATAAATATCCAAAGGTAAAATAGGCGACTGCGCGATATCGGGAGTGACAATTATACCGTGTTAATTGAGGACAGAGAGATTCGAAGGTCAAAGAAGGGAAATAAAAAGAAGAAAAAATTAGAGTCAAGCCTAGAAGCATCCCTCATGAAACCGGACCAAGCGCACAGTGAAGAACTGCCCAACACACAGACCATGTAGTCCCAGAAGGAACGCCAAAGTTGACTCGTGTGTCCCATACCCCGGGCACTAGATGAAGCGAAGGTAAGGCGCAGGCACCATCCCGCTTTCCATCCTGGCATTAGCCCAAACTGATGGGATGCGAGCGCACCACCGCTACGAACTTGTACGAGTATCTGGCATAAAGTATCTGAAAATGAGACAAGGCTTTTTCTTCTTCGCTGGCTGGGTAATTGTGTAACAATGGCCGTATTCCATATACCAGTACTGTACTCAGTGCTTGTTGCCAGAGACAAGTACCAGTGCTCGTACAAGTACTCCCTCAATGCATGCAAGGTGTCGTGGGGGCGACACCACAAAAAAAGGTTCCTTGGCCTTTACGGAACGCTAATTTTGCATGGTGGTGGAAATTGGTCCAATAACACAGAGGGGAAATTTAAGGATTAAAACCCACCTTCTGTGTTATTATTTTATTATTATTATGGTATTTTTAATATTTCCTTCTGCTTTCCTTAAGAGAGTGAAAGGCCGAACGAACGAGCAAACGGGATAAAAGGAAAAAAAAGAAGGAAAAAAAAGAGGATGGGAGAGTTGTGTCAGACGCACACGCACGCACTCGCATTCGCGTTCGCACTGCACACACACCACACAACGCCCCGATGTTACCTGGTGTGGGTGGTGGGTGAAAGGGTGTGGGTGACCGTACCGTAGTAGCGTTACCGGTTTGTATGTACTAGTAATGTGGAGGAACAACGCGCCCCCGCGCGTCCAACGAAGTCGCCTGCAAAGAATATCTTGCATGCATGAAATTTTGCTCACATGATGAGTGCGCTTCCGTTTAGTGGTCCATTTGAACTGGTGGAATGTCAAAGGAGGAGTAAGTAATCATCTGCAGCAGCCGCACAATTGGCTGCCTTTTCGGCCTTCCTTAGGAACGAAAGAAAATTGCACGGCAGAGCACTTTCCCGCACAGTATAAAACCTGACGCAGGTAGTGGCATGAGAGCAGGAATATGCGCCTCTGCTGCGTATGTATGATACAGTGCTGTAGGTTACAGCATGTATGTACGTATACGTATGTGTATGTGAAATAGAACACTGCACCGTAATCGGCAGGGCATACCTTGCACCCTCCACCAGAAACTCTTCATTGCGCTCCGTGAACATGATTAGCACGATCGGGATAAAGAGAAACTTGCAGGGAGACAGGGTGGAGCAGAGACCCAAGAAGGAAAAAAGTACTATACAAGAAGCAGGAGCAGAACCAAAACCAGAAAGGACCAGACAAACCCAGTCTGAGAGGGGGAGAATGTGAAGGTGAAAATCTCCGACCTCGTCCTCAGACCGGCCCAAAGTTCCCGCTGTCATCGTTATGGGTTTTCCGAACCCTTGCTCAGCCCGGGAGAGACCAGGCCCACGGATAGATTAAACCACTTTCAAATAGAGGCCTGAGCAACCCATGTCGGCCTTTTTCTTAAAATGGGAGGAACTATGGGCGATGTTCTTGAAATGGATCGCTGTGCCCCCACGGTGCCCAAAACAGGGAAACCCAGCCCAGTGAATTCCCAGGAGCCCAAAATATGATGATTCGAGTTTCCACAGGCCTGTATCGGGGACGATGATCCATTAGATTGGGTACGGTCACCCAAGCACCATAGCTGCATAGCTGTCATAGCGTTCACGCAAACCGAGGAAAAATGGGGGGGGGAGAAAAATAAAATAACAAATATGAGAGATGAGCAGAGGGCGATAAAAATGAGGATAAAAGAGGAGAAGAAGAAAGGAGAAGGGAAGGGCAGAACCTAATAAACTAATATAATAGATAATTAAAGGGGGTAAAAAAACGGATCGATGGAAGAAGGACAAGAAAAAAGAGAAGAAGGGAGGAGGGTGAGGCCAATTGGGAGCTCCATTTGTCGTGGGGTCAACCCGCATCCCATACGTCGTTTACCAAGGAGAAAAGGAAAGAACAGAGCAAAGCAATGCAACGTTTCTGGAAATTGAGATACAATACGTCCGAGGGCAAGTCTCTCCCTTCCGGAGAGCCCGTTCTGGAAGGACGGAAACGTCGGTTTGCCCTTTTTTCACCGCAGATCCAGATAGAAGTTCAAAAGGGCTCAGGTGAACTTTATCCGGAATGAGTTTCCATACCCGCCCCACGATTGCCTGCTTTGCTTCTCATCTCGCCAGCTTTTGCCGGCTTTTGCTCGCACTGTGCTGTGCTGTACTATGCGCGCTTCGCTGTGCTGGCCATGCTGTGCTGCGCTGCTTTTTGATACTTCACACTATTCCTATATCCAAAGGAAAAAAAAGCCAGCTGGTTATACCTTCTTGTGGAAGTATTTCTAGTCCTGCTTGACCGATGGGGTTGGGAACACAAAACGCGGTTTGTGTTGTGCGTGATGAGGTGCGTGTGTAGTAATTGAGTGGGGTGGTGGTGGGTACTCGAGTAATCTGTCTGCTGAAGCTTGGGAATTTGAGAAAAAGGCCAGGCATGATCACTTGCCCCATTCAAAAGAGAATGTCTTTCCGAAACATTCCTAAAGGGACAGAGGAACGAAGGGAACCGCCAACGCTTGCAACAACCACAGCTACCGTACCAACCCCCTCAACGGTATCTTAACCCGTACCTCTACTACTCGAGTACTTGTACTAGTACACCTTTCCATTGTGGGTATGCCAGAAAGGGAGAACAATTCGGATTTCTGTTGTGACATGGCAGTGTAAACATTTGAGACCGAACAAGGAAGAAAGGAAGAGAAAAAGAATCCCATAATATGAATGCCTCCCAAATCTCCCACCCAATTGCAATTCCTGTGATCCAGGCTCCGCAAACAGAATGAACTTGTTTGGGACAAACCCCTGGGGAATGCTTTAATGTGAAGTACCCCTCCGTTGTCCACCGATCCCCCGGGCCTGGGTCTGCCGCTCTCACCCGCTCCGGCTGTGGTGATGAACACCAAGAATCGGACGGGCTATTTTCCAGGCTTCCAAATTGATCTGAGTACAGTACTACTAACCTTACCTTTGGGGGAAAGCGTATAACCCGGCTGCGCTCGTACTCGAGTAGAGGACTGCCCAGGGGAAGCCTTCCGTGTCGATAGTGTAGCCATCTGGCACTATCCCCTCCATATAGAAGAACCTGCGCTTGTTCTATATGGAGTCCTTCTCCGAGTCATGATAGTAGGCTACGATAGTCTCGGTAGGAGAGTCGGTGAAGTACATTGGCTTATCATCAGGGCTCCCTGTCCAAATACCTCTTCCCAGCAGCAGCAGCATAAACCAAACCAAAACAATACTAACTTGAACTCTAATTTTTCCGCCAAAGCATTCCCCGTTCTTCACCGCCAGCTGTGGGACTGCCGGTGGTTGGGTGGGGTTATGATTTTTTTCTTCTGCCTTTCTGATGGTGAAGTGGAGTCCTATGATATAGCCCATGCCATTGGGAATGGGGGGGCATTTACAATCGTTCGATGGAGCGTCCAATCTGGATCGAGGCGAAACATCCTGTAATATTTCGGTCATAGTTATCTTGCCAATTTGTTACACGCGAGCCGAAGGTGACATGAAGGGATTGTCCTAGGGATGAACCAAACAACGGCGCACCTTCTCGCTGTGGCTCTCCCACATGAAAGCTCTGGGGAAGTCAGTCACTCCCAATCTGAGAGAACGGGTGAGAGGGGATAACAGCTTGTTTCAATTGCTACTTTAATTCATGGTTCCACCCGGAAACTGCTTTTCGTGTCAACCGTCCTGTCATCAGGCCTACTTTGAGTCTCAGCGGAGCCGTTTATGTCAAGCCTGTAGGAAATACGAACCCCATCCTATAGCCATGCGAGTTAGCTGACATACCGGTTCCAGAACGAAAGACTCGTTATTATCACAGATATGGTTGAGATCAAGTAGGCAAAGCAAGCAGTGATAACAAAGCAACCCTATTGGGATTAGCCTTTCTGCCTTCTCTGCATTATCGTAAACCTACTTGATATGCCGGTCCCCAATCCACCCATCGCCTTGTTGAAGATGACAAAAACCAGGTTTCGCAGCAACAATATATTCTCCCTCATGACTCTCGATGTCTACAGTGATACTTCATCCCACGTCGGCGCCAGTCTCATTTGTTCGATTGGAAGGTGAGTCGTCAGGGATTCGGTCTCAGCCAATTGGATGCTCCGACTTTGTTACTTCGTGAGAGCTTGGACCCGTGCTGGGGTTGACTGCGTACTGTACTCGTACATCCTCTCCATGATGGTGGAGCGCATTCCACCGGTTCCCCATTTGTAGAACTGCCCTTCGCTCAATTGGCATTCCAGGGGGAGATGGGGCTGTCCATTCGTCGGAATGCCATCCAACTCGGACCCTTAAAGTATGCAGAACTTTCATTCACTTGCCTTGTTGACAGTGCATCCCTTAACATCCGACATCTCTGAAGAGGGTGATGTATGTCTGCTCGAGCGAACTGTTTCTGATCTCTATTTTTTGCAACAGAGGAGATACTACTTTATAAGATTGCTTTTCTTAGAATCGGGGGTTTGTCTTTTTTATATTTTCAATCCCACCCACCCTGTTTACGTGTAGGATGGGCAATGGGAGTATCGGGGTAACAAAGCACCCCAACAAGCCAGACGTTTTCGCCGTGGGGTTTGGTAGGCAATTAGGTGGGGAGGAGAAATTTGACTCCGTGTTGGGCTTAACTGAAGCATATCACTCTTCCATCAGGCTGGGAGCCGATTGCCTGGAAAGGGGCGAAGCCCTCTATCTTCCCAGCCTTCCGGAATTTGGGAGAGAGATGACAACTCTAGTACGGTATGATAGAAGGATTTTGCCAGTGAGCCCTATTCTCGTGCGAATATAGGGAGCGGTCAGCGCACTGGAGCATTGACATTGGTAGTCATTGACATTGGTAGTCTACTGGTGTCAGTATCTTGAATCTGGGCGCAAGATGTCCATCGCTAGTAAGTACGAGTAGAAGAAAGTACCCGGGCCGTTAGTGTGAGCTAATGCTAGTTAGGCCCATCCTGTCTTGTATAGCACACACAATACGTAGTTTAGAGTAAGCTAATTCCAGAGAGTGGGAGGAAAATGCTTTGCTGTTCATACCTCTGAGGCCCGGGACAGTTCAAAAATATAAAGTCGCACAGCTAGCCAGTCACTAATTCCATTCCCTGATCCATTTCCTGGTATTTCCTCTCTCATACCCTAAATCAGAGTGCGTATCGGTACCAAAGAGTGGATCGTAGAGGGACTAATTGCTTACGCTTGGTTCCGGTCAAGTGCTGAATTATACTTCTATTTTGTGCTCGAAATTTTTTCTTTTTATTAGTATTAGTGTTGTTATTATTATTATTATTATTATTATTATTATTATTGTTATTATTACTCTTATTGGCATTGGCATGCTTTGCTGCTTAGATGACGGTGGTGGTAATAATAACAACAACAATGTTATTATTCTTATTCTTATTATTATGATACTCCATCCGCAGGTTCCGATCCCGTCGCAGAATTTCTCTTCCTTCTGAGACGTGCAAGTGCGAAAGACCCCACCTCGGGCTTACGCACAAAACCCCACAATGCACTCATATGCGCTCCCGTGTTTCCGCTTGCACGCAAATATGTAGGTATATTTAAGGATATACCTGTTGTCAGGTTGTTGGATGGATCGCTGGTGCCTGAAGTCTCCACCCTGAGGTTACAAAGAGACTTTAAAGCTTATTTGCCTTGCATATTTGGCTGCCTCGCAGCTGGGATGCATGCCAACTGCTCATGAACAAGTCAACTGTATACTCGTAATTTTCTGACGTTTACAAACATGACTGCTATTACATACCACCAAAATCTTGAGGCTCCGGGCAATTTTTCGCCCATATGCAATAGCAGTTGTGCTCGCAAACGTCAGAAGATTACGAGTACAGTACTCCATCTATTGGCATATCTAGCGTGATTCCCTTTACAAATACGGCGGTCTGTACTGCATCTATAATTTCGATGCTTGTAACAATAGGGTTCCCGGCCACCAGTTCATCTGGTCAAGAGCAACCACTTGCAGTGTCAGACCAGAGTTTATGAGTGGGTGGTAAAGAAAAGAAAAAACGAGAACAAAAAAACAGGGCTCTACTCCAGACCTGTGAACCCGGGTGCAAAAACAAATATCTCAATTGGAATCGGAATACCGTATCACTCACATTTCTCGGTCCGGGCCCCGCGCTCTATTCAAAATTTCCAGGAACCTCGAGAAAACCTTTTGAATACCATGCGCTTGGCGGTCAATCCTTTCGGATACCATCGACCGGGAAATATACCATCGAGAAAGTGAAACCTTCACAGGGGCAGCCCCAATTGGAACGAACAACGAAGACTTTTACACACTCTAGCATACCGGTATCTTTTTATCCCTTAAACAATACAGGGAAATTGAAAAAAATGCCAGAAAAAACAAAGAACTATTTCAACCTTCCTAGCATTTTTCTAGACCCTCCTTACAATTTTTTTTAGCAATTTTCTAGGGGTTCTTGGCTTAAAAAACCATCCCACAGAAAGCCATTCTGAGGTTGGAAAAATAAATGCAAGACATTGGCCACATTTACTCCTTTTTCACTTTATTTGTTAATTTTTCTTTGTTGTTTAATGGTGCCGAAGAGAGTGATGGTTCCATGCAATGGTTTCACTTTTTCGATGGTATATTTCTCGGTCAATGGTATCCGGAAGGGTTTCACGCCAAGATCATGGTATTGAAAAGGTTCACCCGTAGTATTGCTACGCATTCCCACTGCAGGATGCGGAACGGTCCGTATTAGCAAGTGGAAGAGTGATCGGGCCTGATCGTGCTCCAGCTTCCAGGTCATAGCATCTGCCCCTCGGAGCAATAAGTGAGGTGTGTGGACACGAGTGGCCGGGGTCAGAGTTGTACTCGTACTCGTAGATATACGAGCAGGTTGCAGAAATGTATGTTGCGTGTAAACCACGATACCACACCTGTTGTATCCAATTCACCAGCAAGACATATACCGGCACAACAAAATCCTTGAAATCTGCAGTCAGAACACAATATAGGCCCGTCAGCCTACAATAGGATTAGTTTGACAGGTTACCAAAGTTGGAAATACCAGTTAATGAGACTCAGAGAACTTAGTGCGCTGATGAACCGTTTCGGGAAAACGCTAAGCCCTCTTAGGAGCTTTTGTCTCTAAGTCCGGAGATTACAAGTACAGGCTGGCGGGGATAGTGGGCACCAGAGTCTGTGGCCACACAGCGCCGTATCTCTTTGTTAAAATCTAGTGAGGTTTGGCTTGGCGTAAATATATCACCGCTTTGACAACTTTATAGGGGACTGAAATTCCGCAGCCTCATAGCCGAAAGGAGGTCCCAGAAATAAACGGGAAGCATTCACACAGATTGTTGTATGAATACACAACGAGACGCAAAGTGAATCATGTGAAAGAAGTTGACAGGTAAAAATTCTCATGCCCTATCATTCGCGATGAGGAGGGCCACCCCCCGTCGTGCTAACACTTTACCACCTTGCTGCATTCAACCTCCTCTTTCCCTCTACAAGCGGCTGCCGAGATTTACTATAGCATAGCCAGCTTATCAACTTTCCGGGAAGGCTAACTCCGATAGGAAGAGACAACTCACCATGCACAGCTTTAGGGGTAGTGTACGCTGTCAGAGCATATTCCCCAAGCTCGCTTCCGATGCCTGATTGCTTCACCCCTCTGCGACCAAGAGCGTCAGCCAGCACGCTCAGCTTAGAGTGAGACAGTTCTGCACATAGATCCAGCCACACTTTTTGTGTCCAGTTTGAATGGCGCAAGAGTGCGGTATCTCCCGTGAACCTATCATCTTTATCTCACTTTCTAGGTGGACATAGCGATCAACCTAGCATTATTGAGAGTTCTGGTGAACCCCGACAGCCACATTGCATGAGCCGACGCGGCTGAAACGCGGAATATAGTCGGAGGCACATCTACCAAGGTGTCTATCCTAACATTGAAAGAAGAAAAGAAGAGCAAAAAAGAGCTTACCCAAATGGAACCGCGTAGTGACTGTCTTGAGAACTGTGAAGGAGTTTAGTTGTATAAAGCTAGATAGGGTCTATTGGACTACCTATTGATCCAGACCATTCCGGCCTCGATCTTTGTTGCGACCCTATGGGCCTTTGTGATGTCGTTGGTGAAAACCGACGCCCCCAGCCCATAGCTGGTACAGTTTGCAGACCTGATGGCTTCATCTTCGGTACCAAACTTACCAATTGCAAGGAAGGGCCCGAAAACTTCCTCTTGATTGATTCTATAGTGGTCCTTTACGTCACTGAAGATAGTAGGAGTAATGAAATATCCCTTATCTCCATGCTTAGTTCCGCCACAAACAAGAGTAGCGCCTTCGGCTTTACCAGCCTCAATATAAGAGAGAACCCGTTCGTAATGTTGCCTCGTTACCTGAGGCCCCTGGAAGGTCGCTTCGGAAAATGGGTCTCCAAGTACAGATACCTTTTGGGTTTGGGCTTTAATTTCTTGGATAAATTTATCGTAGATAGTATCCTGAACGAGAATGCGAGACGTAGCAGTGCAGACCTGACCCATATTACCTAAAAGGGTTAGTCGAAGAACGTAACAAGGAAGAAGAAAAACTCCATACTCATTACCCCAGAATGACCCCACTTCACCGCTTGCTCTAGGTCGGCATCATCGAAGACAATTAATGGGCTTTTCCCCCCGGTCTCCAAAGTACTAAAGAAATGTTATCATGGCAGGACGATAGCTCTGGGAGGAGATCTTACATATTCTTAAGGTTTGCACTGGCAGCTTTCATAATCGATTTGGCGGTAGCGGTCGATCCAGTGAATGCAACTTTATCAATACCTTCGTGGGCAGCAATTGCTGCACCAGCAGTTTTCCCGTACCCAGAAAGTATATTCACAACGCCTGGAGGGAATCCAGCCTGTTTTATCAATTTGCCAAGGTAGAGGACAGAAAGAGGGGTTTGTTCAGCGGACTTTAGGACGACTGTGTTTCCAGTCGCCAATGCAGGTCCTAGTTTCCAAGCTGCCATCTGCTTAAATTAATATTAGAATATTGGGGAGTAAATAAAACATATCATACCACCAGAGGGTAATTCCACGGGATGACTGATATTGCTGTTAGTTGATTCTTGTAGGATGTAGTTAGACCTTACTTTGCCCACTGTCGGAATCATATATTAGCACTCGCCTCAGGGGTGGAGAAAATCAAACAGTACCAAACCCCAATGGGTTGATGTAACGTGTACACGAGCTTTCTTGGGCCAACGTCAATTGTTCTACCGTGAATCTTGTCCGAATATCCACCGTAATATCTATTCCAAACAAAGTCAATTCACGAAGGCCAAATTTCCGATGAAGGCATTATACGCACTTGAAAACGGCAACCGATTCACTTAGATCTTCGGCTTTGGCAACAGATAGAGGTTTCCCCATATCCCAAGTGTCAAGTGTAGCCAGTAGATCGGTATTTTTTTCAACTAGATCAGCGAGGTTGTATAAGAGTTGCCCACGCTCAGAAGGGTTGATTTCACTCCACGAAGGAGAATGGAAAGCAGCTCGGGCTGCAGCAACGGCATCATCCACATCAACAGAATCCGCTGCGTAGACTGCGGTTATTGCGGACTCGTCACTATGCATTGTTAGAAAAGGGTACTGAATATTGCTGGCACGCCTCGTACGTCGGATTGAAAGTTGTCAGGGTGTCTCCAGATTTGGATTTGACAAATTCATTGTTGATGAAGAGACCTGGAATGGGAGGTTAGCAGAAGTTTCAGGTGACAACGGGAAAGCAACATGCACCTAATGGTTGGTTAATCTTTTGTCCGTTCGGAGCGACAAGTTCTTTAAGCAGCGGAAGTGCCATGATTATTCTCGAGGTTGTAAAAAACCGGCGATGAAAGGCGCTTTCCCCTAGAGACCTCGGAGTCGATAAGGAGGAAGAGGTGTGTTTGGAGTTTGGGATGAGGATCGCTAAAGAGCGGGGAACGCGCATCTCTTTATAGTGGCCGTATCATCAAGTTAGTCCCAAGTCGCAACTCTGTTTGGTACTTAATAGCGCGAGCTGATATGGGGGGTCAAACATGAGTTAGATCCATGCACGGATTACTAGACCAGTAGCTCCGGTGGGGCGAAGATCGAACGCACACCCATCCGCGGATGGATACTATCATCCGCTTCGGATAGTTCCTAAATATAAGGAATCTAGGGGTGCTGCAGCTCAAGAACATCAGCCATCAATCGGGATTTTGTTGCATAGCGGGCTTTAGCCAGAAACAAAACTCGCCAACTTACCGCCTGATCCGCCTCTAGGGGGAGTCGAGCCTCACTTGAGGATGGGTGTGAGTGATCGGACAGACAGGGGTTGGGAAACCTATAGGGATAGATAGATTTTTGATCCCTGTCTGTCCGATCACCACTGTCCATACCCGAATACATAAATTGAACAGGGAGATCACGGGTGAATTTGAGATTTGGTCTAGGGTGGTCTCGCTGTTATCTGCAGTGGTGTGGCTAGGCGTTATACAATACTGGCATCAGTATGCGATCAAACAAAATCCGGAGAATGGTCTGTCATACTTGGAGTGACATTACTGTTGCGGGGATAATGCGCGCGTAACGGTCAACCAGTGGAACTAGACTAGGGCAAAACTAAAAGGGTACTAGGGAGAATCAAAAATTCTTCATTCGCCCTTTCTCCAAAACTAACTAACCAAACATAAGTCTATCCCCTAAACCGCTGAGACATTCAGGCCCATTTGCAATGTTGAACACTAACTTTGTAAGGAAATGATCGACATCACATGATATCAAATTCAATGCTGTGTAAGGTATGCAGAAGACCATGAAAAAAAAAAAAAGAGGAATATAGCTATTAACAAATATCATGAAATACAAAAAAACATTCCCGACATAATGTATAATTACACTCCCGGCAGCCTGTATTGATTGACCTTACCTTCCGCTCAGGCCGTCCCAAAAAAGAATCCTCCGCACGCAGCCAACGACAAAAAAGACAAAGGGTTCTTGTCGGACGATGTTCAAAGGTATGACTTGATGGGGGTGGAAAGGTGACTGGAGTAGGCTGAGGTCTAAGGGTTGGTGCTGTTGTAGTGTGGGAACTCTGAGCACGGCGGATATAGGTAACCTTGGGTTCCCGGGGAGCAGGGATAGAAGGAAAGGCGTTGGGAGGCGATATATCAATGGGGCCCACGGAAGGGATAACTGTGACTTCCTCACTGTGGGTAATACCTGAATGAATAAGTTGGTCGGCAACTTCAGAGCGAAACCGAAAGTGTTCGCTCTGTAACTTTCGATATCCAGTAGAGTTGATAGTTTTTTGAATTCGATAAGCATTGACCAATGATGTATCTAGTAGCCAATAGAATAAGGGGAACCAATTGCGACGGCACCGTTGCTGGGTAGTGTAGTAGGACCTCAACTGGTCGGCTATATCCACACTACCCATATGGTAGTTGTAGTCATCGATAAACTCTGGAATTGGTAGGACCTTACGCGATTGGTCCTGAAAGATATTGTGAACTACCGTAGCATTGGTGCTAGTTTTCTTTGGCCGACGACGAAGCCTTTCCACCTTTTTCTTTATATCATGATAGCTAGTCATGAACAACACTGAACTATTATCCTGCCATACCAGACAACAAACATTACGCACAACCTCACCACTTACATGGCCCCATGGTAGAACCTTTCTAGCCTCCTCCTTCTCAATTTTTAATGTACTTGGAAAGCCAGTACAGTTAACTCTAGTAGTACCAGCAGCCCCAATTCCTAATTCTAATAACTTTTCAAATAGAGGAATATTTGTAAAGTAATTATCTAGTAGGAGATTCCACCGGTGGTGTGAAGGAAGAAGTTGGGCTAATTGCAAAACTCCTCTTGATGTAGGGCTTAAATTAGGAGGGGTGGAGGAGAGCTCGGCGATGCCTTCAGTAGAGGAGTACCAAAGGAACCCATAGGTATAACCATGGTCGCATAAGGCAAAGATTTTATAGCCTTCATTTATAGGCTTATTGCGTATCTTAAGGGTATGTCTACTTCTTCCACAAAACTGTATAACCATCTCATCGATGGCAACTTTGGTACCAGGAAGATAGTATTGGCGAAAACGCTGGCGAAGAACTGATGCTAGGGGTTCCAGCTTCTCGTACCAATGCTTGAGATCCAATTGAATTCGTGGATCTGATACATGAAAGTATCGTTTAAGCTGTTCGAAGCGGTTGAGGGACATGCAGCTGCGGGGAACCCGGTATGGATATTTGGCCGATAGTACTCGATATCTTCTTAGCGGCCGCTTCGATATCTTTCTCCATCCATTTCTTCCTCTCTTTGACCAATATAGCCTCAGCCTTGGCTCCTTATGCAAACCCATTTTTATTGTTAAACCAATAAATATCCGAAGCTCAGCTGCAGTTGTCTCTTTCCATTGACGGACTCTTAGTTTAGCTGAACTAGAACTTGGTTTCCCCTTACTCTTTGCATACAAATTGGTATTTACTGCTAAGAGCTCGAATATAGCATCTTCCCAGAAGAGGGAAAACAAATCAAATGGAGTGGGCCGGGCTGCTTCTGTAAGTGGCAATAGTACCTAATTTGCATACACCTTTAGTCTACCTAACTACATGCTACTCAGGCTAATTGATTTAGAGATTACTTACACGAGCAGTATGAGGTTCAAAAGGAACCTCTATAGGATTATATGGTGGTAGACCAGGCAGATCTCTGGCGGAAATCCTTTGCCGCGTTCTTCCTTTTACCGCTTGAAACTCAACTGCCGGGGGCTTAAAGCCTGCAGATGGCAGCAGCGGTTGAGCTCGATCATTTCCAGTCGCAGGGTCCGGTCTGACTGGCTCCGCTAACTGGTTCGGGCTCTGATAAATGGGAGTACGGTGAAGGAAGGCTGAGTTCTCGCCCGAGGGGTCATAGGATTTGGAAGAAAGTGAGTTCTGCTCTTCCGATATCTTTCGTCTCTTCAAGTGGTGCAAGCGTCCATTATTCTGCACCTCTGCTAGCTGTCTTCGTTTGGGAGGCATTTTTGATAAAAAACGTGTATTGAAATGGTATGATCTAAGCTACTCTACATCTCTCATACCTAGCATCTATGGGTTTGTGTTGACGTTGACAAGTATGCCGATCATTTACTCTCTAAAGTTAGTGTTCAACATTGCAAATGGGCCTGAATGTCTCAGCGGTTTAGGGGATATAAGAATAATAAAACTCTCTCAATTATTCTATAGTCTGCCACATCTATCGATCTCTCCTTCATGCGTAATCCACTTCTGCCTGTGTACCTTCGTACTCTGAACAACGGAAAGACATAACCAGAAACCATTCCATCTATCATTCTGTCTATCCTTCCAGCTAGAACAAATAAAACAACTATCCGCTTTCATCAACTCCAACAATTACAGGATAGCAAGTGTGGCTCGCTTTGGCGAAAGACATATTCTCCGCTGACTTCAATCTCAACGCTCAGTGAGTTGGCATGTGACTTATGTAGTGGCACTAAAGACTAGCAGATTGGAATATAGTGCTGGTTGAGTTTGGGGACATCAGCAAAAGTTATCATTTGACCTGTATACCTCATGAGGCATAAGGGGTATGGGGGGCAAAATTATAAAACTCCGGTTGATGTATGGAGTGACAGTAATACAAGAAACCAGGTATTTACCAGGAAGAGTGTACAAGTTTAGAAGAGCTGAGAAGCCTGGGTAGTAAAAGGTAAGCGAGATGCATAGAGTTTCATTTGAGACTCCAGAAAGCCCTCAGGGCACATTGAGGTAATGTCAGCTTCCCCAGGGGGACCGAATCCATAATGGAAGAATACTGGAAAAATACATGAAAGATACAGGAAAAATTCAAGGAGGCCTCCTGAAGTCTCAAATAGGCTTTAGGTTACTAGTTTTGACCTATAGAAAAGCCTAGTAAGACATGTTTCAGGTCACAATCTTGTATCCAATTACCTAATCAGGCTAGTATTATATCATAATTAAATTTTATATTTATTTTTTGTATATTAAACTATCGGTAAACTAAGCTATAACTAATACTAGTAAATGAAAGATAGATGCCAGAAGGCCTAGAAATGGTGCAAATAGGACGTTCAAAGGCTCAAATGAATGCTATCGATGAGGGGAATCCAACCCAGGTATCCGCTTGGCAATCGCTGTTGGAAATGTTCGGTGCTGCTCACCATACTAAACCCCCTGGAAAAGCACTCAACCCCTGACCACACAGTTAGCCCGGCGGCCCGGCACCTATCCTATCCCGTTATCATTCAGACAAAGAACTATCCGACATGCGCGCTGGATCAATACATCTATCGGAAGGAAAGCAAACACCCGGAAGCATATCTTGTCCAGCAAACTCAGCATCAGTCCAGCGTGCACTTGACAAACCTCCGGGGAGGCACTTGCGATCGGTGAGAACGACTCAAATGCAAGTAGGCTATGGAGCCTGGAAGAGTTTTTCTTTGTTCTTTTCTTTGTTAGCATGATTGTTCTTTACGGGAGAAAAGGGAGACCTGCGTAGAAGAGCGGGGGCAAACATGGAAGGTCTGGGGGCTGGCATGGAAGCGGCTGTATGCGTGGAAGGGCGTGGATCAATATGACGATCAATAGGAGGATTGGACTTGGTGGGCGAAAGGAAGATATTGTTGTTTTTTCCTATATACTCCTGTCTTCGCCATCAGTTATGTTAGTTAGTAAGTGAGCATCGTGAGTGAGAGTATGTTGCAGAAGAGAAAGATTTTCCCCCGCTTCTGTGTTGTGCGATCTATCTAGTGTTGCCTTGCCTTGGCATTTGTTTGTTTCATCGCATATCACTTGCCGTTTTATCGCCGCTGTTATTCGCCGTTCAACCATAGTCGACTTGTAAAAGGTTATGAGCCTGGCCTGACGCTATTTGCGAATACGGGCACAGACGATACTTGAGTACCTCACGATACGATCCTGTTGTCGACCCCGTTCGACGTTATACACATTGAGGTACCCCGCTCCACTTAGTTCCGCTCTGCACCCGCCACCTTCCTCTGATTTCATGCATCAGTTACACAATGTCGAAATCGACCGGTAACAAAGTGAATATCCTCACATCCCTGGGGATTAAGCCTTTATCGAAAGCGACGAATTATTGTGAGTGGAGACTCGCGGTTATTGACATTCTCGCGGAAAAGAGGTACTGGGAGATTGTCTCTGGTAAATCTGAATCCCCGGATAAGCCTAGTGAGGGTGTGTCTACTGATCCGACTCCCTCCACTACCAGTACTGCTGCGATTAGTGCTCAGGCCGTGCGAGCCGGTCAAAGTGCTGCCACCAAGGAGTGGGAGTTGAAATCCTTGAAGGTGCGAGGTATGCTCTGTCGCCTCCAGGACTCGGCGCCATGCGAGCTGTATGCCGATGTGCGCGACCCTAAGAAGTTGTAGGAGAAGCTAGAAAAGCGATATGCCGGAAAGGACCAGGCTAGGATCTGGTTCCTGCATGAGGAATTGTCCAAGGTAGAGTATCATGATGATGACCTTGTTGACTATATTTCCAGGCTCGAAAAACTGTTCCATCAGTTAGCTGCCACCAGTGAACTCCAGGCTGAGAAGGATAAGATATACCTTCTATTGTCGAAACTCCCGCTACCCTACCACCCCTTCCGTACCACTACCTGGAACGATTCCAAGTATGATAAGACTGCTTATGATGCGATATTCGACCGACTAATCCTCGAGCACCAGCAGTTGACGCGCGGCGACGCGGAGACAGAAGCCACCAATGCCTTCTATGCTGGGAAAGGAAGAAAGAAAGATAACGGAAGGGCCCGGGGTTGGAAGCCTCAAACAGAAGGCACTAGAGAGAGTGTTAGCAAAGACTCGTGCTTTCACTGTAAGGAGAAGGGGCACTGGGCAAATAAATGTCCAAAGAAGCGGCAGGATAAGAGAAGACCCAGCAGCCTAAACAGAAGAGGGCGTGGTCAGAACCAAAGTACTGAGAGTAGTGCAACGGTTAATAGCTCACCTAGAGCATGGACCGCGATGGATGAAAAATCAGCAAGGATTGCATCAGCCAAGTGGGTATTGGACTCCAGCGCAACTCACCCTATGACATCTGATCGCACTCAGTTCCAAAACTTTACTCAGGTTTGGATATCGATCTCGATCGCAAACGGAGCCACCATGATCGCTGAGGGGGAAGGAGATATTCTATTGAATCTCCAGCTCGATGGTGAGACCAAGCAAGTACTTCTGAAGAAGGTACTATATGTTCCTGAGATGGGTAGTAGCGGACTTGTGTCTGTTCGCTGTATCCAAGCTGCAGGAGATGTGGTTAGCTTCACTGAGAATACTGTTAGTATTATGCATGAGGGGAAGCTTCATGGTATAGCGAGACTTCAGCACAATGCCTATATTCTCCAGACTGTGGACCCGATAGTCGTGAATGCAACAGGGAATGTTGTTGCACAGTATGCCAGAATTGAAGAGAAGCATGATACCCTTCTCGATTGGCACCGCTGCCTTGGCCACATCAGCTTCGATAAAGTTAAACAACTAGCTGATCATCACCCGCAGATGATTATCAATGGAAGTCGCACTAACCCTACATGGGTTAGTTGCATTGCTGCCAAGCAAACCCGAAGCCCTAACTTCTCTCCCGCTACTCGCACCACTACTGCACCATTGCAGGTTATCCATACCGATCTCGCGGGTCCGATGAAAACAACCTCACTTGGTGGGGCTCGCTACTATGTCTTGTTCATTGATGACTACTCTCGCTACACAGTTATTTATTTTCTACACCAGAAGTCAGAAACCTTTGCCAAGTTCCGCCAGTATAAGGCCCTAGTGGCAAACTACCATACCAGGAAAATTAAAGCACTAAGAAGCGACAATGGTGGTGAATATACTAGTAACCAATTCACCAAATTTATGAGAGAAACTGGAATTTCCCATGAGAAGCCAGCGCCATACTCGCTGGAACAAAATGGTGTTAGCGAGAGAGCCAATCGCACTTTGGTAGGAAGAGCGAAGGCTATGATCCTAGACGGTAAAATGAGCGACAACCTTTGGGCAGAAGCTATGCATACCGCTGTTTACCTCATGAACTGATCACCCACTCGTGCTAAGCCTGAGCACAAAACTCCTTATGAGTTGTGGACGAGTCAACAGCCAGATTTGACTCGCCTCATTCCATTCGGTACTTCGGCCTTTTACCATATCCCAAAAATTAGGCGAACCAAATGGCAGAGTAGTTGAGAACAGTGCAAGGTAGTAGGTTACGAAGGCACTAACCAGTACCGGGTTCTATCAAAAGGACGAATTACAGTCACGAGAGATATCCGTGTTATTAAAAGAGTTCAGGAACCCGAGACTATTAAACCAGTGGGAAAAGAAGATATAGCAAACACATTTGATATATTTTCAGATACAGAGTCCGATGAAGATACATAATCGCTTAAGAAAACCCCTGCTCCAGTCATTCCTACCATAGCCTCCACTCGCTCCCGCCGAGAAACCGCCGGAAAATTTACCTCCACCTGATACCAACACGAAGCATATACAGCAACTGCCCACACACTAGACCCTGACGAACCACCCTCTTATACGGAAGCTCTCAGCTCACCGCGCGCACCGGAATGGAAGGAAGCGATTGAGGAGGAACTGAAGTCAGTTATCGAGAACCATACTTGGGAGTTAGTCAAGTTGCCAAAGGGAAGAACTCCGGTAAAGTGTCGCTGGACCTTCAGAGTGAAGCGTGGTGCCAGAGGTGAGGTGATAAAATATAAAGTCCGCTTGGTCGCAAAAGGATTCACCTAGCACTACGGTATCGACTACCTAGAAACCTTCGCTCTGGTGGTGAAACTCACCTCCCTTCGTATAATCCTCGCCCTCGCTGCTGCCTGGGACTATGAAGTTGATCAAACGGATATCAAGAGGGCATCCCTTCTCGCAAAGCTCGATGAGGAGATATATATGGATATCCCGGAGGGCTTGGAAGTTGCGAAGGAAGGTACCAGTAATGGGAAGAGAAAAGTCTGCAAACTGCTAAAAGGACTATATGGGTTGAAGCAGTCCGGGCGAATGTGGAATCAGGAATGGGACCGGCACTTGGTTGACCTATGCGGGTTCACAAGAAGCTAAGATGATCATGCAGTATATTTGAAAAAGAGCGAGAAGAGTGATGACTATTGTTGGGTACTAATTTGGGTAGACGATGTTCTATGGATAGGGCCCCAGAACATGGTAGACCAAGCTAAGTCTCTGTTAGAAAAAAAGTTTCCGGTAACAGATATGGGAAGTGCTCACTTCTTTCTGGGTATTGAAATTGTTCGCGGACCTCAGAAGATATCCCTTAACCAGTCTACCTATATCCAGAAAATACTCGAGCGGTTCCACATTATGGATGTCCACACTGTCTCCACACCACTCAACCCTGGAAGCAAACTGCTTGAGACCCCAGATAAGGCAGATGAAGAGGTTGATGAAACAGAATACCGAAGCATGATCGGAAGTCTCAAGTACCACATGCTGTGTACTCGACCGGATATTGCATTTGCAGTTGGAGCACTCAGTCGATACAACAACTCGCGGAAAGCGAGTCATTGGAGTGCCGCTAAACACCTACTCCGCTATGTTAAAAAGACCGCACACCTGAGACTCACCATAGGTCCATTCACAACAATTGACCTCCACCCAATCCTCTATAGTGATGCACATTGGGCCGGCGATTTGGACACCCGTAAGAGGCCCGGAGGATATGTCTGTATGCTAGCACGGTCAGCAGTATCGTGGTCTAGTAAAAGGCAGCAGACTGTTGCGCTATCCTCCACCGAAGCCGAGTACATGACTCTCACCCAAGCAGCCAAGGAAGCCATTTGGGTATCCCGATTTCTAGCAGAATTGCAGGGCATTTCGGAGAACTCCCAAAGCCCAAAGACCCGCATCTATATTGATAATCAGGGCTCAATCACAGTGGCCCCCAATCCCGAGTTCCATGACCGGACCAAACATATAGCGATCCAGGAACACTATGTTAGGGAGAAGGTAACCACCGGCGAAATTGAGTTGGCATACCTCCACACCGGTGACATGATCGCAGACTGTCTAACGAAGAATCTCAGTCGTGAGAAAGTGGAGCGGTTCCGGGCTGAAATGGGACTTGATTAAAAATGCTACCGGCGAGTAGAATTGCAACAGAGGGATTGGTAGTATCGGGAAGTGTTATCGAGAGCTGTGGAATAAAATCTGTTATCAGGGAGCTGTATTGGGGGAGCGGAAGAAAAGTGTAATTTCTTTTGTTTTGCACGGTCGGAAATGATGGAAGGTGCGAGAATGCACGGGAATTTTCTTTTATTATTTCCTATAACTATTATTTTTATTGTTATGTACTTTGTTTGTTGTTAGTACAGTTCACAGAGTGGGAGTGTTGGAAATGTTCGGTGCTGCTCACCATACTAAACCCCCGGGCAAAGCACTCAACCCCTGACCACGCAGTTAGCCCGGTGGCCCGCACCTATCCTACCTCATTATCATTCAGACAAAGAACTATCTGACATGCGCGCTGGATCAATACATCTATCAGAAGGAAAGCGAACCCCCGGAAGCATATCTTGTCCAGCAAACTCAGCATCGGTCCAGCATGCACTCGACAAACCTCCGGGGAGGCACTTGCGATCGGTGAGAACGACTCGAATGCACGTAGGCTATGGAGCCTGGAAGAGTTTTTCTTTGTTCTTTTCTTTGTTAGCATGATTGTTCTTTACGGGAGAAAAGGGAGACCTGCGTAGAAGAGCGGGGGCAAACATGGAAGGTCTGGGGGCTGGCATGGAAGCGGCTGTATGCGTGGAAGGGCGTGGATCAATATGACGATCAATAGGAGGATTGGACTTGGTGGGCGAAAGGAAGATATTGTTGTTTTTTCCTATATACTCCTGTCTTCGCCATCAGTTATGTTAGTTAGTAAGTGAGCATCGTGAGTGTGAGTGTGTTGCAGAAGAGAAAGATTGTCCCCCGCTTCTGTGTTGTACGATCTATCTAGTGTTGCCTTGCCTTGGCGTTTGTTTCGTTTCATCACCTATCACTCGCCCTTTTCTCGCCGCTGTGATTCGCCGTTCCACTATAGTCGACTTGTAAAAATCGCATGCCGGTAGCATAAGCAAGGATATGAGATAGAGAGAGGTTCAAAAATCTGCGCAGATGTAAAAGTGTAAAGAATAGTCTTGGAAATGGTGCAAATGGGACGTTTAATGCCTCAAATGAACACTCTGGATAAGGGGAATCTAACCCAGGTATTCACTTGGCAATCAGATGCCTGTAGCCTAAGTAAACATATGAGATAGTCGTGCAAAGATCCGCCCAAGTGTAAAAGTGTAAAGAATTAAGCTTGAAAATAGTAAGGATGAGAGGTTTAATGGCTCAAATGGACGCTCTCAATGAGGGGAATCTAACCCAGGTATCCACTTGCCGATCGGATGCCTGTACCCTAGGTAAACATATGAGATAGTCAGTGGTTCAAAAATCTGCCCAAGTGTAAAAGTGTAAAGAAGGGAGCTTGAAAATGGTGCAAAGGGGATGGTCAATTGCTCAAATGAATGCTCTCGATGAGGGGAATCTAACCTAGGTATCTACTTGGTGAAATTATGCCTGTAGTCTAAGTAAACATATGAGATAGTCAGTGGTTCAAAATCTGCGCAAGTGTAAAAGTGCAAAGAATGGACCTTGAAAATAGTGCAAATGGGAGGAATAACAGCTTAAATGAACGCTCTGGATCAGGGGAATCCAACCCAGGTATCCACATGCCGATCGGATGCCTTAGCATAACTAAATATATGAGATAGTCCGTAGTTCAAAAATCTGCCCAAGTGTAAAAGTATAAAGAATGGACCTTGAAAATGGTGCAAATGGGATGTTTAATGGCTCAAATAAATGCTCTTGATTAGGGGAATCCGACGGTGGTATACTTATGCAGATTGGAGATATAGAGCCTGAGATATCCGATAGGAGACCTGTATCTGCCCTTAAGCAAGAAACAAAGGGGGAAGGAAAGTGTGGAAGGGGACTTTTCCGCGGCCCAAATGTACTGGGGAAGAGGAGGTGTGTTTTAAAATCTCGGCAATACTAACAAATTATGTTAGCCTCCCAGGGTCCTAATGCGTCTTTTCTCCGTCTTATTCTAATATGTGTGGCAGCCACCAAGTAAAAAGGGTTAAGCGCAATAGCAAAATGTGATTTGTGTAAAGGCTAAAAATCTCGGCACTATTGTACTCCCACACACAGGGACTTGAGGACAAACAAAGTCCCCCATGACACTCTAGGCGGCCAGTGTCCAGAATTGAACAACTTTGGGATACCAGATCGATATTGGAAAAACTTCTCGTGATGAGTAGTCTGGCTGGAGACTGTGTTGGACTCCCGACAGTGCCAGACCACGCATCTGTTACCTCAGAATTATGTGGTTTGTACAATACTCCATGTATTTACAAGGCATAGCTTGACCCAAGTATTAAGGCCCTGAATTATGGGTAAACTATAGTTGTCCCATGGGGGCCCCAGGGGTCTCAATCAATACCTAATGTCTTATGAGGTATGAGAGGTATAGGGCTCCCTGGTAATACCATCTGCTCCATGAATCAAAGTGCGAAATACATGAGGTAAAAGCTTTTTTGCGGATGCCCATACCTGATTGCCACTGATTGACAGTATCAAAGAGCCGATACGCAGATTTGATAGTACTATCCTCTAGCCCCAACTCCAGCTTGAAATATTTATCAATGTGCTCTTGTGGTACCTTTGCCTTAATAAACCACTGGGCCAGCTGGTAACGGGGGCACTCTGTAGGAAGACAGATCCTAAGATTGCAACCGCACCGAAAACTCAAAGTAGAAGTAAGGACCAAAATAAAGATAAAGATAATTCAAAGTAGAATCCAGCAGTAAAATTTAATCTCGTTAAGCCTGAAAGGGAAAGCTTCACTCAATAAGTTCTCTCGAGTATCTTGGTTATAAGAATAGAGGGTCTCTTGCTTTAGTTAAGTAGAATAATGTAAAGCCAGAGGACACCCGTCAACCATTCTGACCGTTCGCGAGCAGCCTGCTCAGCTCAGGGCCGTCCAACTCACCTGCCTAGAGTGAGCTGACACTCAGAGGCAGTCGGACCGCTTCGATATTAACTATCTCCACAAATAGGAAGTGCTTCCGGTGATGTCTCTACAACTACATCTGCCTGAGTGAACACTCTTTCCTATCGGTAGCACGTCAGTGGCTGACTGATATGCCCCCCATAGAGATAGTATCCATTGGGACTCACTGGCCCAGCGGTGGTTTCGTCTATACAAGCTATGCAGTCTATTGGCAAATCTACTTGGCTATTGTAACAGGTTTATTCCTGTCTAACGAAAATACAATAGGACCGGCGATAGACCTGCTAGCGCTGGTGCTAAGGGAGGCTTCAAGGGACCGGTAGCTAGAAGGATAATAGTTGAAGGACAAATTGGGCTAAGGGACTCAGGGATTGCCGTTCAACCAAGTGTATTCTTAGACTGAAGGTCTGTCAAAGTCTGCTGTCTCCTGCTAGCCAGGAGACTGGTTTAAATACAAAAACCCAAGAGCGATAGCCTTCCTGCAATCACGATCATT
>Ga0307517_10003252_pt1 | contig 25412 bp, 33 predicted proteins | sample 23_EM_MG_FD_194515 | JGI IMG/M metagenome (GOLD analysis project Ga0307517, IMG submission 194515) | Populus trichocarpa ectomycorrhiza microbial communities from riparian zone in the Pacific Northwest, United States - 23_EM | ecosystem: Host-associated > Plants > Roots > Unclassified | place... | reverse complement strand
TGTTCCGGGAAATACCAATCTCGTGGCAGAGTGTAAGTTTATCCAACTCTTTGTGTTCAAGGTGTTGATCGTTATTCGCTTCTAGTCAATTATTTCGCCGACCCATATGCAGTCAAAGAACTGCTGACACCCAGCCATTTACACGACTGCCTGCCACGCGATCGCTTTATTATGATCCCGCTTGACGTAACCACTACGCACTTGCTCCCATTTCCGGTGTACAGGGACATTGTGGATCCGGCATTCTCTGATACCTCAAAACCATCGAGACCATCTGACAAGACTCCGTTGGTTCACTTTACAAGTTCTTTCCTCGAGAGGAAAAGAGAGATTGCGCTTCACTTTGGCAAGGACGGCATGGTACTGCATGATATCGTCGCCGTTTGGTGTGCTATAGAAAATCCCCCATTCCAAGATCACGAAGCAATAACCTTCGGAAATGGCTGGAAAGCTCGTGCCCGCATCTTTGATGTTGAGCGGTACATATCACATTATCATAAAATCTCTTGATTACTGACCGTTATCAGGACGGGCGAGATCACACGCGGAATGCTTGTGGTTGACAAACGTAAAGATGTCTCTGCATACCCTTTAGGCACGAATCGCTCCGAAGCTCAGCGAGAGCTCCACGATGGACAAGGCGATACCATTCTCGATAAACGTGACAAGATGGACATTGGTACTCTAGGTTTTGCGTGCGTGTATGATACGCCGAAACGAGCTGAATTACTCCAATTGTTGCTGAAGCGAGTTTGGGGATGCACACAGTCATGATTGGGGGTATTTGTGGGCCTTTGCTTAGCCACAGTCACGAAGCTGTATAGTTCACGGCAAACCCCATTGTTACCACATAATGTATTACCAGTTCTAATGTATTACCAGTTCTCTTTCCAGCGATTGAATTTTATGTCGTCCAAACGAATACCTGTTATCAGTATGCATTAAATGTGCTTTAAATCGTGGCAACTATAAGCATTTTCTAGTTGATACAGATCCAGGAGTTGACGACATAATAGCAATGCAAGTACAATTCACTGGGCTGAAAATACTTACTCAGGGTTTGACAGTTTGTTGGCAATCGCATCTCCAGAATTAGAGATCTTGGCCTATATTGTTGGTTATGGTAAGAGAACCACAGTCACGCTCGCAGATCGGCTGTAATCTTTTCTGAACCAGGAAATTGTGATGTGGATTCGGCACAGTAAGTTCGTTCATTGGAACAATGTCCGCAGCTAATGACTAAAATCGTTTGTAGCCTCAATATCATTAAGACCTATCAGGCCATCCATCGTCACCTACAACATACCCCATCCGACCAGGACAGGTTCAAAAATTTCGGAGGGGATAAAAAACCAATTTTAGCGCGTGGTGCCTCTGATCCACAAGAGGGCGAGACCCATTCTGCTGAAAACTTTCATGGAAGGTATCGTGGTTCGCATTGTGATCCCCTTTCTGAAAAATCGCTCACATATTTTTCAGTGATGGGTTGGGAGATATAACCCAACGACACCCGGAACTGTCGCTAGACGCGGGATTTGATGCGAGCCAGTACTTGGAAATTTCGACTAAACCTGGCGCCGATGTTGTGATTGATATTCTCCGATCTTACCCATCGAGGAGTATAACTTATATTGCTGTGGGTCCATTGACTAATTTAGCATTAATGATGCGAAAGGATAGTCGGCTGATCACTGAGCGTATCGGGCGTGTGATATCAATGGGTGGTGCCCTCGATGTTCCGGGAAATACCAATCTCGTGGCAGAGTGTAAGTTTATCCAACTCTTTGTGTTCAAGGTGTTGATCGTTATTCGCTTCTAGTCAATTATTTCGCCGACCCATATGCAGTCAAAGAACTGCTGATATCCAGCCATTTACACGACTGCCTGCCACGCGATCGCTTTATTATGCTCCCCCTTGACGTAACCACTCCGCATGAGCTCCCATTTCCAGTGTACAGGGACATTGTGGACCCGGCATTCTCTGATACCTCAAAACCATCGAGACCATCTGACAAGACTCCGTTAGTTCACTTTACAAGTTCTTTCCTCGAGAGGACAAGAGAGATTATGCTTCAATTTGGCAAGGACGCCGTGGAACTGCATGATATCGTCGCCGTTTGGTGTGCTATAGAAAATCCCCCATTCCAAGATCACGAAGCAATAACCTTCGGAAATGGCTGGAAAGCCCATGCCCGCATCTTCGATGTTGAGCGGTACATATCACGTTATCATAAATTCTCTTGATTACTGACCTTTATCAGGATGGGCGAGCTCACACGCGGAATGCTTGTGGTTGACAAACGTGAAGATGTCTCTGCATACCCTTTAGGCACGAATCGCTCCGAAGCTCAGCGAGAGCCCCACGAAGGACAAGGCGATACCATTCTCGATAAACGTGACAAGATGGACATTGGTACTCTAGGTTCTGCGTGCGTGTACGAGACGCCGAAACGAGCTGAATTACTCCAATTGTTGCTGAAGCGAGTTTGGGGATGCACACAGTCATGATTGTGGGCCTTAACATGTAGCCGAATCCTAGCAAACTATGAACATACATTTCCCTCGAATCGTGGTAAATCCTGTGAGGTCAGATACATTAGTGAATACAGTCGGCCACAAGAATATGTATATTTTTGTATGGCTTCATTTGATCCACTTGATGGTGATTGCCATATGAGGAAGTATCACACGTGCGTGATTTTGAATGTGATTTTGATTTGCGACATTTTGCACCATCCTTGGTGCTAACTTCGACATATCCATGTCCCGTTATCTGTATTAATAAAGCCCTTCGTCACTCCGTGCTCGTTCCTCATGGCAAGAGGACGCAAAAAAGATTTGACTATTCCACCAACTCGTACTCTTGTCCAGCAGAGAGATTATCGCGCTCGCCGGGCACAGTACATTACAAATTTAGAGGAACGATGCCGCAAGGCAGAAGAGGAAAATGTTCAACTGCGGGAAAAGCTTGCAGATGCTCAAGAACGCCTCGTTAATCCAGCAGTGTTGATGCCAGAGACTGTGGGTGGCCTGTCTTACGCGTCGTTTATCTTGGCAACCTAACGCGCTCACACAGGCTGCAGCTTCCTCAGAGCTGATGCATCACCTCTCCTCAGCACGAGACGCACTCGTGAAGTTCAATCAGCTCGTTTTCCCTAATACACAAAACAGTGGCGAAGTCACATCGCCCCAACAGAATCCCCCATCGTCTTCGAGCTACCTTTCAGACTCCGCAACACAACTCCCAATTGGACCACCCTCTCATAACGACACGATCCCGAGAAGTAGGAAGGAGCTTTACGTCGATGGTTCTTACCCCCCTTTTACTTCCCCATCAAGTCCAACAACGATGTTTGACCCTTTGTCAAGTAGTGGTGAATGCTGTGGGGGCATAATCGATTGCGAGGAGTTGTGCGAGGACGAGGAAAATCAACCTATGACATTGACCAGAACGTCGGACATGCGATCGACTGCAGCTTAGCATATATCAATTTGTATTTTGCAACCGATAATGATACAGATGTTGTTTAAATAAATATCATTATTTGTTAATAAGGGGTCTCAAAAGGATGCTTTACAAGTTCGCTATATAACTCCGTTGGGAGATCTCTAACAAGAGTGACAGCTATCCCGATGACTGATGGGGCGTCAAGAGGAGGGACTGTCCGAAGAAGCTTCATAGGACTGAGGTTTTCATAAATCTCATGTTAACTTTGATGAAAATGGGTAAGACTTACCTTGACGAAGCCATCACATCATCCCTCATTAATAGAAGTTGAGCGATCACGCAGAGAACGTTGAGGTGAACACCGAAGGCCAGAAGGAAATCCCATAATTTAAGTACTTGATCCAGTGGGGGGGTGCAAGCGCAAAGTGTCAAAACAGCTGTAGATGTGATCGATTCTTCAGTGTCCCTGACTCGAGGTGTGAACTCACAAGGAAAGGCATATATTTCGGCCGACAGATTCTTCGAACGCAAGTAAATATACAACCCAGGATCCACAAATTCCAAACATCGATCCAAAAGCTGATAATTTGAGCTACTAAATTTCTCTGTGTTTTTAATGGGCTTACCTTCAGACCTCGATGTACCCCTTCAAGTGTTGGTTGTACATACAGGGGACAGGCTTCTTCGATGAATTTCGCAAAACAAAAGAAAGCCTCTATCTCAGAGGGCATGGTGTAAAGAAATGGAGCAGCCAAGACGTTCATCCCTTGAACGTAGGTAAATCCAAACTGGTCGTCGGGTCTTTCTAAGTAAAGCGTAGGTGAATTGGTCTCTCAGTGGAGAGCAAGGATTTACCATAACTTCTCCAAACAAACGCGTCTAAAAGGCGAACCAACATATCTTCACGAACACGTTCCTTAAAGCCCTTGTCTGTAGCTAGAGTCCTGAACAGGAATAAGGCAAAATGTGGAACAGAATTGAACATTCTTCATACCGAAAAGTATCGTTCCTTATTTTTTCGCGCACTTGACACGGACCACGAGAAACGTATTTTAGATATGTGTCGGAAGGTAGCTCGTTTACCCGGAGCAAAATTTTCCATATTCGAGGCCTTAGGGTGGGATCCTGTTCCTTCCTGAGGATCAATGAGGTAAATTCAATGATAGGTAGACACACCGAGGCGGATGGGATCCCTTCCACTAAGATCATACGGCGCAATCTTTTCACGGAATCGTCAACATCTCTATTTGCTCTAGATTTTGTGGTCGACTTGGGTTGATTGAGGAGTTTGTTGAAGGAATGAGCGACAGAAGTAGACATGAAGAGTTGATGATTCCCACAACCTAGGGTTTGTATTTCGAGGTGACGTCATACTTACTGTCAGATAGGCATTCAAGTTGGGGTATAGTGCTTAGATCTTTGGATTCCTGCCACGATGGGATTAGATTTCAGCAGGTGATGACCTGTCGCGATTCTGAGGGCTGGAGAGCGGTCTCCCGTCTGATACCACACCTTGCTTCCAGGAGGGTCTACTGTTGCCATCCTTGTTGGCTATTATTTTCTTGATATACACCTCCCGGTCCTTGATCCTCCAAGGAAAAGTTGCAGAGGACACCAAGGTCTACCCAAGTCCTTACAGCAAAATTGGTAAGTACACACGATGTTGTCTTTGCATAGACAATTCCTGTAGGCTTTATTGTGCATCTCCGTCACCTCGAGTCTCGCCAACCTTGGTCACGTCCTTGCTCTGCACAAAAAAGTCGCCGTCTTGGGATTATATATCTTCGAGCCCCTTGTCCTCTCATCCATTTTTCTGTTCATCTACTACAATCACACGCGTACAAGACGCTCCTCGACTTCCTTGCTGCTCTTCTGGCCGCTCTACATTACGGCCATTGCCACCTGGGTACGCACTTTCCTCGCAGCGAACGTCCACCCGGACGCGTCACTGGTCATCTTCAAACTTTTCACCACACTTGCGGGCGTATGGATTGGAATGTATAGGATCGGAAATTGGTCTACCCCAGTCGGATAAATTATTTAAAGAAAATCCAGAACTCATTGCGAACATTTACAGCATTTGGGTAACCATACAGTATCATTTGTCCCTCTTTTATGAAGGCTGAAATTTTCAATTTCAAGACCTTTTCCTGGATGAACCCCCTCATGACAAAAGGTGCATCTCAGTTCATCACAGACCGAGACCTCCCGCCTCTCAAGGAATCGGACGAGTCTGCGAACCTTGGGGCAAAGCTCCAGAGACACTTGCAAAAACAGTACATATCTTCCCTCAATCCCATATTCAAAGTCCTCAGTTGGTGCACACAGTTCACTCTGGAAGGCCCTCTTTATTTCGTATGGTGGCCCTTTTGCAGTCGCTGCTGGTCTCAAAATCATCCAAGATTTTCTCGCGTTCTTGCAACCACAGTTGTTGCGCTGGTTGTTGAACTACATTACGATGTATCAAGAAGCTCGTTTCAACCTGGATAGTCGACCGAGTGACATAGAAGGATTCGCAATTGCACTTATCATGTTTGTTGCTCCCGTTGTGCAGACAATATGCCTCAATCAAGTAGGAAGTTTCATAGTGCTGACCCTCGGTTTAATTTGCTGATTGAACACTGGTGCAGTATTTCCAACTTACTTTTGAAGTCAGCATACGCGTTCGAGCTGGTCTCATCACAGCCATTTACTCAAAAGCTCTCGTCCTATCGAATGATGGGCGGTCTCGTTCTACTGGTGACATTGTGAACTTGATGTCCGTTGATGCCACCTGTCTTCAAGAATTTTATGGGTACGGTTTAATGTTTATTTCGGCTCCAATTCAGGTTAGCATGCATTTTGTTCAAATTTGAGTCAGGCTGAGAACCTTGATAGATCGCACTTGCCTTCATTTCACTATATGACCTTTTGGGTTGGGCTGCGTTCGTTGGTGTCGCGATTATGATATTGTCTGTCCCGCTTAACACCCGTAAGGAATCTCCAAAATGCTCTTAGTAAGGTAGCTTACTCCATTCATTTCAGTTATTGCGCGAGTCTTGAAGCGTATGCAGGAGCAACAAATGAAAAATCGTGACAAGCGTACCCGCCTTATGAGCGAGATACTATCAATTATTCGTACTATCAAGTTCTTTGCTTGGGAGAACACCTTCATTCGCCGGGTCTTCGAGGTTCGGAATAATCAAAAGTTGAAAATGCTTCGCAAAATAGGCGTTGTTACGGTACTTGTGTGTACCCGATCTTTTAAGTCCCTGCTGATTGTTTCGTTTTGTCCAGGCGTGGAACATGGCTCTATGGACGGGCATACCATTGCTTGTCGCTTTCAGCTCACTCACTACTGCTGCTTTTGTTTCTTCAAAGCCCCTGACATCCGATATAATTTTTCCAGCAATTTCCTTATTCATGCTTCTCCAAATTCCTCTGGCAATGGTAATGTACTGCGACAGTTTCCTTTATTTTTCAATTCATGTTTTGTCATAGTTTGCCCAAGTCACATCAAATTTGATCGAGGCCATCGTCTCTATTCAACGTCTATCTGCTTATTTTGCTGCAGATGAACTTCGACCTGATGCCCGCAGATTGATCATTAAGCCCTCATTGCGCATCGGCGACGAGGTATTCCATTCCAATTGCATCAGCACCAGTGTAATTAACTTGAAACCAATAAATAGATCCTATCTATTCATGACGCTGATTTTTCTTGGTCTAAGAACAATGTCGAACCCACTCTGGAGGGTATCGACTTGTCTGTAAGAAAAGGTGAACTTGTGGGCATTCTTGGGAGAGTAGGGGCTGGTAAGGTACGTCGGAGTGTGGAAATAAACTGTATATTATATACTGATGTGGAAGTTACAGTCAAGCCTTCTAGCCGCTATCATCGGAGGAATGGTTCGAAGAGATGGGGATGTTATTGTGTACGGGAGTGTCGCATATGCCCCCCAAAATCCTTGGTAAATACTCTACTATTTTGACTTCTTGTTTTGGGCCTCACGGATCATATAGGATTCTCTCTGCGAGTATCCGTGACAATATCCTGTTTTCCCATGAGTATGATGAGACCTTCTACAACTTGGTCATCGAAGGTAAGTTGCCTCCGGTTTCTTTCCTTGTGAGTGATTGCAATTCTTGATCGCAGGGTGTGCACTTCGACCTGATTTGGCGTTGATGCCCAATGGAGACTTGACAGAAGTGGTTGAAAAAGGTTTGTTTGTTCCAGTCTTCCTCTTTGCATCATTCAATTCATGGCCTTTAATGATTAGGAATTATGGTGAGATTGCTCAATGTTTTGAGAAATTATTCAATTAATCTCTCAATTGAAAGCTGAGCGGTGGTCAAAGAGCTCGGATTGCTCTCGCTCGTGCCGTCTATGCTCGAGCAGACCTGTGAGCTTCCGTCGTGGTACGCAAATGGGACTCTAAAAAAAATCATTACAGAATACTTTTGGATGATTGCCTGGCCGCGGTAGACAGCCATGTTGGTCGCCACATATTCGGTACGCTACTAGGTTTATCCCTATTCACCTTTCATCTCAATCCATGTAGATCATGTTATTGGACCAGACGGTTTACTCTCAACCAAAGCTCGCATTCTCGTGACGAACAACATTTCATTTATCAAACAATTTGATTCGCTCATTTACATTCGGCGTGGTATCATCTTGGAACACGGTGCTTATCATAGTCTCATCTCCAATCCCAATAGCGAGACTGCAAAGCTTGTGTATGTATTTTTTCTTTTCACTAGACCTTGACTGACAAATTCCCTTAGTCAAGGACACCAGACTGGTTCGTCAGGTGCAAATACACCTCTTACGGAAGGGACAGAAAATGAGCACTCTGAATCGGATGTTTCGATCCTCAACGACGACATGCCTATTCCAGCCGAGAAACCGAGCCATAGAAATAGTTTTCAGAAGGCTCGTTTAGTCTCCAGTCTTCATTTACAGTTGCAGTCTGCTCCACTCTCGAAGGAACATCAAGAACAAGGGCGCGTGAAGACCGACGTTTATGCGCAATATATTCAGGCCGCCTCGAAGATTGGCTTTGTGTTATTTCTCTTGATAACCGTTGCCTTTCGGTTTTTGCAACCCTTGTCTTACGTTATTGGGGTGAGCACAACCGCAAAGTTGGTGGTAATAGTGGGATGCTTGAGTACTTGCTGCTTTATGGTGGTTTTTCCTTTGGATCAACCCTATTGGGGGCATTTTCGGCCATAATACTCTGGGTCTATTGTGCTTTGCAGAGTGCACGTCGCCTTCATGACTCGGTAAGGAGATATGGAATCTTTGAAATGTCTGCTCATCTTGTTGCAGATGTTGCATGCCTTGATGCACGCACCTCTCAGTTTCTTTGAGATGACGCCTACCGGGAGGTTAGACTTCGCAGAGACTTAATAAATTCAATTGCTAATTGTTTTAAAGGATTCTGAACTTGTTCTCGCGAGATATTTACGTGGTTGATCAAATTCTTGCTCGTGTCATCCACATGTTATGTCGGACATTGGCAAGTTGTCTATCCATTGTGATTGTTATTGGCTACAGTTTTCCTCTCTTCCTCATTTCGGTATTTCCCCTTGTTTGGTTCTATATCAGAGTCATGAGGTATGTTGTACGATTTTTAAAGAGTTAATTGTATATAAATGAATGTTACTACAGGTATTATGTGGCAACATCTCGCGAGCTCAAGCGATTAGATGCCACCACACGATCCCCGATCTTTGCCTGGTTCTCAGAGACCCTGGCGGGCTTATCAACTATTCATGCTTTTCATCAACAACCTATCTTCCTGGTTGGGAACGAGAGACGGATCGATCATAATCAACTCTGTTATGTTCCGAGCATATCAGTTAACCGTTGGTTGGGAGTCCGGTTGGAGTTTGTTGGAGCTCTTATCATTTTTATGGTTGCCTTGTTGGCCGTTCTAGCCTTGATTTCAAGGGGCGTTGATGCTGGGCTTGTTGGCCTTGTTCTTTCATACGCCCTTAATACAACCTCGTCTCTGGTATGTCTATTTGGTCTCTCATTGAATCGCTTGGTTTTGAATTCCAGTTTTAGAATTGGGTAGTTCGCTCAGCAAGTGAGGTTGAACAGAACATTGTTAGTGTTGAAAGAATTTTACATCAAATTCAAGAGAAATCAGAAGCACCTTACGAGATATCAAGTATGAAACCGACTGGTGTTTGGCCTTCCCAAGGAAGCATTGAATTCAAGTAAGTACCAATTTTGTTTTATAATGAAATAAAATTATGACTGTTGTCTAGGAACTATTCGACTTGCTATCGTGATCTTGTGCTAAAGGATATTTCAATAAAAATTGTAAATATATTTAATATTCTTCTTGACCTTTTATTAATTTAAATTTTTTAGAACTCGGGTCAAAAAATTGGAATCTGTGGTCGAACTGGAGCAGGAAAATCATCTGTATGGACTTTTAAATCCATTTTAGATACGCCTTTCTCACCATCTGCCTGAACAAGCTGCTGCTTGCATTGTTCAGAATCATCGAACCAGTTACTGGATCAATCTATTGATTCAGTGGATATCACCAAGGTTGGACTCCATGACTGTAAGTTATTTATTATCAATTTGTGGTTTAGACTTTCAGATTTCTTCAGTACGGTCTATTCTTGCAATTGTTCCTCAGAACTCTGATCTATTTGAGGGAACATTAAGAGAGAATATTGATCCTGTTGGGCTATACTCTGATATGGATATCTGGAATGCGCTTGATCAGGTATGAGATATTTCCAATATATATATATTTATTATAATACAGCATTTTAGGTTCATCTAAAGAGTTACATTGAGACATTCTAGATACTTTTGTTCAAGAGGCTGGTCTATCTTTATCAGGAGGGCAACGTCAGCTACTTTGTTTTGCTAGAGTTTTATTGCAGAAGGTGTGTATTGAATTATTCCTATTTCTAAATTATTTCTTAAGAAAAATAGCTGAAGATTTAGTTCTTGATGAAGGTAAGAAGATACCATGCTTGAGTGTTTATCTTAATAATTTTTATAATTAGCGACATCATCTGTGGATTTAGACACAGACCATTCAGAACATTATTCGAGGTCCACAATTTGAGAATACAACAATTGTGACGATTGCGTAAGACTTCAGTATTATTTTTGATTTACAACTAAGTGTATTGATAGCCACCGATTAAACACAATTATGGATTATGATAAAATTATTGTTTTGGATTCTGGAAAGGTATGAGAATTTTAAAGATTTTTTTTAGTCATTAACAATATTTAGATTGCAGAATTTGATACACCCTTGATATTACTTGCTGATCATACTTCACTTTTCTATTCTCTTGCTAAAGAAAGTGGTTTAGTACTATAAAAGATGCTATTTAGCTTTGAAATATTCCCACAATCATAGTTGGTCTAGATGTACGACCGTACAATAAATAATGTTTAGCATTATAAGTGTTGCTTCAACCGATCCTTTCCGAATAACGCTTAACATCTGCCAGCATGCCTGGCAGTTGCCTGGCAGGTTGTATACCTGTTGTAGGAATGTTTTATAGCACTATTACAAACGGCTCCCGGGTGTACCTTGGGTGTACCATCGTGTGCCACAAGCATCGTATCAAATTTGCATCACTTAGCAGCAGTAACTTAGCAGGTCTGATGAGACCAGTTTATCTTTGCCCTATTGCCTTATTGCCCGATGGTAACGACGGGAAAATGTTCATCCCAGGCTCCCTTCAGGTATCCGCGAACCGTTTTGTTCTGCAATCTCAACTTCTATTTCCGTACCTATTTTTTTCAACCCGATCTCGATGGCTCTCACTACCAGCTCCCGACTCCTTCAATTATGATCACGCCCTTCCTCTATCCACTGGAGCACTACCTTTTTTTCGTCATGCTCTTTTTCTGGGCGTGGCACCTATTTTGCATCTTCCATTATCAGATTGCTGAAGCTTAAGAAACTTCCCTAAGCAAAAACGAAAACGGTTAGTTTCTACCCGATTCGGATGAGAAACTCATGAGATGGTTCGGTGACCGCAGGTCCGCAATTTACGGAGCAAGTACGTGGTTGAAACTTGTCCGAGTCGTCGTGTTGCCGCGAGTACTAGTTGTAACCAAGTGTGAAAGCAATGGTGTTATCATGGGTTTGAAAGGTATGTTTTGCCGTATACATCTGTCAGATTTATCGCAGATGCTGTGCTGTGTCCGATCTTACGGCAGTGAAAAATTCCGACTTTGTCAATAGATCTGTCTACAAGCTTCGGACTCATTCCAGACAAAAGCCCCATGGAATGGTTTATTTCTCCTCGTACTACGCATGATGAATACCTGTATGGAAAAGGGGGTTGAAGAGAACATGGCCAGAACCTTGTGGCATGGCGACCGGGTGGCGGGTGCCGTCCACAACATTTGTCCTTTTGCTTACGATCTACTAAGTTTGTCACAGCCATCCCACCGTTTTATCACAGTTGAATCTGAATCTTGCACCAGCAGCTTCCGCTGTGCCTACACGTTGACTATTTCCAGCTTCCAGGCATCAAGTCATGATTCAGAATCACCAATTTTCGGATTTGTGTCGAATAGGCTACATCACAGGTGCGTCCGACATAACGCAGATGGGAAATATGCCGCGGGGACCTCATGGTCAGCAAAGATTTGCCGGCCGTCCTGCTGGAACAAATTATTCCATCCTTCCCATATTTGGTGTGATCGATCATTCGATGCTAATCATCCGTGATGTCCGCACATGGTATGAATTTTTTTTTGAAATTGAACACGAAAAAAAAAAGGGCTGAAGACACGACTGTCAGTAAGGTTTCTGCTATTATCATTAATATTGGCACGGTTGCAACACGGTTGTTGTGTCAATAAATTTTATGTAAATGTTTAGAGGCTCTGATGCACGATGCCTTTGCCATCATACTAACATGAAGCAGTATTAATATGTGTCGCCTATAGTAATTGTCGTACTTACTGAGCCTTGGTCAAGTCGGAAATACCCGGGCGCATAGTCCAAATATAGATGAAGACGGATGATGCCGCTGATCCTGACCTTCGCATGGACCAACACAATCATGGATGTACCATTTCACTCGTCTGGTGCCATAAGCAGAGCTTACTATGCCATTGTAAGAAAGGTAGAGACGGCGGATACCACACAAACAGCGGACCAGCATATATTCCTGGAAATCAAAACGCTCAAGGATAAATTCGCGTATCCAAATGTTTCAACAGTCAGTTTTTGAGCTTTTCCCTCACTTTTCAACCAGATGAATTGTTTCAGGAGAAGTGCAAAGAATACCTCATCATCTTGTTATACTGCGTGTCAGCAGTAACACCGGGATTCCTTGCAACAGACGCCCTTGAATTCGCATTTCCTCATGCCATCAATCTCGTAGAGGCGGGCAAGAAGTTGGAAGACAAACGAATAGGTACGTTTAGATGTTAATCAGTAGTAATGCCTGACCTAATTGGAATTACGCAGGCTATCTCTTCTGTTCAGAGCTGTTGCCCAAGGATCACGAACTTCGTTTGATGCTGGTGAACACATTACGGAAAGTGTGTAATAATTATGTTTATTATTACCTTGATTCATTATTTGTCATGACAGGACTTAGAAAGTGATGACGTTCCACGTATCTGCATGGCGTTGGACACCCTCATCGCCTCTCCAAGTGAAATCGTCATCCCAGCTATTCAGGCTCGTCTCCATGAGTTGCTGTCGCATGATAAGTGGGTCACAATTGGTACCTCTATCCGCTTCTAGGTCGCCTGAAAGAGTGTTTCAAACTTCGTGACGTCAGTGCGTTTGTGAAGAGACGAACTTTGTTCACCTTTCGTGTTTTGTCCGAATACGAACCCGCTTTGATGGACCAAATTGGGGTGACCATCATCAAGATGTTGGAGGATTTGGATAACTCAGTGGTCAGGGCTGCTTTGACGCTTATACGTCACCATCCGTCCCAGGTTAGTTATGGACCCATACCGCTCTGAAGACATTTTGACCCAGCAAAGGACGAGCCATTTCGTTCGAAGGGGAAAAGAAAAGCAAACGAGATTTTTGCGACTGAATCGTCGTTAATCGACTCCTCAAATCTTGGTTTAATTATCGAAGCTCTCAAGACAATACAGTCCGTGGGGCAGGTAACATTCTTGTCCTATTATTGCGTTTCTCATATTTTTGACAGGGTAACAGATACCAATATTCCCATTTTATTTGAACTCCTTCAGAATCATCGGCACCTAAAGCCTCGGTCAGATGCATTGATATTGGACATCTTCAAGACGCTGGGCCTTTTGGATTCTAATGCTTTTGCTGCAGGGGATGCTTCGGCCAGGCGCCCCGCTGTCAGAGCAATCGGGCATTTCATGTTGTCCACATCAATGAACGAAATTTACCTGTTTCTGTCTTGCCTCGAATGCATGGACGTTGCTAATTGGGCGGAAGCGTCGCCAAATAGACCCCCAACATTGCAGGTAGAGGCTTTTGACAGGATAATGCAAATGCTGAACGTCTCAGACGAGACCATCCGTAAGAAGGCAAGCATATCATTCAAAGGAATAGTAAACAGTACTGACAAGAACTCTCAGACAATGAAACTTATAAAACGTGTCGATTCTTCTCTACCAGACATGCACATGGCTTTTACCACGGAGTTATTAATAAAAAATCCGGCAGACTCAAGGACTGTTACGATTTTGCTTGACCTCATCCTGGTCCAACACAACGAGGATGGCTCAGAATATGCATCCCGAGTTTTGGAGATAATTAAGAGTGTGGACGAGTCTACTACCAAGCCTCGCGTATCAAAGCAAATTGTAGAGACCGTCCTCAGAGACCTCCGCGTTTCCTGTAAGAGATCTGAAATATTGATATTAATCTCCTCTCGAGCTGACCTTCATTGTAGCAAAGAATGACTTCGTGGCAACCTCTGTGGGCTATTTTATACGCGTGCTGATTGGAAAGGATGCCTTTTTGGCCCCCACTTTGGTGGTCATTGCGACAGCTTTGATCACTGAATATTTTGGTACCCTGTCTGCGATTCCTTCTGAATTATTATTATCTGGACTGGCATCGATGCTGAGGACTTGCGCAGGTGTGTTTGCTCAAATTCTGGTTGCAAGCATTTTATAATTACCCAACCGTAGCCATCGTCCAAGAGCCATGCATCCTAGCCATGATTCGGGTCAGTGCTCAATGCAACGAGATTTCTTCCGACGTCAGAGACGTTATCAAAGATATATCTAGAACCGCAAGTCGAGTTGTTCAAACTGTAGGTTTTTTCTTAATTTCAGTTAGTCAGATTGTAATACCTCCCTCAGCGTTGCGCACAATTTACCGAGTATTCTGAGAAGAAAGAAGAGCTCTTGCAGATTATCCAGGAGGCATCTTCGCCATCTGTACCCAAACCTCTCTGCTGCGTGTGCCTTCTGCTGACCCGGTTTCTTTAGTTGCCAGATTTTCTCCAGTCATTATTAGAGCACCATCCCCCGACGACAAGTCAATCCCCTCCTCTTTCTCGGTTGCACCGGCCAATAAGCGAATTGCGGTATGCTGCGTATGACTCACCTCAAGTTGGCCCTCGATTGACTCGTCGAGCATCGAGTTCGCAAAATAGCGCATCCAGCTATTTACAATCGCATCTGGGGTCGCCGCCAATGACACCGGGTCAACTGGCGTTGTCATCTGAATTAGAGGATACGCATATTGGTGTTGTTGACCCCGGTCCTGTTGCCCATTCAGAAGTTCCCTCTCTCATAGATTTACAGGTAGGCGACATTGGTTTCGTTAAGGGTCTGCCGTTGCTAACAAATATCTCTACGTTCAATAAAGACTTCACGGGCGGATCTCATCTCACTCGAATCTCCTTTTCAGACCGAATCACTTCAGGCGTTCACGACAGTCTCCGAATTGGGTCCGGATTTTGTTGAGATCTGGACTTCATTTGAAGGCTTGTGTGATTTGCGAGGGTGGTGCAATAACTCTATTGATGCAACAATGAGGCGTCTCCAACGTTTTGATGAAACCCATCGACTGCGCGTGGTTGCTTCCGATGTGCCTCCATTTGAAGGTTAGACTCCCTCTCTCGGCCTTGGTTCCGTGGACTGATTTACTTCCAAGGCGAAGTCAAAGTATTAATGGTAACGGAGGAGACGAGGAATGATTTATTGCGCGCCAATGCGATTGCCTTACGTCTTCGGGAATCTGAAGAAGACTCATGCTTGTGGAGGTTGCGGTGTGCCGATGCGCTACTAGGAGCAAAGGTGCAGGTGATGCTTAATACATAAAGTGCGAACTCCTCGTTGTTAGATAGCACCAAGAGGGTATACTAAAACACGATTACAGTAATCATACGTTGCAGACAAGGCACACGAAGCAAGATTGTCTGTTAGAATCGATGTCAACTTCCACGCCCATCTTGATGAGATCTGAAAGGTTTAACTGCCCATCCGATCATCTGCTGTGGGAAACGAAGCTTACGTAACCCGGAATACAAATTACTGGCCCGTTTGTCCTTTTTCTTTCTGACCCCCTCGGTTTCGAGCACTTCCACAGACTTATGATTCTGCCCCTTCCTCGGTGAGTTCAAGATCGTTCACAATGACGTTCAGTGCTAATATATTTCCAGCTTGACACACCAGATTAACAACATTCTGTTCGGTCCACAAGCTTGCACTCTCCTCGACACAGACAGGCCGCCCTAGAGCCTGCTTGCGTGCTGGTTCTCAGACCCTTTTTTTAATTAGGTCTATATTCCTATGGGATAATTGCCCTATACTATTGGTACCTGTTGAGGATTTGCTGCACCTTGACGACAGTTGGTTAGACTCCAAGACAAATCTCAAACAAAATAGAAATACACGACAAGGTTTCTCATTTAAATCGACATTCATTCCGATGAACGTTCTCAAGACCCCCCCTTTTCTCCGTCCGTCTACCCCATTATCACCAGCACCATCAGCCGTACCTGCGAGACCCGAGTCGAGTCATGGTATGGCATCTTTTCGCGGTACGAAATTATCCCTTGGTAATTTCATGCGTCAACCCTCTCTGCCGACTATAGCGCCGCCGCCGCCGCCGCCAGCCCCTGTCCCCCAGGACGCATCCTATCTCGAAATGCTTGGCCTGAAGTTGAGTGAGGCTGTCACGAGGGCCTTGGCTCAACCAGTAGGTCCTCCTACTGCTAGTGACTTGGTTTCTGGCAAGAAACCAATTCCACCAGGTCGTGGACTTGCATTAGGCAGTGTAATCGCCTCGTGAGTCGCCGAAGCCTTTCCTTTGTCTGTGATGCTAATTTATCTTTTAGAGAGCTTAATGCCGTTCACGATAACTCGCACTTATACAGGACTGTCTTGCGTTCTCTTCAGAAACCGTTGAGCGTCTTGTTGACAAACCTGTCCAATTTGCTTCTCCCACTCGTAGCGTCTCAAGCTTTCTTGGCCGTTCCAACCATTTCAAACCAGTTTTTGTTCCCGAATACGGTTCAAACTCATACACTCGCCGTGTCAAAATTCTGCGAGGAACTTTTGCATGTCTTTGACGAGATGGCACTCGGCCTCGATGTGGATAGTAGAGGCGACGGGCTAAGGCCTGCAAGGGATGGTTTAGCCTCCCTCATCAAGCGGGTCATTAATCCCCTTATCGGTGCGATCCGTAGCGTATTGATCCCTCTCGTGGAGGCTCTGGAGACTCCCAATACCACCCTTCCTTCAAAGCCCGTCCCAGGGAATAATAAAATCCACATCGTCTATCACCCATCAATTGTTGCTTTGCAAACCTTGATGCCGTCCTATAGCAAGGTTCTGACGGCTTGTACAACTTCCTCCGTCTCCCAAGCACCCTTGGCCAGTCTTCTGATCTCCATCCTGTGGAAAGCCTTAGTCGCTTTCTCACATCGCAATGGTATCAATCTAGCGGCGCCACTAACGCCAGAGTCATCTATTAAAAAATATCAGAGCTCGAGCCCTCCACTCACCCCACCTTCCACTCGTTTTTCGATTAAGTTACCACCTTCTCGCCCACCTTCCCCCCCTGCTATCTCCATTCATGCGACTCCCGCACTTGACTGCAAGGCTCTGTATGATGTTCTCTTCGGACTTCCCAGACCCTGCGATGGACAGGCTCGCGAGGCCGTGGACGAAGCTTTTGAAGGTCTGCGGACCCTTCCCGATCTCCTTCAAGCTATTAAAGCTGGACTAGAGGAAATTTCCAGTTTCCCAGATACCGCGAGACATTTGGGCAATCTGACGGCGGACATACCCTTCCTCATTGCTCTTCCTGTCATTCTTAATGCATTTAGCGATCCTAACTCGTCTTCTGTTTCCACAATCTTAGGTATATCGGGAGAGGACTACCGTAAAGGTTGTTTGAGTGGCTTCTCTCGAGCAGAGGAGTGCGCTGATACGATTGGACAACGTGTCCTCGATTTTTTCAGGACGGTTCCTACTCCCAGCGAGGTTTTACTCTATTGGTTGGAGTCGGAGTTAGAGGGAATGGTTGATACGTGATCTCGCTCTCCCTTTTCTAACTTATAAATGAATGAACGCATTGCAATGCCTTGGAATGAATTATGCAATCGAGTATATCTTCTACAATCTAGATTTCTGCTAGATTTCCAGATAAGTTACTGTATCTCAGCGATAATTTACTTGGGCAACTGTTTCGTCTAGAGTTCGATTTACATATGCTAAGTTTTTTTTTTGGTCGCCGATTTCCAACCCTTTACTTAGTATTACGCACATTTCTAATGCCATTTACAAATACGGTTTAATCCATCCCTTCGTACTCAACCAGGAATTACCAAGAAGTATCACCTGTCGTAAATCAAACCGAGCACCATCAACCGAATAAAAAGTACTGACCAAATTTTAGCTTCTCTTGTCTGACTTCGTTCATAATACTTTTAACGTGTCGGTCCAGAAGTTCGATATAGGGTTTCAGCGAAGTCCTCTCCCAGTCTGTGAAAAGAATGAGACTTGCTTCTTGGGACAGTGTATGTACATACCAGGACGAGTGTCCTCGCCCGCGGAATCTTGGATATTCCTGTCCAACTCTTGGAGCAATTGACCAACCGTAGGCACGTTTGCGGGATCGAACCCCTCCACGGTCTCCGGGTCTACAGGTACGCAAACTCTGCCTGTCTTTGGATGTACACAGAAGGGCGCTTTGAGAAGATGGTTTCGGTGCTTAGAGACTTCAGCATCCAGGCGAGGATATGTGTATTGGATAACGACATCTTCGAGTGCGAGTTTGACATTCTAAGAAAATAATTTGTCAAGTTGACCAAAGATGTGGGAAGAGACGACCGACTTGATTCGTTTGTGCAATTTTGTAAAGGTCCATCCACTTCTTTTCAGAATGGCGGTCTGATTCATCCTCCCAACTTGATCGTAGAGACTTGACAACAGATGGATCGGGGATCATTTTCAACAAGTCTTCATAACCTTTCTCAGTTGCAAATAGGTCCTGCTCATACAGGATCAAGGAAGGGAAGATCTCCTTCAAATGATCGCGAGCCCCCCTGTATTATTGGTCAGGCATATTAACAGTCAAATTTTCTTGACTCACTCCAACGATGGTGGAAGCTTTCCATAATTACGGATATTCAGCTTCCTATTGCTTTCCTTGCCGACTTGAACTACGCTAAGCCACCCTACGACAGCTCTTCTCTGAGTATCTGTGAGTTCCATAGCTTCCTTATCTGAAATCCAGAGATGTATTCCACGGCGACCAGAGTAGACCCAAAGCAATTTTTCATACCCAAATTCGTTCCGAATTGCTTTATCCAGAATTTTAACGGCAGCTGATATAAATGGCCAACATTTTTTGCAGATACCGGCATCAGAGCAGCACGTTCTGACGGGATCGTAGTCGGTCATATCGATATCGAAGACAAGTTCTCGGAGCTGTGGTTGAAGTACACCACTTCTTAATGTTTTCTTGTCCTTCGGCTATATCATAAAGCGATAAAACACGTTGGTTCACGACAATGAAGGCAAACATACACGAGCAGAATAGACGGGTCCGATTTCGAAACGGCTAGGGTTTAGTTGGCAGACTTGTTTCTTCAGCTCATCGGCATTGGTAAATGAGTTGTAACGAAGATAAACGTCATTTGCGAGTGTGAAGGCAAACTCTCTGTGAGTGAAGAGGCGAGTTGGTGTGTGTTCATGGTTTAACCATTGGAAGATGGATTTAAAGGGATATAATCTGCGATAGAACATGAGCATGGTCTCTATAATTTGATTAGAAGACTGTAGGGGGAAAGTCTAACATCTTACCCGGCGAGGTATCATATTCTGGTTTGTTCAAATTGTCCATAATTGTGGGAGACTGGGAGTTCACGGTGGTCGCGAGTCGCGACGCGATTCAAGGTGTGACCAGTACATGTGCATGTGACCTTTCAATTATTTATTCAAATCCAATTCAAAATTAGATAGTTTCTTTACGATTTGTTCCAATTGTCAAAAGAATGCAAGGGGCGCTCTATAAAGTAGCGGTGGAACCATAGTGCGGCCCCCGGGCTTTGGTTTCAGTCAAACCTTGAGTGACGGATAGTTATGTATGTAAGATTATCGAAACAATATTTTAATTTATTGACAGCAAGCAAATGGAACGCATATTCGATTACAGGACTACAAGAAACTTATACCTTTCACAATCAGACGTGGATCGGAAATCCAACATGTTCAGTGAAGAAGTGGTGCTCTTTCTTCATCGGGTAGCGCCACGCCACCCCTCCTGCTCAATCCCCAAGCGCCTTTGACAACCCAAATGAGTGAGAGGATGGAAAAGGCAAGTGCTGACCAATGGATGAAAGCGCTCGAGGTCTGGTGAGCAAAGATGGCCCACAAAGCCCAGGCGATGGCGACGGAGCCCGGGAGATCTCCTTCTGGTGTAGAGAAAGAATAGGTCGCGCCAGTGCCTTCTAAGAAGAACCTGGTAAAACGAGTTTGATTAGTACCATAACTGACAGGATGCATGCACGAGGCAAGACTGCCGGTGTAAATCGGACTCACAGTGCCAGGAACACAAAGACCTTTGTCCAGACGCCAGCGGGGTGGGTGAGTGCGTTGACACCAAACGCTTCGAAAGCGGTGAGGACAACAAGGACGGTGGTCCAGCCATGGTAGAGAGAGAAGGGGAGGTGAACAAAGATCTCATCACCCCATGACTCAGCAACATGGAACTTCTTCACAATATAGTATATGTGCTGCGGAAGGGTCAATCACACATGCAGTGTAAACGTGCGTGGAAGGCGGCGTACCGTAACAGCTGAACTGACGAACAGCGCGAACACGAAGGCTAAGAAGTGGGTCAGAGATGTTGGTCGGATTTTGGGAGGTGGGTACGTACCAATGATGTAATAGTGGGTAGCCCAGAGATTTACGTAGACGGCGTTGAGGAGACCGAGGAGGGGGAACCTCCAGGAAATACCATCAACAATGATGCGTTTGCCAGTGGGGAAGAACTGGTAGATAACCGTTCCTAGAAGGAGAATATGGATAACGGTCCTACAAGGAATGAGGCTGTGAGCAGTTCATCGAAGGCTGGAAACGTACCATATGAGGAACGCCCATGGAGCGGGGGTAATGTATGTTTCCTTAGAATTGTAGTAGATAGAGGAGGGCCCAGCAACGGTGTAAATATTAGAGCCCAAGAAGAAGAAATACACAACGACGTTGATGATTTTGAGGAAGATACCGTCTTTCCAGCCGTCCGCCATGGTGCACGAGGTGAAGAGAGTCCCATGGCCATGGTTTCAGCTATTTGTAGGCCAGCCATCTCTGACGTACAATGTGATCGCCGGCCCGGGCCGCTCCAATGACTCTCCAATGGAATCATCATTGTGTGTTGTCTGCCACAAGTCCAAAGTGCCGAATTACTTTCTCATAAAATGCATTACATGTGCAAGGTTCTGGCACCACCGTTCGTGTGTCTCCTTTTTCAAATTCCTGCCATCTCATTTGCACCTAGGTTGCCATTCGCCCCCAATTTCTGATTCAGAGCTGATTTCAATTATCCGCGCATTCAATGACGCCCGCACCCGGAAATCTGACGCTACTTTAAATTGGAAATGCGGGGCCTGTCGAAAGGTTAAACGCAACCCTGTAGATCCGGCCCATAAGCCTCGCACAGCTAGCGCAAAGGATGATCCCATCGTTGTCGATGACATTGATGATGACGAGGTGGTCGAAGTTATTCACCCGCCTGTAAAGCCTCGAGAATCCTCGAAGCCAACACCTACATCCGCCAAGGTCGCCCAGCCTATTCGAATCATCGATGACCCTATTGATTTCCTCGTCTCATCATCAGCTGGCCGACCACCCTCGCATGTCCAAAGGTCGCGGTCGAGCACACTGACTTCTGGAATAGGGCATTTGAGCGTCTCTGATAATCAACAGGGACATGATGTTACCCCTCCTCCCATTCCAAGAAATCAAGAACCTCAAAGCGAAAGTGCATCGATGCCTTCTCATCCACACGAATACCCGCAAGCTCAGTCGAAGACCCCAGAGAATCGACAAACCCCTTTGCCTAGCTCCGGGGCTCGACCCAGAAGCGCTCATCGAGGAAGCGACGACCAGCCCTCTAGCCTCACGGTGGAACCCGCCTTGTCCACACCTTTCATTGAAGCTTCTAGCCCAGGCACTAAAGAGCATTCTTTCCTCGAAAGGTGGTCCATGGTTACTATTCGTCGACCAGACCCCCCTCCGTCTAGAGACCCAGCACACCTTTTCCACCCAGCACTCCTACCTCACTATATCAACTCTCAATACAGAAACAGTACTAGAGAAAGCGAGTCTGACAAGAAAACGGATGCCTGGTACCTGGCTGCATTAAGGAAAACGAAAATGCAGGATGTGGGGTCGCCGCAGGCCCAGTCTACAGAAGAAAAACCAGGTTCCGATGCTTCTCATACACGTAGAAACAAGAAGAGGAGGGCTGTGCGTCACGAAGCAAATCATGATACGGAGCGTCCTCCAAATGCCAACGATCAGCCTGTTTCAAAAGCCCCGTTTTACTTTTCTGTGAATACTTGGATGAAGCAAAACGAGGATGCTTTGGCTTTCTTCGAGGCAATTGCATGATTTTAACATGTATGTTCTCATTGCCAATTACCATGCATAGTGAAAGATCTAGTGTGTTCAATCCGGAAACCAACTGGCCGTTCGATGGACAAGAATGGCTTGGTTTGTGTACATAGCCAACTGACCAAAGTCAGTTAGCCTTTCTATTCGACTCCCAAATTTTTTAATTACATAGGATTTGGGCAGAGGATTTCGCAGGAGTACACCTTGCCAGAACAGTGTGCTGCTACAGGCAAAAAACACCAGAGGCTCGGATTGATTCTTGTCCGTTTCATTTTACTATTTAGTGGCCACGGCGAGTAGTGCCAACTTATATAGTCTGTAGAAAGTACTAGCAGACTTACTCTCAGTCGATTGAGGCTGCCTTTGGCCCCTCGTTAGGACATTGTTCATAATTAGACTGAACTGTGAAAAGGCTTGATGTACGTAACAATTCCTGCCTCGCAAACAATATTTGACCATGCCGGGTACTGTGCAACTGCCCACAATCTAGGCTATATAGCGACCTCACAACATTTTGATGCCGCTTGGTACGCCATGCATTTGCACTTGATACCGCCGTCCGAATTTGAACTTCGAACCAGGACGACGATTGATCGTACGTTGCACGATGTTCCTTCGTAGACGTATCACCCAGGTCTCGGCTGTCTGTTGCGATGACGAGGGCGGTGAGGGGCTCACCAGTGATACAGATAAAGCTTTTCCTTCCTCGCGGTTGAGGTCGCGCGCACTTCCACGCCTTCGACACGGTGCGTCACTGCATACCTCAATGATTCCCCATCTTCTAAAATCTGCCTCGTCGTCCAGAGGCCCTTGACGACATCAAACCACGCACTCTCCTCTATCTCATTGGCCATTCCCTCCCTTCCCTTGCTGAACGATTACGACTTGCCCGACCTCTTGCTAATTCCCTCCACGAACCACTCATTGTCGGGTGGTACCACAAGAGCTTACGCCCTCAGAATCTATTATTCTTTCCTACTTCTACAGGCTAGGATCTGGTCCCTATCGTACTTGATTGGCTTTGAGTACTCTGAACCCACTTTGTATTCACCGAAGGCGAACCACAGAACCCCAAATTCGACATGTATCGGCGTCCTCATCCAGCTTGTAGCCGGCAAGCCCTTTCATCAATACCACATGTACAGTTCATACGCCGAGAGAGCTGTGGGATCGAGTCTTTGATCCAAATACGAAGTACCAGATGAGACTAATCCTGGATGTCGCATTTCGCGTGTGGTGGACAAGTGCCTTGCAAAGAAAACCTCATTTGGGAGCACCAAGGTTGGAGACATTGCCATCGCTAATAGCTCTTTGAGCGGGTTCTGAAACCGCTGGAACCTATCATGTAGATCGGATGGAATAACATTTTAAGATTGGCGAGTGGCATTCAGGCCATGCTGTACTGCCTTGTGGATGTGAAATAAGAATCGTACAGTGTCATTGGCGCTGTATTTCAAATGGTCTTGGCTGACCATTTCATTTTTAGTGGCGGACGGAAGCATTCACTGATAGAGGTCACCAGGTCACTATTCTCAGGCTCAAGCAAACGTGTGTGTCCCATTGGGACAGAAAACTCTTGTCTTGCACAAGCCGCCCACACAAATGGGTGTATATCCGAGTCGAACGGCTGACAATAATAGTAGTCGGATATTTACATTGCGGGTCAGGTGAGTTTTGTCATGGACAGTTCTTGAATGGCCCAAGAAGTATATAAAGCTCACTTAAATCTTGAAGACCTAAGCGAAACCAGCTTTAGCCCCACGTTGAAAAAATGACCACCAACGTAATCACCGAAGATCGACCCAGTACGCAAGCCAACGTTCTCCGATGTCGCCCATACTGACCATATCCTAGTTCCCACCGACAGCCCAGGCTTCGCGGATATCGTCGGCTTTGGCCTCAACGGAGTTGTTGTCCTCCGTAACGGCTCTGTCCAGACCTTTAATGCTATCAACGACTTCGGTTACAACGCAGGGGGCTGGCGTATTGACAAACACGTCCGCCTCGTCGCCAACATTACTAACGACAGGGACAAGGACATCGTCGGATTTGGGGAAGATGGCGTCTTGGTCTCCATCAACAATGGTAACAACACCTTCACTCAACCAGTTAAACTCGTCCTCAAAGATTTTGCCTACAACGCCGGCGGATGGCGCGTCGACAAGCACATCCGTTATCTAGCTGATATTCGAGGTGTCGGCCGATGCGACATCGTAGGATTCGGAGATGGTGGTGTCCTCGTCTCCAGAAATGACGGCAATGCCACCTTTAATCCCGTCTACATCGCCATCAATGACTTCGGATACAGTGCAGGAGGTTGGCGCCTTGATCGCCACCTCCGTTTCCTCGGTGACGCCACAGGAAATGCGCTTCCCGATATCGTAGGATTCGGCGAGAACAATGTTTTCGTGGCCCGCAACAATGGCAACGGGACCTTCGCCCCTGCGCAGGCCGTCATCAACAACTTCTGCTACAGCGCAGGTGGCTGGCGCATCAATGAACACCCCCGCTTCATTGCCGACTTGACAGGAGACGGGAAGGTGGACGTCATTGGTTGTGGTGGTGCAGGAGTCTACGTGTCTTTTAATCAAGGAAACGGTACATTCGGTCCCGTTAACCTTGTCGTCAACAATTTCGGCACAGCTCAGGGATGGAAGGTTGACCAGCACCCCCGTTACATCGCCGATCTCACTGGTGACAGGAAAGGCGACATTATCGGATTCGGTGACGCGGGAGTGTACGTCTCATACAACAATGGGAATAATACCTTCCAGCCAGCCAAGCTCGTAATCGACAATTTCGGCGTGAAGCAAGGATGGCAAGTCAACAAGCACCCGAGATATGTCGTGGACTTGACTGGAGATGGTCGTGCAGATGTGATTGGTTTTGGAG
>Ga0307517_10003251_pt1 | contig 25415 bp, 31 predicted proteins | sample 23_EM_MG_FD_194515 | JGI IMG/M metagenome (GOLD analysis project Ga0307517, IMG submission 194515) | Populus trichocarpa ectomycorrhiza microbial communities from riparian zone in the Pacific Northwest, United States - 23_EM | ecosystem: Host-associated > Plants > Roots > Unclassified | place... | reverse complement strand
TGTGAGCGTGGGGCAGAGTTGAGTGTAGACATGGGCATGGCGAGGCATCCGGATCGGTGCTTATTAACTTAGTTGATCCCCGTATCGATTCTGCACAGTTGTGCAAACAAAGAAATCCTTCCTATTCTTTTTTTCAAAAAGCGGTCTATCGTTTCGCAATGCACTGTAAGAGGGCCTGCGCATGGATGGCCTTCTCAACTGCTGCCTTCGCCCGCGCGACGGCCTTCTCCATCCCCCGTTCTCTTCATCTGATAGGGCCATTGACCAGTGCGACAGAAAGTTCCCAGCTTTCGGCGGCATTGCTCGCAGTAATTGCTCCGCTCGCTCCCCACCCTCGATGAACGATTTCGTGCTCATTTCATTGAGGCCGCAGATTTGCACTCACGAGCCCAGGGCTGTCAAACTGGCAACTCGCTATCCTCTGGTATTTGCCCCATCCGTTGATTAGGGTCAGTTGCCAAGAAAGCCGATGACCTGCTGTTTTGAAGTCGCGAGGGAACAGAACTCCCCCAGTCGAGTTTTGGGTCAGAAACCAATATCGATTTCGATATAATAAGGAGGTGAACTTGAGAACGTTCAGCTAGAGGTGCCGGTGTTGAGCTGGCCACCGGGGGCAAATTTTTGACTTTTTTGAGACTTTCGACCATCTGTGATACCGTTCCGGACTAAGCTTTCGCCTGGACGCACGCCGATGCTCAATCCGGACCAGACCTCCCCCCGAAAACCGGTGTTTTTGAATCGGGCCTCGCAACCTTTTATCGGGTGTCCTCCCGACAGATGTCCTTATCATGGGAGCCAAGTCAACTTTCCACTACACATCAATGCAGCAGAAGGGAGCGAGCGCTGTACTCGGCGCGCACGGTTCCACGAACAAAGTGGCGGGAGCGGGGCAGTGGTTAAACGGAACAGACGACAACCGGGGTGGCAAACTGGTGAGATGTGAGGCGACTCCATTGTACAGTCGGCGGGGAGATTGGTAGAGGTTGGGAGGATGCCAAGTTTAGATCTTCTCTTCCACGATTTTGGGGGATCCGGCGTCCGTGGTTATAAGAATTTCTCTCGTGACAACCCAACCCTTGCAACATATTTTACTGATGACGACCAGCGTTTCATCTTGCCGATAAGAGGGGCTGTGCACACGCGGACGGAAGCAAATTACAGAAGAGCTGGGAGATGCCAACAGAGATGGCTGAAAAACGTCGGTACCGGGAGCACTGGCGTCTCTTCCGACGCAAATACGAGGCTCTCCAAAGGGAAGAAACGGGATTCGTAGAAGGGCTTCGAAGAACACAACAGATGGTCGTGCAAGAAACCAACAGGCTGGTTGCTACCCAAAAATAGCAAAAATACCTGAACCATACACAAAAAGGGTACGACATCGGAGGCTTGTGTAGTGGAACAACATGAGGTGGTCGGTACCTAGGTCAGACCTTGAGTTCCCCTCCTTGAGTTGAGGAAGAGCGATTGATACATACATGGCAGCACCAGACAACCCATTTTTAAATTACGTGAGACGGTGCCTCTACATCGCGAACCCAAGGGTGAACACGCGTTTCTGGTGATCATGGATTATAACTGGTGCCTCACACGATACAACGAAGGATCATGTGTCCTCCCCCCTTATCCTTAGCCTTCTTCGTCTGCTCCGTCGCTCAGTTCCCCCTGCCGCCAGGACGTCCGTCGGGGCGCTCCGATCATTTGCCGACATTGCGAGCGTCCTGGTTATGAGAGCAGAGAGACCCCTTCCACCCATGCCAACCACGATCCCAGTAATGCAAGCAACGCCGCAAAAGACGTAAATAGGGTACAGGGAGCTGAGAAGATGGCCTGCCATGCCGAGGGGCGTCAAAACGGAAGCGTTGATAACCATTGCCGCGAACACGAGGAGTGGCGCGACAAGATAGGATATGGCAGGATATACGAGGATAAAAGGCGAGAAGGACCATCGCGTGGCGTTGGAAACGAGGGAATAGCAGAAGGAAGTCGCGACCGTAAAGGCATAGTTGGCGAGGGCGGCGAACTCGCGTAGCTGGCGGTGATTGCTGCTGTCGCCCGACATATTGGTCGACGTCGTTGTGGCGGAAAGTCCAAGCAGTTGATGCTTACGTCATCATTATCCCCTCCATTTTACCCACGCTCCAACTGGGTTTCCCGCAGCCAACACCTCCGGGGGCACAGCAACGGGAATGCTGTTAAATCTCGTTATTGTCCAACGCCACCACAATGCAAGCCATCATCAATCATCCCTTAAATGTGCGCTCGTTTCGCCCTGTGGCGAACCGCTCAAGTACGCCGAGCTCTGCTTGTGCCTTTGTGCCCTCCGCAGCCCGTTCCGCCCGATCCGCAGCCGGCGCTCTCGGCGCTCATGGCCCTGTCCCCCGGTCTCGACTTCGGGCACCAGTTGAACGCCATTGAGCCGTCACAAATTACCTTCACCGTCCACGCGTTTGAAGCCTGGACAACGCATGGCATACTCGCTGATTCCACGTAGGACTCGCAGATGTATATGGGTTATCCTTTTTTTTTGATCCGGACTTACCTCCACACTCGTGCGTTTTGCTTCTACTGGACATCCAACGTTGTCGATCTTCAACGATGGTACCATTCCAATCCTCTCGGCCGACGCGGAGCTGATATCCTGATGTTCCAGTTATGGAGAATGGGCACTCGAACACCAATGTGTCGGTCCATGTTTGTCCTTTGTTTTGGGTCTATTTACCTAGGTGTGCAACCGAGACTCACGTGCCTTGTATAAATCCGTGGCGATCATTCATCTCATTACTCCCCCATCCCCCCTCCATGGCCAGCTATCTCGACTACCCCAGACTTCACGACATAGCCGCACAGCTATACGCTGACCAGCTCTCCGAGGATCAGAGGTTTCACCTTCAGAGCGAACTCGACGATCCCTCAGTCACGGGCATCTTGGGTGACTGCATTCTTACGCCACAATTCACCCTCCCGCTCATCCTTCGACTCCAGCCTTGTTAGGGCAATATCCCGACGTCACTAAAAAGCCTCCCGGGCAGGCCAGGCGCAATTACAACATCCAAGAGGCGGCAGGAATAGATCCAGGGGTGTACAAAGTGATGAAGGTGCATTTAGACGTCTTTCTACAGAACCCTTTGCTGAAACCACTCGCAGAATGTCATCCGACATCTGTGCCACAGGCATCTCGACACGGAATTATCCCTAACATCTCAGCAACAACTCCGAATGAATAGGCTGAGACTCGAGGCGAGTTCCCTGTTTTCGCCACTGCTTACCCCTCCTGGGCTTACAAAAGCCAAATGGTTCACAGGCAATACTCACCTTTCCTCAGTTGGCTAAATACGATAAACAGTGGCCGGCAATCGACCTTGTCCGGCAGTATCTGGAAAACAGTACCTCCTACCGCACAAAGAAGGTAACTCATTCCAACACCGCAGACGTTTGACATTGGACACTAGTAACCTTCCTGGTATTGCAGGCAACCGTTACCTTAAAGAAGCGGTTAGCCGCCACTGGGAAAATGGCGTCTCATGTCAGAAAAAATAGAAAGGGGGGTGAGAGCTCTACGGTAACTCGATCAACCTCGATCGGGAATTGACCGACGCTGACTGCTTGTTCAGGACGACACCAATGTGACAGACTTTCACCATGCCCTAAGGCCTGTAGGAGGAGGGAGCGGGAGCGGGAGTCCTCCGGTTCACAAATTTGTTTCAGTCTGTGCAAACCGTTGCTGATTCCCTACTTTTAGTTGAGTGCTAGCGATTACTTCCCGTCAAACCCCGGGAGCCCCCAGCCAGTAGATCAACAGCCTTTCATGCAAGGTTCATCGAGGACCTACGACCACGGAGGTCAGTTCTACCCTGGTATTTTATCCGTCATTCGTACTGCAGGTGATCGGTAGCTAATCCTCAGCTCAGGGCAATACACGTATCCACCGCCACCTCCGATGAGCGACCCGATCGCAACTCAAGGTTGGTACGGCGGCTACTCGTACAACCAGACAAGTAAGTCCCCAATATCATCGATAGTCCCCGGAGGGTTTAGACACCTACCTACAGGGCAAGATTATGGGACCAAGCCGATCTATGAAGCTCCTGAAGTTTACACCGGAAGTCAATTGTTCTCGCAGCCAATGCCGGCGCCATAGGTTCAATGAACCGCATCGTCATCACCTTCGTTCCTGCAGCCTTGTTCTTCGTTCGATATGTGGTCCCGTTTCTCCTCGCAGTCGCTTTCAAGCTGTGTTCTGTAGCGTAGGACTCTTGTAGTGTAGCGTACTTTCTGTATTCACCGAATCTCAGCGCCGGTCCCTCGGCGACCCAGTTCCAATGACCGAGGTTAATATATCATTCGATTCATGCGATGTTTTGGCCGGGGCCGAGGCACGAAACGGGAAGGTAAACCGCTCGCTGACGTTCATTAAGGGGTACAACAATTGAATCGACCGGGCGAGCCACATGAGAAACAATTATCGTGAAATCATACTCCGACCACTGAAAGTGAAAGCCGGATCGGCGCGTAAGCTAGAAGGAACACAAAAAACCGGGAGATATCTCCTCACCTAACAGTCTTCCTCTCCGTCACGGCGACTTCGGTTTTGGCCCTGTTCAAAACCTTCTGGAACTCGGAAACGCGATGGCGCATACGCGAGTGCATGTAGGCTTTGGAGCACTTGATGTGATAGTGCAGATAATCGCGGAAAAGCTGGATGTGCGAGATGGTGGAAGAGGCCACGTCCGGGTTGGAGAAATGTCGGGGGAACAACACAAACGTCACGTAACCGATATCCTCGGAAGACTTGAGTCCTGACACGCCGCGTAGTTCCAGTGGAGGATCGCGATTGGTGTACAGGACTTGAGGGGCGTTTTGGATGGTCGGCAAGCGACGAGCATCAACGAATTCCTGGGAACAGAGAGGTTCCACTGTTAGCTTACTGTGTACAGTCCGACGTCTGGAAGAGGACAAACAGGCGAAATGGGCACATACTTGTAAGAAGACTTTTCCAAAAATCCGGTCTGTTTCTTCTCGGAACACGGTGGAGAAGATGACCGTCACACGGTCAGCGGATGCTCGGACGTAAATTGCCTCTTCATCACGGTAATGCATCTGCATCAGCTGTCCTTGGTTAGATCCGGAACTTTCCAACTGTTTTTGTTCCTTGAAAGCTTGCTCAAATGGTGCGGCTAGAGCGTTTCTCTTGAGCAGCGCAACGGAATTAATGAAAGCATCCCTGGCCTCTGATCGATTGGGAGCAGTCAGCATGTCATCCACGGGCGTGATCGTGACTGAACACGCACCGGCTTCGGGTGGGACTTGTTCCAGGTCGATGGCCAACGAAACATGGTAATCGGGTTCTGGGGTTGCCAAGTACAGCGAGCCGTATTCACGTCGAAGCACATCGACTGCGCTGTACTGGGCCAGTTCGTCCCAGCATCGAATGTTCATGGACAACAAGAGTTGCGTTTTCCGATCTGGGGTTGACAGATGAAACCTCACATTGTCGAAATCGACGAACTGGACGTCAAGTGAAGATGGTCTGGGAAATATATCGAAACGGTCAGAGCCGCGGTCGGTTGGTTGGGGAAAGCGAGACGAGCTGACTTTATGCATTTCTCCGCGAGGGTGGTTTGGATGACGACGTTCAGAGGCTATGCACGCAGCGTGCAGAGTGAGTAAACAATAAGAAAGATTTGTTCCCGAACCGCTACCCACTTCAAGCAAGATCATGATAGCTGCGGTGGTCGTTGTCCAACGGGAGGAACGGCCGATAGGATAAGGATCACGTGGTCACCTTCACCAGCGGGGAAAAAACTTTCAGCTTGATCTTCAACTTGTCCCTGTTAACAAAAATCCCACAAATCAAAACAAGACTCTAGACTGCAGTCATGGGTGAGCGATGAGAGCGGGACAACCCTCGCGATTCTGGATCTTCCAGCTGACGAATGTGCAACCAGCGCCGAAGAAAGCACAGAAAATGTCGCTAAACGAGTTCTTGGGTGATTCTAGTGCGTCCATCCTCACCCCTCTCAGCACTGAACATCACTAATGCCCGCGATTGGTAGCCCTGGGCTCGTGGGCCGACGAGATGGACACAGTGCCGACCGGTCGTAAGTTATCGACGGCCTTCTCACCTCACTCGAGTGTTCGTTCAATCTGCGTATCATCCAGCATCCGGAATTCCGGACGAGTCACGTTCGCGTCTCAGCGATGCCCCGGATAGAGGTTTTCGTGACCTACGCTGTCAGTGCCTCTGTACTCCATCTCGTACTCCCTGTCCGCGCTAATCACGCCCCCTCTAGCCGATCGACCACCAAGGGAAGATCTCCCACTGCCCACCAGCCCACCATACACGGCCTTCATTGGAAACTTAACTTTCGATGTTACCGAGTCTGAGATGGCTTCTTTCTTCGGTGGACACGAGGTCAGACACGAACTACTATCCCAACCACCGATCGGACATTCATCCGGTTCTTTCGCAGACCAAGTCCATCAAAATCATCAAGGACAGAGATGACCAGCCAAAGGGATTTGGGTACATCGAATTTGCAACTCTAGATGGTTTAAAGGATGCCTTGGCGAGGAGTGGGCAGAGTTTCGCGAGTAGGATCGTTCGCGTTAGCGTGGCGGAGCCCCGTAAGTCCGTCCTCGATCAATTGACCCAACCGGAAACCCAAAGCACACTTTTCGTATAGCAAAGGAACGCATCGGTGGACCTGGAGGCTTCGACGATTCCAAGTTCGATGGGCCGTGGAGGCGAGAGGGACCACTCCCAGATTTGAGGGATTCACGAGATTCCTCCCGGAGACGATTCGAAGGCGAGAGGCAACCACCCCCTTCAGGCGTCTCGGATAACATCAACGACTGGCGATCTACTGGTCGCTCATTCCAATCGCCCAGGACGTACTCGGGAGATTCCGACGGTCGCCCCCAGAGGAAAGGTGGATTTGGGGGTGGAGACTCAACTTCCGGTGCCGACGGCGAAAACTGGACGATCGGGTCTAGGTTCAAGCCGGCAGAGGATATTCCTCCACCGTCCGGTGGAGGTAATAGGTCTGGTGGAGGATTTGGAAGCCGACCACCCGTCATTTCTGAAGAAGGTGACTGGAGAAGAAATCGGCCAATATCCAGGGGAAGCACTAGCCCAAACCGGTCCACTCCTCCAACCCCCGCCCGCCGAAAGTTGGAGCTGATGCCAAGGTCCACGAGCACATCGACTGTTGCCTCCCCCCTTTCCTCCCCCAACCCCACTATCACCAGCCGTCCCAACCCGTTCGGTGCTGCCAAGTTCGTCGCTCACTGAACGTTAAGTTCGCAAGCTGTTGACACTTGATTTTTTCAGGCCCGTGGATGTCTCCGCGAAAGAGGCTGAAGTTTCTGAGCGGATAGAAAAGGAGAAAGGGAAATTGAGCCAGCAGCATCCTATGTCCCGGACAAGTTCACGGACAGGTTCAGATCGTGGTGCACCCAGAAGAGGCTCTGTGGATCCTGGATCAGCAAACCCCAGCCCAACTATCGGTAGCCAATCCACCCCGCTACCACCGCGGAACCTAGGACCTAATGTCCGGCCGGCACTTAGCTTCGCAGCTGCCGCGAAGAGTGACGGTAGCGAGAAGGGCGACTCGGGAGCAGAGGATATCACAAAAAAGGTGGCCGAGACGAAGGTGTGAGCGGGTGACCTGCAGAAGGTTGGATCGACCAGACGGTTGAACTTTCATTCGAATCGATCTGTTGCAGGGTTTTATCTGCTCTCTTGTTTTACCCGTTCCCCTTTGCCGGCGATTTCGTACCTCCCTCACGCCATTACACATCTGCTGTAGCCTAGACCCGCATCCCCCTCCGTTCTCGATTCTGCCCGTTTTGCCTTACCCCTCTCGGAAACGCTATTGATTTATACGCTGCTCTGTTCTCGAGTTTTTGTCCGGTCCAGCCTCAATGGTCGTTATTACTGTTAATGGAGCGTTTCCAGATGGATGTTGAAACATGATCATTCGTTTCGGTCGGTTTAAATGAATTGGATCATATTACTGGAGTGCTTGGGAAAGATGGAGATATGGCTCTGAATTTCATCTTCGCTGGAGTTCTGGATCAATGAATTTCATCCTGCCTCGACCTGTGTGCAACACGCATGTGAGTGAGGGGACAATGGATGGTCAGTCTCTAAGGCCAAGGAGTCGGAACAGGAGAAGGGAAAAGGCATATGCGTACCCTTGAACCGAACGCCATTCTGGGGTAGCTTCTCGAGGTCCCGCTGATGCCGACCTTTGAGAGCCTCAAGCCTCCTTCGCTTCTCGGACGCGATCCGTTCGTTCTCCTCCCGCTCCAACCTAGCGTCATATTCCTCCTCGGTCTCCTTGCGCTCCCCTACACCCGGACTATGACCTCTATCGTCCCCACCATCCACAGGAGACCGCGAACGAGAAGGCGAACGCGAGGGGTTAGCGTGGCGATGGCTTCCTTTGCGGGAGGACCTTCTGTCTGCTTTGTGGCGCTTACGACTACTTCCACCTCGGCGTCTGCTGCTCTCGGAATCGGAAGCAGGATCATCCCGGCCGCCGGGAGAACCTGACCGAACGCGGTAAGGCGAGGACGAACGAGAACGAGACCTGCTCCGAGAGTCTCGATCGCTGTCGTCGCTGCGTCCATGTCTTCTTCGCTTCTTGTGTTTGTGCCTCGATCGGGAATGTTTGGACGAGACATCTTCCTCCCCCGTTACATCTCGTGAGGCGACGACTTCTTCGGCTATACGGAATCATAAACAAATAAAAAGAGATGGTAGTCAACCTCCGCTACAAGCGCACTTTATCTTGGCCCACTCCGAGTTTGAGTGGAACTCGGGAACGGGAGATCGACCGACGGTGTCGCATAACCACGTGGGAACGGAGAAAGGAGCGGGTCTGAGAAATGATGCTTACGTCGCTGGGGTTGTCGAACAGCAGGTTGCTTTCGAAGCTCGAGCTCGCCACAGTTGCTGATGACGATCGGAACCTTCGGACGGTCTTTTTCGTCTGTCGGAACATCCACGATTTTTGGGATGACGTCTTCGTACCCACGGATCACCCGACCGAACACCACGTGTTTGCCTGGCGGAGAGTTAGGGATCAATCAAGCAGCAACCCTAGCGAGAAGTTGCCCGAACTCGGGCGAGGTGGCGCAAGTTTGCAAAAGAAAGCAGAAGCACAATTGTGAATGTGAGCAGGGAAGGGGAAGGTAGGCGTTCGGGCTTCATCGCATGAAAAAGGGGGGGAGTAAGGGGTATATCACTCACCATTCAGGTGAGGGCACGGCCTCAGGGTGATGAAAAACTGAGAGCCGTTCGTGTTCGGGCCTTTGTTCGCCATGCAGAGCAAGCTAGCGACGATCGAAAACATAGCGCGCGCGCAGCCAACCGAGATACGAAGATGTGTCAGTTTCATGAAATAACAAATGGGTTACAAACCGGGGTAAGTTGGGGGGGGGACCACAAATTTCGGGTAGGGTTACCGTGGCCCGTGGGGGCGACGGTCTGGATAACAAGCGCCAGATGCGGAAAGATGGGAATCGGTAACACACCCGTGAGAGTCAAGCTCATGTGACAAGTCCTCGTCTGGGAATGGAGAACCATAGATGGACTCTCCACCCATGCCGTTGCGTTTTGTAAAGTCTGTGAATTGTAAATTCGTGCCAAGGAGGTTTCGTTGGATTATGAAGCAAAGGTGACACCATGGATGGAAACCGGTTTCAGGCGAACAAGTGAGTTTTGCAGAGTCAGAGATAACGAAGGGGGTTTAGTAAGCACGTGGGGGAGGCGGATAGGGGGAGAGTAGGGGGAGAGTATGACTTGCCTCCGCCTTGAATCATGAAATCTTTGATGGAGCGATGAAATATGGAGCCCTTGTAGTAGAGTGGTCGGTCAGACAAGGGTGAGATGCCCTTTTCGCCCGTACAGAGTGCTCTGAAACTGAAGGAAAATGGGGGAGACATGAGCTCGAATCGGATTGTCGCAGAGCCAGCGCGTTACTTTTCACAGGTTTTCGGAACCTTGTCATTGAACAATTCGAATATGAGTCTGTATGGTCAGTTAGCAGAGGGAATTTGCAAAGGGTTGTGAGAACGACGCACCGGCCGGCAGGGTTGTTATCGACGGAAATGTCGAAGAACGTCCGTTTTGTGACCATGGCCGCTGATGACAAACGCTGGGGAGGGATGAGCGCTGTGAGCGTCTGTTTGCCTGTTTGCCGGCGCTTATAATTACAGACACCGGGGAGGACGGCTGTGATTGTGAGAGAAGAGAGCAGCAAGTATATATAGGCCGGGGTTGGGGGGGCACCTCAAGGCCCCATAGCCTAACCATGCATCGTTACAGGACAGTCGTCTTCGGAGGTGCGCCCCCCCCCCTCTCTCTCTCTCGTTTTCGCTGGTTCTCCATTCCTCCACTCACTCAGACGGATCTCAGCCGGCGGTGTCGGGAAATCTTCGCTTACTGCGAGACTCGTCAATAACACGTTCCTCTCAAATTACAATCCCACAATCGAGGGTCTGTCTCTCTTGTCTGCTGTGAGATGGGAGACCGATGGTTTTTTTGAAACAGACGTCTACGAATTCTCAAGCCAAGTCGATGGCACAGCCTATTCCGTATGTCTTTCCCCCCGGGAAAAAAAACCACTCTGGCTGATCCACCCCCCTTCAGCTCGAAATATTGGACACAGCTGGTACTGACCAGTTCCACACGCTGAACGAGAGATACATCAAGGTACTCTCCCGTTTCAGCATCACCACACGTGATCCTAACGCGTCCACCTCGTTGAACATTCTCCAGTCCGCCCATGGATTCATACTTGTGTTCAGGTGTGCATTCCCACCACTCTCGTGCGTGACACCGTTGACCGGGACCTACAGTCTCACCCAAGAAACCAGTCTACGGGAAATCGAAGACCTACGACAACGAATATTTCACCTCAGAGGTGACGACCGTGTAAGCCTGGATTGTACTCCTCAGTGACTTGGCTGCATCTCATCATCTCCTCGTCCCCCACCTCCCGCTCTTCTCTTCCATCAGTCAACACCAATCGTCGTCGTCGGCACTAAATTAGACCTGGCAACAGAACGTGAAGTGCCCCAAGAACTGATCCGTCGTTACGCCGTCAAGTGGGGCGTCCCCTTCTATGAGACCTCTGCCAAGAGGAATTGGAACGTTCGCCCAGGTTTCGAGGATCTCGTCCGTCAAATGCGCTCACGGTTTCCGTACCCTACCAAAACCAAGACCCGACGCGGTGCATTCCGCAAAGCAAAGACCCACAAGACCTTTACGGACGCCCCTCGTCCCAACCCCGACAAATGTATCATTATGTAACCCCTCTCATTCCCCCTGCATTATACAACCTCATCTGCATACCGATCTCGTGTATCATATGTTATTCATTACGACCATCCTCCCTTCGCCCACGCCTTCATGACACATTCTAGAGTACGTAACCATTATCTCCACCGTCCGAGGTGTCCACCTGACTGCCTTCGTCTGCTCATGTTTTGCCTCATCCTTTATGGTCAGGTGTATCCCCTTACTGTACATTTACCTACACACTACCCATGTATCCTAAACTTCGACGTCACGGACGATTTTAAAATTTAAATTCGCTGTTTACGGACTCTTACGAACAAATAGAACACCCATGCTGTCGTACGCGCGTCCCATCGCGTTTTGAATCAATCCAGAGATATCAAACTTTATTCTCCCAACTATCACAGAAGGTGTTGGCCATAAAGAGTCCGCCATGGATTCGACTCTGACCGGAGATACAGCCCTTTCCGTACAAAACTGAACTGGCCCTCACTCGCTTACTGACAGCTGTCTGAATTTTGACGTCACACCTTACCCGATACAGCGCCAAGGTCGCGAAACCGCATTCCTCGTGCGGGTCAGACGAGTACAACGGTCTGACCGGATCGACCTGATCAGGCATAGTGCAGATCAAAGTGGACGAGAGACGGGAGGTCGTGTTCACTTTTATATGCAAACCGCAATGAATTATCCGCTGCGAATCGGCCTATCACGAATACATACGACACAGTGACCGTTGGCCCGGCCAGGGGAGACGGGGGGGGGGGGGACACCAAGAAAGTGAGTGTAAAGTTTCACCTCACGCCACCAAGCCTGAGTCGAGGAGATGATCGAACGAAGATGACTTGTCGACGGGAAGGGTAATAAGCAAAGACGGAAAGGTCGCCAAGAAGGCATAGTCGAGGTCCTGAAGCCCCAAACACGGAACCTTGAAACCGAACTGTAGAAGGGATAGACCAGGAGGTGTCACCGGAATCAATTCACGCGTTCCGACATCGAGAATAAAAAGGTGGTGGGAAACTGAGCCCTCGCCGAGTCGGTGGTTGACATTGTGATCCCCACGGAGATCCCCTGACCCTGGTGCAGGCGGCTTCGACTAGGTTTAGAAGTAGTTGCCATCGCGAGGACCCCGCCTTCAAAGTCAGATGGCAAAACGCGACATCGGCAGGGTCCGCCAAACCTTATGGGTCCTCAGCGTCCGGTGTTTGACACTTGTCCCATTCAATCTGTCCCGGCGCAGGATGCAGGCGTGCCAATCCTGGAGTGTTGAAAGCGGGCAACGTGGAGAAAGGAGACAAGGAACGCGCCCATCCCGACCTCATTGGCATCCTAGCCTCCTTTGTGTCGTTCTCTGATTCGAAGGTTGGCTCGCTACCCCCGTCGAGCTTCACATCATCCCCCTCCTGCGAGCGGTTCGAAGAGGACTCGAAGGTTCGCGATGCTCGGTGACGAACGACATAACCCCCGCAGCTATTGCGACCCCCACGACGAGAGCGATATCTCCGCCTCTCCGAATCACAGAGAGCCGAGATAAGGCGAACAACCACCTCAGAAGGAGCGGTGTCGGGGGGCGGAGATAACAATTGGTAGGTCTGTAGATATGACTGTGATCTGACTGGGGCATTTCAGTGCGGCGCCTAACAGCTTCGGGAAAGTATTTCTCGGCTCAACTGATGTCTTGCAATTGATCATCAGGAGCTGCCAGAACAAATGAGGATCGGGGGCGAGCAGTGTTGTGAGGCAAATGAGGTGAGGACCGAAGATATGCGAAGGGGAATATGAAGAATCGGTTCACAGGTCTCCTGCGAGTGTGACCGTGACGTGAAGGTTCAACGGGTTGAACTTGCCTTTTTCGCAACAACGCTAAGCTTTACAGAGGTTTAAGCCGTAGTGCTCGGTGCACGATGCATGCCGTGAGGGTACGAAGGATCCCTTCGCAGGAAACACCATACTAGTCAAAACCAACAACAATCGTGATGGCACAATGCTCGCCCGAGTTTCAACGTGATGTTTATGAATGCAGAGCCCTCTGTACCCGGTCTAATTCATTCAACACGGCTGACTCACCCTGAATCTGTGGAGAGGGGGGGGGGGTCAGTAGAGAGAAAGGACTGAGAAATCCGTACTCACCCAAGGCTGATCTCCTTGGCTCTCGTAACTCTTTGGGGGTCTCTCCCAACAAACAATATCATCCCCCTCCTTAGCGTCATACACTGGAACGATTACTCCCAGTTCGTAATTGGATACCTGTGGTTTCGTCAGCATAGAACCAGTAGGTTCACGACGACCTTGAAGCGCGGAAACTCACAGAAAAAACGGGAGTGAACGCCGTGCTCTTCGCTTGGAAGCTTCCCCACGCAGCCGCAGTGAAGTTGTGCGAGCCTACGTACACCCATCCCGTCACCTTTCTCTCCACAATATCCGAGCTCTCATCGTTACTCTCGGACTCTGTTACAGAGTCATCCTCATCTTCGCTGCCCTTAACCTTTCCTTTGGTATTTGAGAGTGGAGGTTTACGTCGCAGTGTCCCGATGATCATCTAAAGATGACAAGTAAGCGAAAATGCAGTCGAGCAAACCAAATATTGATAGCCACACCTTCGAGTGCATCAACACGCCTCCGCGTTTGCTCTTCGAGTCGTGAAAGAGTTCCCTCGGGAACCCATTTGACGCCCAATCTGATCTCTTGAAAAACATCGTTCCTCCTCCCTGGTGAGAGGCATGGGCTCAGCTGAAGAACGTTTAAGAGATAAAGCGACAGACTCACCGCCTCTCCAAGCCTGCTCTCCCTAACAGTCCTCAGAGTGGGAAACAATATTTTTACGCTCCTCTTCCCGGGCCAGGGCAACCTATCAGCTTTCTTTGTTTTCCCAATCCAATCCTGTGCGCTCGCTCCCGACGCTGAGTGGTAAAATTCCTTGAGCCACACTTTATTGCACTTCCCCACGCTCGATCCCTGGGGAAGGGGGAATATTCTTGTGGTCAACAATGGGACCCCGATTAACAGACCTGGTATCAACAGACCTGACATTCGAGGGTCACCTCCCATCCCGGCTGGGGCTTAGCCCTGATGTCCATCACAACTTTCATCAAACGGGGGTGTCCCACTCGCACAACTTCAGGCCACCCCTCAAATTTTCCTGAGAGCGAAGAGACCAGGTGGACGTGGACTTTTGAGAAGTCATACTTGCAGCGTAAGTCTGTGATGGATTGGAGTGGGAGAGAAGATTTGTGCTGATCGGAAGAGAGGGTAAAGTGGTCAAGCACTGAACGAAGCGGTGGGGATGAGGAGGAATGTACCTCAGTTGTTCTGAAACTGTCGAGACCGCCCTGAACATCCAACGCACTCAGCGCCTTCTCCAAATTACTTGGGAAATCCTGTGCTCGGGGGTCCCTCGCAATTTGTGTAGCACGCAAGGGAACATCCTGTACCCATGCGGTCTGGAACGTGCGCACAAGTCAGAGACATCCAGGAGAGGAGTCCGGGCGTTTGTTTCAAACTTACATTCTCGATATCCCTCCAATCCAGTGGGACGAGATTCGCGGTGGTTATCGCAATTCGTAACCGACCCGACTTGTAGAAGACCTGCGAGGTGAAAGGGTCAGCGTATGGATCCAGCCCTGAAACATTTTCTTTCCCACCAACATGAACTGCGCATGTATTCTTAGACAGGCACTCTAAATGGCCGGGATGTGGGAGCGCACCTTCATATGCATACAACTATAATTGTACAACAACTTTGGGGTAATCCTGATCCAATTTGGTTGGATGAACCGCATGGATGGTTCTCTGTTCTCCGCGGCAGGATGGGATACAATGATGACCGGTGTGGTTGGAGAGAACATTTTGTAGGCGAACTCGTAATCGGTAGAGAAGGAAGAAATAACTGCAAAGGCCACATCGCCTTGCTACGGTTCGTAAGCTGGGTATCCGTGTCTGGAGGCTGGGGGAAAAGAGAATGGGTCGTACCTCTCCGATGATTTCACTCAACCGAAACGTCGGTTTTGTGTCCTTCTTAGGATTAACATGCATGTTCGCCGTCTGCCTTATCTCGCCCCTCCAAAATATCGGCGGCTCGTTCGTACTAGCATTCGAACTGGTAGTGGGTTTGGAGGATCCAGTGATAACATTGACCGACTGCCTAGATTTGGACTGCTGAAGGGTCCTGCCCTGTCGCGGTGTGGCCAAATGTTGTCTCTTGGCTACAGGCCTTCCGAGGTCATTGTCATCAGATTCACAATCTTCGGAGTCGGCGGTGGATGTGGATGGAGTCGGCCCTCGAGACGAATTGCGACCGTCGGCATCTCCCCGAAGACGCTTTTGACGAGCTAACCGTTCTTTTTCGAGTTTGGCACGTTCGGATAGGAAGCTGTTTGGCTCAGCGGTCGTATTTACTGTCACTGTTGGAGGTATATGTTGTGGTGGAGTGGATTGGGATTGGGATTGAGACTCTTGGAGTGCTTGTTGAAGATCGGCTTGGAACTGTTCCTCTGCGTTGGAATCCTCCAAACTGAGGGCGAGTGCCCTTGAGAGAGATGAGCCTGGAACAACAAGGGCAAGTTGAGGGAGTAATACCTCTGGAGAGCCTCCTGGGTGTCCATGACGCGCAGTGGGAATGATAATGAGACACGGTCGGTGCGGCCATCGGCAAAATATAATAGTCGCTTGTGTTTGGCGTTGTTTCTGATGCTTTGGTGTGAGCTCGGGTGCGTTCGCTCATGATCATGGGCACGATTCCCCCACCGGTCTGGTGAGAGGCGGGACAGAACGGCGATGTATTTCGTATGGCAATATCCTCAAGGCGTCCGCGTCTTGCGCGAATTGTCCAACCTCGACTCGCACATCCTCGCCCAAGTCTACAAGGGAAGATGCATGCTGACGGGCAATAACGTCAAGGTCTCCTTCTACCCTTTGGCGGATTTTGACGTGGTGAGTGTTTTCCGCCATTCCCATGCCCTGGGTACTGAACTACGACCAGCTAACAGAGATGGCGAGCCGACGCCTCGTGTCTCCTACCTTGTCCCCGATCTCCCACCAGAATCTCGTTCCGCTCGGACCAAACGAGGTTGACTCCTTTCGCCTCGGTCTTTGGACCATGTACCCCACAGAGCGCGCTCTCATCCGCTGCATCGAACTCGAAGAGCTCTCCCTCACATACCGACTCTGCCGTTCCCGCTTTGGTCTCCCCGACCACGAACCCTCCCATCACCAGAAATACGGTCACCCCGCTGACCCAGGGCGAGTACCTAGCTCGTGGTTCGATATCTGGTTCAGCGCGAACTTCCCTACCCAGACGATACAATACAGGAGGCACTGTGATTTCGAGCTTTATCAAACGTACGATGACCCAGAGTCGCCTTACCCCGCCAGAGAACCTGCTCTACTGTGCGCAAATGTGAATGCGGTCGTTTGGTTACGCACAGAGGTTCTGATGAACATCTATCCCCTTCACCCTCGCGCAAAGCGACAACTGGAACTCGGGCAATATCTCATCACACTCTGGTCGACCACACCACAAGATTTCCCCTCCCTTGAACGACCGTCAGGTCTCCCATCTCTCGAGTCAATCCAAGATCAGATATGTCCTCCAAATCTAAAGAATCCGGACGTCAAGGCGGCAAATTGGCATTCGGACTTGCTGTGGGCTCAAACCGCCAGCACGATGATCCCCATACGGATTGATGAGGAGGGCGGGAACTACATCGTATTCGAGCACCAGGACCTCGAAACCTTTCCCCCTGGCCAGTTTTGAATCTCCCTATAGGGGTCTTGGACGAACACCTCTTTCGTTTCCCCAATCCGGGGTCCGTTGATCTATGTTATGTTATCTATTACATTTGTTGTACTCTAATACTTTCTCCCCCTGCCTGCCCTATGCTAATATGTGCGCACCTCATGTTCATATACTCCGATCCCTCATCCTCCCCCATCGCGGATTACACCCCTACATACTTGTCGAGACACTTATTTCTATACCTCTCAAAACTCTGCGCGTCTTCCATATCAAGTAACCTCCATTTAGAGTTATCCCACTATTAAACGCATCATCGGCGCGTTTCTTCCATAAGTAAAGCTCGAGGTTACGGTATTGATGCTGTATGTATCCCAACAACCGCCAATCCTGAATCTCTGGCGCGGATTCACGGCGATACCCGACACCAGGAGGTCCCTGGGACTCCAATACTGGGGTGGATGTCTGCAAGATCATCCGTGCTGTAGTCACACTTGACGGTGGCCGGGCCGCTAGGTGATATGCGGACTCGGTCCTCTCAAAGCACTTTTGGTGGATGAGAGTGACCCGGAGAGCAACAGTGATGGGGAACACTCTGGTGTTCATTCAACCTTGCGGCTTTGAGCCTTTCAACACGACCCAAGCCCAGCTGTTCCCGGGTGGGCCACTGTCGAGAGCCCCAATCACAGGGTCCACGGAGGAGCTCTAGGCAAATACCCCTCAAACACATCGGGCTGCTGTGATCTCCAAAGTGAAAGGCTGGAGCAGCCCTCAATTATCTCCAGCAGATCGACTGAGGGGATGAGCACACGTGTGCACACAGTATTAAGGGTGGTCGGTCGGAATGCAAGTGATAAAGTAAATGGGGTGGGAGATGCGAAGATGTGGACCGGGAGCGGTATATCCGAGGGAAGTACCGGCCCGGGGTATGGAAGATGCGACGACCCAGATATCCATTGACTTGAGGCATGTGTTGTTGGCGTCAAACAAGAGCCTCTAAAGTCTGGGGGACCGAACGGGCGTGGGTGTGACAGCGGTTTACCGAGTTAGACTTGCAAGAGATTCAAGCCGGAGGGACGATCCGGGAGTTCGCCCACTCTTAGACAGACCCACCCACGGCGGCGATGACCCTCGAAGTTGAGCCACGTTTCAAAGAGGCTGAACAGTGAACGGCAGCTGGACACTTAGGGTGGCCACGTGACCTCATCACACCTCACCATCTTCCCGTTCCGAGGGTTACGTTCACACACCAGAGTCCGGTTATTTCACCATGTCCACCCTCGCTCGTCAGGCACTTTCTTTGGCCGCGACACGACGCGGTTTTACCACCGCCGCAACAAACACCACAGAACCGTTAACACATTACAAAATCACCCTTCGCCGTTCTGCGATCGCCCTCCCAGAATCATTCAAAGCCACGCTGGTGTCTTTGGGAATTCACCGACGGATGCAAACAGTCTATCACCTGCACACGCCGGAGTGCGCTGGCAAGGTTCTGAAAGTGAAGGAGTTGGTGGAGGTAGAGAATGTTCCAGCCTCGGCAGTGAGGACAAAAACGGAGCAGAGGCGGGAGAGGAAAGCGAGCAGGGGTTACAGGGTTGTCAGGTCAACAATTTTGTAGCGTGCCTCCCTGGGCGGCATGAGATTCATTCTCGCGAAGAACGTTTTTTTTGTGTGGTGAGCGGTTCTCGATGGCCGGCGTCTTTGGGCCGGAAAATCTGACTATTGTGCGTTGCACACTTGGCTAGGACGGTCTGGTGTTAGCTCGTTTTGCTTTTGTTTAGTGCTATTCGTGTTCGTACTTTGCACGCGTACCATCGAATCGAATGGCAGATGATAGACAGCTCTTGGTTGAGAAGACCTCCGGGAGGTTCACGAGACCGATGCACGCTTTGGGGTTGCTCGCGGAGTGCATGTGGTGAGTTTATTCCGTTTGAGGCTTTGAGTGTCCTGAGATTTGATCTAGACCAATCTGAGACGACTCAAGATGTGGCCGATGCACGGTGCGGCGATTCCAAGGTGATGTTGGAGAGAACAAATAAGAGGCTTTCGTTACTAGACTGTCACGGTTCCAGTAGATGTTTATTATCTGTGGCGAAGCGAAGAAAATCCCTCGAATCCAACGCGAGCGAGCGAGGGGGGGGGAGCAAACGGATTTCGGATCAAGATCCGGAGGTGATCTCAACCCTCAACGTTCAACATTTTAATATTCCAACCTTGCGCTGGTGATATAAGAGAGCTCAGAATCCATTCGTCATCTTTCCTCCAGACTTGAACCTCTCACCCCATCTCCCCCCCTGCATTCGGCCTCTCCTTCCCAAATCCACTTCTCATCGTCTTATTCGTCTACCATGGTTCGTCTCAATCCCAAAAATTGCGGTATAATCCCAGGTTTTAACCCTCGTCGTTATCTCTCACCAGGGTGTCACTATCGATCGCCTCTCTCCCGGCGATGGCAAGACCTTCCCTCAGAGGGGAGGCAAGTCCAAGCTCACCCTCTGATCAGCCCCAACCGTTTCCTGATCTTTCTCTAGATATGATCACTATCCACTATGTTGGAACTCTCACAGATGGCAAAGTATTCGATTCAAGCAGGGAGCGGTACCCGTCGCGTCTTCGATGATGCTCACCCGCATTCTGACTACGTACACAGCAACTCGCCATTCAAAACCCAGATAGGTGTCGGCAAAGTCATCAAGGGATGGGACGAAGGCGAGTTGTTATCGATCGGGCTCGTCAGCCCATATTGCGGCAGTCACCCCTTACCCCCATGTGTTCCACGTATGCAGGAGTTCCACAGCTGTCGCTCGGCGAAAAGGCTTTATTGACTGCCACTCCTGATTATGTGAGTTTGGACCTCGGCCTCGCACGCCACGCTGCAGGAGGTTGATCTGTGTTTTCTCCAAACAGGCGTATGGTGCTCGTGGATTCCCACCGGTCATTCCACCCAACTCCACTCTCAAGTTCGAAGTCGAGCTGCTCAAGATCAATTAATCTTGACGCATTGCGTATTCTGTGTGCCAATTTATTCGCACGTGGCATGGATTCAGTTTTGTCTGTATTACGCTCCTGTATTGCATGTGATTTCCTCATCTTCATACAACGCAAACGACCTTGGTCGTGCTCGAACCCTGTTTCGGCGAGGTGAATATGGATTTCCCAAGATTTGTCGAATTCTCCATCGAGAAGTCAGCGTGGATTCGCTCGAGGGAGACAGGAGGGTCGTAGATCATCAAAAGATAACCCAGGATAACCGTCGGGTCGGAAGTCTCCATATGCGGGAAGGTTGGAGACCAGGCCAACTTGCGGACAATCTCATGAAGATAACGCGGTCCATCCATCTGGGGCGCCAGAGGCGGTCGAGACTTTGGTAGACCGGATTTTACTCTAATCCGCACACGCTGATCCTGGGCCTGATCTCGTCCATGTCCCCGATAAAAGGACTGAATGCATACCCCATATCTGGAGCTGCTGAATTACACGAGCGAGGCCGTAAAGTTAAGGGCAACGCCGTAGTGGAATTTCACTCCCATACAAATCATCTCTTCGGCGAGGCACCAACTCGTGAAACAAACGTGACAGGTTATCTGACTCAGACGTGCGAAGGTACCCCGCGATTAGACCCTGGTGGTGAAAGTGAAAAAAGGGGGGATATATCAGAACACGAGCACGAGTTCTGGTCGTCGACAATCCCCGCACATGGTAGCCTAGATCTTGTCAGGATAGGCCGTCTCGAGATGTGTCTTCTCAGGCGTAAGCGTAGGCGGATCGTCGCCCTTTCCTGACTTCTCGCAACTCCGCGGCCCACGGCAATTGCCGACCCTGCCGGCCGACGGTGAGGCTCTGGAGATGTAGCCCTCAGGGCGGTCGACTGCATCCGTCTGTCCCGGCCTCCATCTCCCATATCTTTATTTTCTTTTCCGTCAGTATCCCACCCTTCGTCATACCGTGCCCCCATGTCACTTAATGTCCGCATCTGATACGCCAGGATCTCGTCCGAACCGCCCAACCACATCCGCTGGCTCATTAGACCTCCGGCGGTCACTTCTTACCCGTTCAGCCACTCTGGATTTCCAACTATCCTAACCCCACCCCTCGTTTTAGAGGAACCATGGCGTCCACCAGCAGGCCGGAGCCTATGAATGCCTCTCCACACCATCCAAAGGTCAGGGTCGCATGCAAATTATCCGACCCTCTCTACGTCGCAGGAGGCTTCGTTGCGGGAAAAATGGAGGTCGAATGCAGGACAGACAAGGGGCTCGGCCTTGGCGTCATAATGGTCGAACTCTTTGCCATTGAAGGTCAGCCCCAACGTCAGCCCTCACATCTCTATTCCCTTGCGCTGATCTTGAACCTTCCCGATTTCGTCAACTCGGTTTTTGTCCACCCCCCCGTGAAATGTCCTGTCAGAGTTAACTTCGAGGGACCACTCCGCGACCTCCACGTTCTGTCACACTCGAAGGCTGTTTCAGGGTCCAGGACTTCCACCATCGAACTCCGTTCATGCACACCCCCCAGCAGGAGCCCCCCCACTCTCCACAAACTACTATCACGCCAGAAAGGGAATGACGACATTCCTGTTTAGATTCCCACTGCCCTCGTCATGCCCTTCCTCGATCAATTTCGGTTCCGGCCTTGCCACGATCAGATATGAAGTCCGTGCCACCGTAGGGGTCGTATACAAGGGAGAGAACAAGTTGGTATTCGACAAGAAGGGAGTAGACGTTGTCGAAGCATTTGAACCCGGTTTTTCCTGGGCCGATCCTGAGGCTGTGGTGGTCGGGGAGAGTGGCAGAATTTGGCTTCAAGCGAAGCTGTTAGGTGGAGTTGTGGTTGCCGGTCAACCCGCTTGCGTGGAACTCACCGTCAAGAACCATTCCTTGAAAAAGGCGAGCGCGTTTCTTGCCGGTCACTCTACGTTTGGATTGACCCTTGGTCCTAGAACACGAGCCTTAACCTTTCACTATCGCGGCACCTCCACTTCCCAAACGTCCCTCCGTCACAGAAAGCGCCATTTCAGATATCGGACACCCTTATTACCGTCCCATTCAAGGGTCCCGAATATGTTATTCATCCTGGTACTGAGGGTGTGGCAAACCTGGTGTTCGATGCCCCAAAAAATTCGAGAGGCGTCAAGGGCTGTCAGAGGCCTGGGGATGAGGATCCCACGAAACGGTTAGCACCATTGTTCGAGGTCAAATGCATTATCACCGTCACGATGTCCATGGGGCTAGGAAGGTTGGTAATTGCCTTTCGCCCAAGAGTGTTCCCTCTTCTAATTTCGGAATTCTAGTAAGGACTTGGAGGTCGAGATCCCCGTTCCAATTCTTCACCACAAGGCCCTCTCTACGTTGCCCCAGGAACTGGAGCCATCTCAACCCCCGGCGCAGACCCACGCGGTATACGATCAGCCGTATCTGCCGCTCACATCCATACCAGTGATGTACACTGGACGCCCTATATCACCGTATGACTACACCCCACCGCAGCCTATCATGTCTCCCCATCCAGGACTTCCCTATGTGGATCACGGCAATATGTGGCTTCCATATGGTGTTGACCCACATCAAGTGTCCTATTACCCCCAACCGCAATCCACGCAGCAGTATTACTACCCGCCGCCACAGTCCAGTTTGATCCCCCTTCATGCAGGGGACGGAATGTTTCCCATCAGACCATCTAGTACAGAACCGGCACCATCCCAACCGCTCCACTCATTCCATGAGGCGCCCCCATACGAACAACAGTCCCAACAACTGTTACCTTCCCCCGTGACTACAGAACCACAACCGCATTATGCTGTTGGAGGCGTGGGAACAGAGGAAGGAAAGGGTGAACGTGCGGAGAAGGTGTCTCGTCAGCTGCGAATGTCGATGAGAGCACGCTCGTCGTCTCCCTCTCACCACAGATTCCCAATCTATCCTCCCGTCCAGGTTCAACCATCGTTCGGATCCCTGCCACAGGATCAACCGATCTCCCCGAGCAGTCCTCCAATCACGAGGAAACCTTCAGTTCACCTTACACTTCAAAACCTCCCGCGACCATTGACTCAACAGCACACGGGTGGGAGCGGGGAGTTGCACTCACCCAGACCAGTTCTCTCGCCCAAAACTTCCTTCACAGTGGACCCTCTCACGAACGAGATCAGGGGCACCACTAAGGACGAGAGGGTTGAGAACCTGGAGAAGATGGCCGAGGAAGCTATCAGGGAGAACGGCGATATGTCCGGGTCGGGTGGACTCAATGATGGTATCGCAACCAGTGTTTCCCCGAGGAACCGATCTCTAGAAATCGAGAAAACGCTACCCCTACCTCCTCCTGTGGAAGACCCTGCCAGGCTTGACAGATTGTTCCCTTCCGCCTCTCTCGTTCCAGAGGAAGAGGAGATCGCGCCAAAGACCCCTACTTTAACCGCAGTTACACCATTCAAGCTTGGAAGGTCGATGTATCGTCACTTGAACGCACCCGATTCTGGTCGTGGCGGAAGTGCAACCTCAGGTCTGAGTGGTCTGGACGCACTCGAGGCTCGTTTGATCGCCGAAGTTGGGACTAGGAAAATCGACAAGGACGACGCGAAGCCAGATGTTCGAGCGGTCTTGGCTGCGCCGATCGATATCCCGAATCCACGAGGTCGAACAACAAGTGGTGGTGGCGGCCACGCGAGGAGCCCAGGAGAGAAGAACGCCAGTGTATGTACACATGGGATCTTGGAGGACATTAACGATTCTGCGATCTCAAGCCTCACCCTGGCTGGGGAAGGTAGATCACCAGTAGCCAATGCGTTGCGATATGAAGAGGCTAGAGGAGATGGACCCAAGACGTTGAGAACGGGAAGGAGCATGAGCCGCGGTCAACTTGATCCCCTTACGGATGACACCATTGGGACAATTCAGACGCCTCGAAACAGGGCGAGGGAAAGGAAATCGAGTACGGGGAAGAAGTCCGCCGGATCTGGACATAAAAATGGAGGAAAGAACGAGGGAAGGAAGATGAGGAAGGCTGCAGCAGGTCGGGTGGCAGATTGGTTGGGAAAGATCGATCCGGATGTTCCTCCGCCTCAAGTCGACACTCCTCCCCCGACTAGCCCGCTCACTGGTACCAGTTCCCTGCACCCGCTGGACTCGACGTTCAGCCCCATCTTTACCCCAAGCCACCCCGGTTCACCAGAGATCTTAAGCAAGCCCGTGCTACCGGAGGTTGAACTTTCCAAGACACCTGTTTCAAACCGTACCCCCGAATTGGACAGGGAAGGGCTCGAGGAGGCGAGGGAAGAGGTAAAGACTGGAGTAGAGTGGGAAGTTTCCGCGTACCCGAACCCTCGTTCCTCAGGTTTCATGCCGATTCACTCCATCAAGCTGAGGGGATCGCCGAGCCCCGGAAAAGACGATGCCGCCTCAACGCCGAAACCTTCCCCGGTCCAGTTACCTTGGATGCAGAAACTCGAAGCGACCAAGTCAACCCCCACCGATCTAAACTACGTCCAAAGGCTCAGGAAGGGCATCATCCCCCCAGATCTAGCTGCCAAGTATGACGCTCGGTCTGCGAGGGGTGGAAGAGGCGGTCGAGTTGCTTCGGTCGCGGCGATTTGGGCGGCGGCTGAGAAGCAGACCGGTTCTACGGATCTCCCAACGTCAAAACCTTGGACCAAACCTAACGCTCCTGAAAAACCTGTTATCGCTCCCAAACAAACCGAACCAACTTCTGTGCCGAAACCAGCTGGTCTCAGTGTCACCAAGCCTACTCCTTCCACAAAGCCCGCGGTAACCAACCTCGCTCTCAGAAGGATTGATGTAGGGAAAGTTAAACCGACCCAAGGCGTTTCGAACCCACATACAGGGCAAGAGGATGAGGAGGAATCCCCGATCAAAGGGGCTAATCACACCAGAGCGAGGATGATCAAGAGCACTTCGGTTCCCGCTGTGATATCTAGTTCGACGGCAATCCCCATGATATCTTCAACGGCATCTCTTGTTAGACCGTCTGGGAGTTCACCTCTCCGTGAACGGCCCGGCAAGATCAGTCGCGGACTCAGCACGAGGATCCCAACCATTGAGGAAGGCGTCGTCTCGGATTCGACCTCGGTCGGGGCCGGGCGCACGAGAGGAGGGGAAGGGAGGCCACACGTTGTGGGTTCTCCAACCAAGACAGACCTTGCGTTCGGACAAGCTAGACTACGAGACCTCATCAGGAAGTATCAAAGTTGAACACACCATCAAACCCTGCACGCACGTTCTCTTTTGCATCCACGTGCATCACATTCATACCCCCTCCTCCCTCGGACCGTTCTGTTCAATTTTGCAAGTGACTTATTGCATCTCTTTCGTCTGCTTTCGGTTCTTTGGGTTGCTGTCGCTCGGGTTTTGTCATCTTTTATTA
>Ga0307517_10003250_pt1 | contig 25424 bp, 17 predicted proteins | sample 23_EM_MG_FD_194515 | JGI IMG/M metagenome (GOLD analysis project Ga0307517, IMG submission 194515) | Populus trichocarpa ectomycorrhiza microbial communities from riparian zone in the Pacific Northwest, United States - 23_EM | ecosystem: Host-associated > Plants > Roots > Unclassified | place... | reverse complement strand
ATTTTCTCTGAAATGTTGTAAAAAAATTATATAGAAAAGAACAAAAACAAAATGTCTTGTTTTCGTCCATATAGCTAAGTCTCTCAAAAATATGAGAAAAATTCATATTGTATTTACATAAAAAAATAAAAATATAGATGTATTTAGCATGCATTTTAAGCTTTAACAACTAGTTTATTAAAGCCATGAGAACTAGGCTAATATTTCAAAAATACTAAAAAATATATTTTTTTTTCTTTTCATATTTGGGATTATGAACTTATACGTAAAACATATTCCTAATATTAAATAATAGTTAGTTCCTAATTTTATTGATGTTAAAACGAGTAAGATTTACCTGATAAGATAAAAATCTCCTTACTGAGGAGGACTTTTCTTGGACCTTAGACAGACCAACAATTAGAAATACAATAATACCTTAGCATATATCATACAATTAAACAATGTAGCTTACCTTAGGTAGGGTGTATTTGAGGTGCTAATACATTTCCTTTACGCAATCAGTCCTCGTGCCGAATCTCTGAGATCGGTTAGGGTTTCTAGTGACCAAAATATTAGGTGGCGACTCTCATTCCTTCTTTGCACTGAAAAGACAAGAAATCATTGTCTCTCCCATTTCCCGACTACTTAGATATCCAAGAGTGGATACTCGCCACGATGTCGCACACGTGCGACATGTTTGAATGTTGTAACTTTGGAATTAAAGTGGTTAAGAAATGATTAAACAAATTGTGTTTAAATTGATATTTCAAATAGATATTTATGTTTAGAACAAGGGGTGTTGAGTTAAATTATGACTAGGAAATAGGAATTTGAAAGTGTGGGTAAATAATAATTATTGGTGTATCATGTGATTAGGCAAGAAATTGGAATGTGAGTTTGATGGTTATAATGTGTGGACATTACTTGGAAATTTTAGGATATATAGAGATTTGAATTTTTATTAGTGGTGTGAATATTAATTATATTGTCTGGAAATTATAAGAGAAATGTCTGAAGAGGGATTTAACTTCTCAAGAGCTTAAGGTAAGGGTCATCATCTTATCTTTTTAATTATTTAAAATACTTTTGTAAATTATTAGTTTGTAATGCAATTGAAATGTGATGTGTAAAATTATTATGACTAAAAATTATATTGATGAGGCAAGATACATATACATGTGTGATATATATTCTATTGTAACAATGATAATTAGTAAATGAATGTGTTTGGCCACAACAATGATAATCAGTAGATAAATAGTTAAAAAAGTTAATAAATTCAAAACACCTCAAGAAATAGTTAGAGCATGTTTAAACAATTTGACTATACCGCTAAACCAAAAAAAAAAAAAGCTATTTTAAAGCTCGCTTCAAGAAAGTTTCTTCCATTAAAATACAAAACAACCAAAACTGAAACTATGACCAAGAACTCAAGTGAGAAATTTACCATAAAATTAAGGAAGATAAAAAAAAGGATTTAATTGGGGAAGAATGATGAATTTCCAATCTTTAAGTATTAAATGGAAAAAAAATAAGACTCATAGAACAACAGGCATGTGAGTATCATAGACTGGAAGGGGCAAAATTATCACTCTCTAAGCAGTAGTAAATAGTGTTAAGACTCTTAAGATAACAAATCAAAATAATAATAAAAACTAGGACATGTTATAATTTCTTAGAAAACCAAGTCTCTCAAAATAACCTAAAATAGTACAATAAGATCCTAGGCTTTAAGGCAAAAATGATATTATCCAAATAGTACTAAAGGATGCAAAGTATCTTTAATCAATGAGTGAGCAATAATCACAAGCAAGGGTTAATTTTCATTCTTCATCTAATATGAAAAATAAGTAGATAATTTATTTTAGTAGCTCAAGTACAACAATTTGTTAAGTGACTAGCAGATATCGAGATAAGAGTAGAAAACTTAATTTATAATATATGACCTATATTTCTAGTAGGTAAGTATTCATTTAGTTTCTAACCCATAATATATAGTAATATCCAATGCTACGTCGAAAAGCATTACAAAGCACACATGAAAAATCTCTAGCAAGGTCACAACAAATTCAAGTTTAGCAAAGGGCTTGCAAACTTAACCTTGCATTAGAAAATTCAACCTTGCAACCAAAAATTAAACTTTTTCATTAGAAAATTCAGCCTCATTACCAGGTAAAGCTTTTCTCTTATTTTGAGCCCAACAAAGCTCCAACATATATGAGTCAAACCATCGTGAGGCTTTCATGTTTAAGGGCTATCACAAAAATTTCTTTGTATCCTTTCAGAAATGTTATCTTAAGTCTCTAGAATTCAAACCATTACTAAAAAATTTGAGTCTGCGTCATTATATTTCAAACTAGTACCAGAAGTGTCACCTCACATCATTGAAATTCAAACCAATGCCAAGAAGTTTAAGTCTTCAACACTGGAATTTAAACCAACATCAAGTAATTTAAGTCTCAATCAATGGAATTCAAACCAATACCATGAGTGTTACTTTTTATCACTAGAATTCAAACCAGTACTAGAAGTGTTATCTTGAGTCAGTGTAAATCAAACCAACACAAAAAAGTTTAGTCAAAGGTCCATTTCTATTATAAAAAAAAAATCAATCCAACAATCATTATGTCTTCAAACTAATTATAGAGAGCAAGTACGTCGTAACTAAACTTTGAAACAACCGGTATTTTTATGATTATCTTTTGTTTTGACTACTTGCAAACCTTTCAAAAACATCATATTTTCTATACAAACTTATTATACAAAGCTTATGAAAAAGTATTTTTCATGGATATTTGTACCATAAACATTGTAAAGAGAGGTAGTTGTCATAATCTAATTTTTACCTCTTCTTTTTTAAAACCAAAAAATTTACATCAAAATATTTTGTAGAAAAAATTGATAAATTTTTGAAAAGAGAGACAATTGTTGAAAAATAATTAAAATATAAAAAAACAAATAAAAAAAGATAAATACAAGTAGGGATAAAATTAGATAAATAATAAATTTTTAAAACAAGATTTGAGCTAAAGCAGGTATAAAAAGTTAGGAATTTTTGAGAGACAATAAGGGGTCTAATTAAAAAAAATGAAATTGATAGCCAAATTGACCAAAAATAAAAGAATTAAAAGCCCAAATACCAAAATGGAAAAGATAGTGAAAATTAAGGGTCTTATTAATTCAATTAGAGCCTTAATTGAAAAACATAAATTGAAATTAATAGTCAATTGGGCTAAAAAAAATAAAAGAATGAAAGAACCAAATGCCAAAATAAAAAGGTTTTGAAATTAAAAGGGTTCTATTAGTTCGATAAGTGATGTAATTGAAGAGAAATTTAAGATTAAGGGTCAATTTTGCCAAAATTACACAAATTATGGAACCAAGGATGACATTGCAAAACACATCAAAATACTAGGACCAAATCAAGTAGGATCAAATATGAAATTGAAAAGAGTTTCAAAACGACCAATTTAGGGCCGAATTAAAAATCTGTGAAGCCAAGGACTGAAATCAAGAAGGGGTTAAACTTTAAAGTACTAGGAACTAAAGTGAATGGTGTCGTTTAATTTTAATTGCTAGCTCTAATTAAATAAATAGAAGAAATATCACGTCTTTTGGTCCTTTCTTCATCCTTAGATTCTAGTTTAGCCAGTGTGGAATGAGATCTTTGACCTTTTCTTTCTGTGTTTTACCTCCCATTAAGATTAAGAAAAAATAAAACCTCCCCCTTCAGCCCTGACTCTCTGCCTTTCATTTTTATATTGTGATTTAAAGTACTTTTTTTTAAAAAATATATTAAAAAAATATTTTTTTAATTTCTTAAAATTAACTTTTACATCAACACATTAAAAATCTAAAAATATATATATATATATAAAAATAATTTTAAACAAAAATATTTTAAATTTAAAAAAAACACGATTTACACCACCACATTATCAAGACACAAAATTAAATGCCTTGCCAAACCAGTTAAAAATACTGCCAACGCCTACGATCAAAATCTCTAAAACAATAACTATGAGGGGGTGTAGCTTACTGGTCGGGTTCAGGTTTGCTCCTTAGAGATCACCTGTTCGAGTCTCACAAACTTAGGGTCACTGGAGGCTCATATGATCGTTAACTTCAGGGTCCGTAAAATTAGCCGAAGTGCACGCAAGCTGGCCGAACACTCAAGATAATAATAATAAAAAATCTCTAAAACAAAACATATCAGTGTTCTTTATGACAGACTTGTCGCAACGATAAGACAAGAAAAGATTTGAATCAAGGGCCAAAATGTTTGTCCAATATTCAAGGGTCTTGATCTCGCTAGATTAAGGGAACGTTTGGGAACGCGGCTGCGGTTGCGTTTTCAAAAAAATTAAATTTTTTTTTTACTAAAATTTAATATGGTTTGTATGTTTTGGATCGTTTTGATGTGCTGATGTCAAAAATAATTTTTAAAAAATAAAAAAACATCATTGGCATGCATTTTGGCATGAAAAATTATTTGAAAAGCACTCGTAACCACACTGCTAAACACGCTCAAGACCACCAATCCCCCCTGTTTTCGCCACAATCATTTTGGCCCTCGATTCAAATCTTTTCTTGTCTTATCGTTGCTAATTCATGAGATCCGAGGGGAGGCAATGAAAAAATAAAAACAAAAGGAAATAACGATGATAGAAATGCCTGATGATCTAGGAAGAAGAATTCTCAACAGGAGAAGAGCGGAAAATGTGGAATTTACTTGTTGAAAAAGAATACTGTCATAGAAAATGTCTTATTTTATCATCATCTCATGTTTTTTAAAATAAATATTTTTTTTTTAATTAAGTTACAAAATTTACTTCCCAGGTCATCAGTTTAAGTCTCACAAATTTAAGGGTCACTAGAAACATACAAGGTCGTTAACTTCAAGGGCCGTGGGATTAGTCAAGGTGCACGCAAGCTAACCCGAATACGTTGTTTTCTAAAATATTTTATATTTAAAAATATATTAAAATAATATATATTTTTTATTTTTTAAAACTTATTTTTAACATTAGCATATTAAAACAATAAAAAAACACATATAAAATTAATTTAAAACTAAAATAATTAAATTTTTTTAAAAGTGTGGTCTAACTGTAAAAACAAACATTGCTCTAATAGCACTATCACAAACATTTTTTTTATTATTTATTTTTCTTGTAAAATATAAAAGCATTTTATTAAAAGTATTGTATTGTACTTCAATTCTTAGTTATTGTTTCAAACACAATACTAAAATTAAAACAATGGAAAGAATAGCATTACCATATATAACATTAATAATTAACCTAAAAAAAGGGCAACTGTATTTGCATAGAACAAAGTTAGAGTTAGTTAGAATGTATTTATAAAAAATCTTTAAAATATTTTTTTTATATTATTTTAATATGTTAATATTAAAATTAAATTTTATATATTTTTTATTTTTTTTAAAATTATTTTAAAAAACAACCACCGTAAAAAACCAAACGAGTTTTACCAATCATTTAATCAAGGGTTTATTTCTGGCTCTCTATTTTAATAGGTAATGATTGATTAATATTTTTTAAAATATAAATAAAAAATATTATATAAAAGCATATATGATAGTTGTTTTTTCATGACAAATAATTATTTAAAATGCACGAGACTCGCATATTTTTATTTTTTTTTATTATATAATGTAAAAAAATTATTTATTCGAAATACAAATGATTCATCTTTTTGTAAAGAAAATGACTACAAAATACAACACACGGCCCTCTAAATCCAAACCCAAAATATTGCCAGTGCCAGAACTAATTTTGATAAGAAACCTAAGAAATGCATTATTATTATTATTATTATTATTATTATTAATCTTTCTTATATACGCAATTATTAAGAAAACAAATAATTTTGATTTTTTGATTTTTTTAATTATTTTAATAAGTTAATATTAAAAATAAAATTTTAAAAATAAAAAAACATTATTGTTTTTATATTTCAAAAACAAAACTTTAAAAAAGAATCATTACTGTACTCCCACGTAGTCGCTACTCCACCTCCACCTCCCACCACCACAAGCTTTTTTCTTCTTTTCACATCTTCCTATAAAAAAAACTCATCCAATCTTTTTTACCCTGGAAAACCCTAACTCTCCGTTAAAACACATAAATCTCTCTCAAAATCCAAAATTGAATCAGACCCATTTCAATTCCTTCATCAATATCCCTGAAAACACGAAAACCCAGGATACCCGGATACCCTTTTTCTCAATAGTTGATGGGCACAATCAGGTTTTCTAGCAGAGACCTCCCAGCAGCACCTCCCACATCAAACCCATCATCATCAATTCCAACAAAAACAACATCATCTTCTATAACGGAAACCGTAAATGGGTCTCATGAATTCAAGATCGGTGGCTATTCTCTCTCGAAAGGCATGGGGGTAGGCAAATACATCGCATCGGATACTTTTTATATTGGTGGATATGCATGGGCTATATATTTCTACCCAGATGGTAAGAGCCCTGAAGATAATGCCACTTATGTCTCCTTATTCATTGCCCTTGCTAGCGAGGGGACGGATGTTAGGGCTTTGTTTGAATTGTCGTTGATGGATCAAAGTGGGAAAGAAAGACATAAGGTTCATAGCCATTTTGGGAGAGCCCTTGAGAGCGGGCCCTATACGCTTAAGTATCGTGGCAGTATGTGGTGAGTTTCTCTCTCTTTTTTTTAGATTGAAATGTCTGAATTCTGAATTTTTAGGGTTGTGTATTCTAATTGATCAAATTGCTTGGACGGTTACGATTGATTGTTGTTTTTTGTCTAGTATTACTTTTGTTATGGCATGACATTTTGGGTTTTGTGTGTGGTTTAACGCTAATTGTTTGATGTTTGGTGAGAATTTAGAATTTACTGATTTTTTTTAGAAATGATGGAAAATTGTAGTGCATATGGAAAAGAAATTAAGTATAGCTTTTTTTCTTTTTCTTTTTTTCGATTTTCAAGGCATATAGAGCACTTTTCACGTAGTTGAATGTCTGTTGTTATTATTCTATATTTCTGTATCTCACTATTTCATATATAATTGCATTCTATATAATAGATTTTTTTTCCCTCTTTTAAAATGTCTAAATGTCTGTTCATATACTGTGTGAATACCGATGTATTAATAGGCTTTACTATTAAGCGTCTTGTTGTCTTTAGTACATATTGATAGCGTCACTATTTATTGCCCCTTTGGATAATGCCATCCTTGCAGTGTGCAAGGATACTCTCTGGGAATCAGACATTTTTTTTTCTCAAACCAGAATTTTTCACCTCCAACATTATCGAAGTATCTTTAAGCATCTTGTCATCTTTAGTACGTATTAACAACATCATTATTTATTGCTCTTGGATTTGTCATCTGCAATGCCATCCTTGCAGTGCACAAGGATGCTCTCTGGGAATCAACAATTTTTTTCTCAGACCAATTTTTTTCACCGCCAACATTATCCAAGTATCTTTTATTCATTCTTTAAGTTTCAGTAGTTTTCATTACTGGTGGATGTTGTGGTGGATGAACAACACAATGTAATGGGTGCTGCTGTTGGATGCTGCAGGGGTTATAAACGATTTTATAGAAGGAATCAATTAGAGACATCAGACTATCTTAAGGATGATACCCTACTAGTTCGCTGCTGTGTTGGTGTTGTTAAGTCTCACACCGAGGGGCCTAAGACCTACACCATTTCCGTGCCACCTTCCAATATTGGTCAGCATTTTGGAAAGCTTTTAGACAGTGGAACGGGAACTGATGTAAATTTTGAAGTTGATGGAGAAACCTTTGCTTCTCACAAAATAGTTCTGGCTGCACGCTCACCAGTGTTTAGAGCACAGCTTTTTGGTCCAATGAAAGATCAAAACACTCAATGCATCAAAGTTGAAGACATGGAAGCTCCGGTTTTTAAGGTCCCTCCTCTTGTTCTTGCTCTCTCTTTTACATGCATGTGAGCATGCATGAATACACACACAGACAGAAACAAGCTGTGAAAACAAATCTGATAATATCTGACTGAAATGTTAATCTTAGTTGCAAAAGCCTTAATTCATTTTCTGCTGTCTGTTTTTATGGTTGTGCCTTGTTTCTTCCTGTTCAGATTGTTGAATGGAATATGCTGTCATATTTGCCCTTTTGTTTGATATGGTTACATTTTTAAAGTGTTTTAGGAAGCACAAGTAATGTGAGTGATTGTTAACTGTTAGTCGAGAAGCAGATAATCTTTTACTGCAAGTTTGGAGATGTCAATATTGTTTTGAACCTAGCATGTGCAAGTTTTATGACATGCATTATAATTCAAGATTTGTTGCAAAAGTCTTGGTTAAAGGGTTTTTTTTTTCATTTCCTTTGCTATAAAATAAAAGTGGAAAATAGTGGAAAGCATTGCATTTTGAAATGAGAACTCCCCAGTGAGGCACAATTAAGTACTGTGCTTGTTAAACGTATTTTAGACTGGAAAGGTGGAATTTGTCTGAAGCGGTGAACTTGCCAAGTTATTGTAATGTCTTGGCTGTAGCTGTAGCATATACTTGAGAGTACAGGTGGTCCTTATTGTTCAAGTATTGGTCTGCACTTTAAGGTTTTAGTAATTTTAATGCATTAGTTATGAGATGTTATGCATTCCATGATAAGTTTCATGGGAAGAGGTAGCTTTATTGGCTGGTTGCCTTTGTTAGGTGAGTAATTGTGGTGTTGTGCAGGATATTTGTGGTGCCATACACAAATGTACATGTGGATTCATCTCCCAAGGCACTGCTCCTATCCTTATTCTTATTCACTCCGGTTAAGGTTTACTGTTTCTTGCTTCTCTTCCTGCTTGTCCTGTTATATATGCAGTTTGTCCATTACTAGTCAAGTAAGCTGCATATTTCATTGCATCAGCTTGAGAGTATCCTTGCTTAATTATACATAACACTCTAGTTGATTCACACCTCTTAACATCCTTTTGGCAAAAATTTTGAACTATGTTTCAGCCATGTTCTGGCTTGATAGATCAGGTGATAAAATTGCAGTAGGATAACTACACTGTACCGTTTCTATTCCTTGTAACAAATGCATTGATGATTTTCTAAAACAAGTCAGTTTTATCTTGTCTCGGTTCTTGTTGGAATTCAATAGTTTTTAGGCTTCTAAGCATATACTGTGGTGGACAAAATGACACCAAACAATTCTACTATGTTCAACTTAGTCACACAGATGATAGTAGTAACTGCATTTTCCCTAGGTGAAAATGGGCTGGACCTAAGAAAGGAAATGACTTTGTTGTAAGGTTAACTGAAGAATGGCCTAATTGTGCTTCCCTTTCACCCTGTCATTACCCCTGCTTCTTTATTTTTATTTAGCATGTTGGCTTTCTATTTAGTGTTGGTAATGTTCTGTTAACTAGATTCTTCTATCGAGCTTCGGATAATTGGATTGGAGCCAATATAAATCGTGATAAATGTTAAGGGTGCAAGTGTTACCGATTTAAAAACTGTGTAGAATTGAATGTTTATGGTGCCTGGATGTATAATGCAAATGTTGTAATATTGGTGCAAAAGCTATGGAATATCAGGATGGCAGAGGGTGGTGACATTTTTATCACCATTTAACCTCCTATGAACCTAGCTCTGTTGGTTAGAAGGCATACTGGACAGGCTTAAAGGTGTCAAATGTTGCTGGAATAATATTTAAATCCCTTTAAACCTAAATTACAATCATCCTAAAGACTATAAACCAGGTTTTTAGCTTACCCAGTACCTTAATGATCATAAGGTTAATAAATAATCTTTCAAATAAGAGGAAAGGTGAATAGGTGAGCTTGCGCAAATATAACTTGTTCTTCTCTCATGTTTGGGTGTTTGCAGGCGTTAATCCATTTTATGTACTGGGATGCCTTACCAGACATTGAGGAACTTGTTGGTTTGAACTCAAAATGGGTTTCTACACTGATGGCTCAGCATCTGCTTGCAGCAGCAGATCGCTATGCACTTGAGAGGCTCAGATTGCTCTGTGAGGCTAGACTTTGTGAAGATGTTGCAATAAACACCGTTGCAACAACACTAGCTCTAGCGGAGCAGCATCAGTGCATCCAACTAAAGTCCGTATGTCTCAAATTCATTGCTTTGCCTGAAAATTTGAAAGGTAAGACTTTCATTCCTGTTCCTCCATTTGGATTTTTGATATGTTAGAGAAAATTGTCTTTTTTGATAAATGAGATACGGTCATAGTGTTCAATGTACAAGTATTGGACATGCAAGCATAAAGTTGCAGGTTCAAGTCTTGAAGTTGAAAACAGTTGATGCAAAAGTGCTGTATGTTAGGATTGTCCTTAATCTCTCCCCAGCAACCCGCTTTGATGGAGTCATGACTTGCTAATGGCTTTCTTTACTTCACACGAAGGAAAAAAAAAAAAAAAAGGGCAATGGGCAAGCCAACCAACCACCCTTTCCCAATTTTTGCACTGTAGATTTTGAATGGATTGATCCTCAAAAGATCCAGTGTGCAATTAACATTTTAAGATAGTTATTGATTGATGTGTTCACATGAATTTTAATATATTCACATTTAGAAAGTTTTTTTTTTTTTTTTTTGTGTGTGTTTTTTATGTTGCTGTTTGCACTTGTTTTTAATTTTACTGCATTATAGTGCCCATGCCTTTTTTTGTTAGGAAACAGTGAACGAAGTCAATGAAAAGGTGATGCTGATTTATGCATGGCTTGATTAGGCTTTGACAGAGCTCAGTTTTTCATCTGTTTCCTCAGCCAACCCCCCCTGGTGTTTAAATTGTTATCAAACAGTAATTGCATTAGTCAACTCTTTATCATTTGAATGTGGTGTATGTTCATGTAATCAGATGGCCTCCCAAACTACCAAAAAACAAAGCTTTGTGTCATATTTGGTTGCCCTCTCCTCTCTCCTTTTGTTGGCCGAGTGTTATTGTTGGGGACGTATGGAACTAATGAATAAACATTTTTCTATACACATGATTGTTGTCCACCCTGATTTACCAGCATGCTTGTGTGTGCATGGTATTTTAAGTTTTGATAGTGACTGTTGGTTGGAGACTTTCTTTATGAATGCATAACTAATGACCGTGTGCTGGTGATTCGTTTCAGCTGTGATGCAAACAGATGGGTTTGAATACTTAAAAGAAAGCTGCCCTTCTGTCATCACGGAGCTACTGCAATATGTTGCCAAAAATGGTGAGCGTTCTGTCATCACTTGTACACATGGAAATGACACCGTAGATAGCGATATGAATGGAAGGCGGGTGAAGCAAAGGATACATTGATATGGGAACAGCAGATGAGACCACTGGACAATAATCAGAGCTTTCTAGGCTTTAGACATTTTAGTGATTGTACTGACAGTTCACTGTAAGAGAAATTTAATACCAGCGGTTCATTTGTTGGTCTCGTGTGTGTTTTCTAGTACATTGGCTAGTTTGTTCTATAATTCTGTAAACTTATTTTCCTGTCTGTCTAGTTGTTGTTGCATCATACCAACCAGACCCTTTTCTTCTCTTGCGCTTGTGTAGCTTTCTGGATGTGTACTTTGTTGTGTGCAAGTAAAGAACGTTTACGTGAATGTAATATAGAGGTCATTTGCAAGCATTCTGCCATAGCCACCGGCTCTATTTGGAAATCAAACTGCCTATACGTGATACTTAGCATGGCAGCTGCCAAAAAAACGTTTCTATCCCGTTCTATTTGCTTTTTGGGATGTTTGTTGTGTATAATATCTATTAATGTAAAGTCCATTTGCAGAGATATTTTTTTAGCTGATGAAGCTCACATATTTTCACCTACACTGTTGTCAAGCGATTTCAACTACCACACCACTGCCGCTTGCTACTTTTGCCGCCGCCGCCGCCGCCTAGCCATATTATCATCATTTACCACTATTTTATCACCTCACCATCATCATTCATTCTATCACTACCGAACTTCTCACTAAGATTTCACTACGTCAATGGTGGGTGTGGATTCTCCTACCATTCTTTTACTGATGATAGGTCAAGTTTAATCAAGTTATTTTTAAACTAATTAACTTTAGATTAATAATTTAATTTTAAATTTAAACCAGGAAAGAACTTAGGTTAATATGTTTTTTTTTTTATCAATGTTTTTTTAAAAATATTTTTTATCGGTTGGCCAGGTTATTTTAAAACAACCAAATTAATCAAGTTACGTTGAGACAACTCCCAAACAATTTAATTTTAAATCTGAACTAAATAATGAATAAAATAGAAAGATTCAAAGGTAACTCTATTTAATCATGTTTAATAAGAATATTAAATAATTTTATATAACCGGAAATTTTTTTTTATATTGAATAAACTTTTGATTCGTCTCACAATATTGCGCGGTTATGTAAACTCAGTACTCAATATTTAAGAGGTAAAAAGAATATGGCCGAATTGTTGATTGCTTGTCTATGTTGAATAAATGACAGAACAAAGTGGAGAAACATCCGACTCGAAAGAGAAGAAAAGTTAGTTTTTTAGTTGAAGATAGTTAGTAGAGTTGGGAGAACAGCTCTTGTATATAAGGGCTACAATTCATAGCTTGACAATCAAGTAATCAATGAAACGGTCTTTTCTGTACAATGTGCTTCTATTCTTTCTTTCTTTCTGCAATCTCTCTTCTATCTTTTCTCTACAACTCCAAAGATTAGGTTGTGCCCTTAACAAATTGGTATCAGAACCTTTAAAGATCCACCATTAATTCAATAATAGCATTCATTCTTTGTCAGCAACGACAGTGAGAGAACAAGTGCAATGAATTCATGAGGAATTCCAAGAACAGCTACAACAGAGGCATGAGGATTCCCTGCAGAATCAGAAGTAGTGGGAGGAGCAGTTCAAGAAGAATGAACAATTCAAAACACATCTGGATTCCATATTGAATACACTGCAAACTATAGTTATCAATCAAGAAGCTGAGAAAGAGGAAATGAGGAGCCAAAACTCTAATGGAAGAACTGGACCAGTTGCAGATGGAATTTTACCACTTCCTAGAAACAACATTATGCTGGAAGGATCAAATTCTTGGGATGGGCATAGAGGAAGTCACACTACACCTCTACCGAGAATGGAATTCACAACCTTTCAAGGAGAAAATCCTAGGAGTTGGATTAGGATATGCAGAAAATATTTCAAGCTACACCTTATTCCAGTAAATCAATGGGTGGAAATAACCTCTATGTACCTGGAAGGGAGAGTAGAAGTATGGTTTGAAGGATTAATGGCAAGTAATGGGGAGATGGTTAGTTGGGAAGAATTCACAAAGGGAATCTACCTACGGTTTGGAGCTAAGAAAGATGTGGTAAAGGAGTTTAATAAACTATCTCAAGAAAATGAAGTAAAAGGCTATATAGAAAGATTTGAGGGGCTCGGATCTTTAATGCAAGCCTTTGAAGAGGCAAAATGACAAGAAGAATCTAATGCAAACTATGTTAAGAAGAAGCAGAATAGCTGGTAAGCCAACTTTTACTACTGGGATCAGTAAATGGGGAAGCAACCTTCCTTCCAAAATTAACAATCAAATGAAAAATGATGCATTGAAGGAGACTAAACAGCCTGCAAAATCATTGTATGAAAAGAGGAGACGCTTTGGGCAGTGCTATAAGTGTGGGGAGCAATATAAACAAGGTCATCAATGCCACAATAAAGGTTTACATTTGATTGATGGGATGGATGAAGATGATGAAGAATTCAAGAAGCTGAAGAAGGAGATACTAATGGGATAGAGGTAGAATTTGAAACAATAGAAGAGTATGGTCTATCTCTTAATGCTATGGCAGATAGATATGCACACAAAACCATAAGGATCCAATGGAATTGTTAGGGAAAGGACTTAATAGTTTTGATTGATAATGGCAGTACCCACAACGTCATTGATGAAGCCGTTGTCCAAGAAATTAAAGCTATTACTCAAAAGACTTCCATTATGCTTTTTTTTTTGTTATTTATTTCATCAAATTAAAGATTTCTTTCGAGAAGGGAGGCATGACTATATAGAGCTCAAGGGCATTCTAGAGCCAATATAATTGCAAATGATAACAGCCACCAAAGTTTATAAGAGCTTAAAAGAAGCTATCTCTGGTTTTGTGGGGCAACTGTTTTCTATAACCACTTCTGAAGAACTAGATGCTCACATTGGAAATGAGGAGATCATAACATTGTTGAGGGAGTTTCAATTACTTTTTGAGGAACAAAAACAACTACCATCAGTTAGAAATTTGGATCATCAGATCCCACTAATTCCATGGGCTAAACCAGTAAACATCAGGCTTTGCAAGAGCTCTTTTATTCACAAAAAAGAGATGGAAAGATTGGTGAGAGAAATGCTATCAAATGGAATCTTACAGCATAGCAGCAATCCTTTTTCTCCACCAGTACTTTTGGTTAAAAAGTAGGATAATATAGGGAGGTTATGTGTCATTAAATAATCTCGCCATCAAAAATAAGTTTTCAATTCCCCTTGTAAATGAACTAATGGATGAGCTTAACGAATCTAAATTCTTCTCAGAACTGGACCTACAATCAGGATATCATCAAGTACGAATGAGGAAAGAAGATATAGCCAAAACTGCTTTTCAAACACATCAAAGGTATTATGAGTTTAAGGTAATGCCATTTAGCTTAACTAATGCCCATGTAATTTTCCAAGCTTTGATGAATAGTATATTGGAACCTTATTTGAGGAGATTTGTGTCACTCTTCTTTGATTACATCTTAATATTTAGCTCTTCTATAGAATTACATGTTGAGCATCTCAAATTGGTCATGGAAACACTAAGAAATAACCAACTATTTGCTAAACTATCTAAGTGCACATTTTGTGAAGAAAGTTGAATATTTTGGGCATATTGTCTCGGTAAAAGGAGTAGAAACTGATCTTAAGAAGACTGAGAGTTTTCCTTGGATTGACAAGCTATTATAGAAAGCTTATTAGAGGGTTTGGAATCTTGAGCAAATCTCTAACTGAATCATTGAGGGAGAACAGTTTCAGGCGGAACCTAGAAGCTTAGAAAGCCTTTGATCACCTTAAAAAGGCATTGTGTAAGGCTCTAGTATTAGCATTTCCAGATTTTCATAAGGTTTTTATCCTTGAAACTTATGCTTGTGCTTTTAGGTTGGAGGCAATGCTTAGTCAAGAAGGAAAACCTTTGGCATTTGTTAGCAAGGCCTTAAGTTCTCATCACCTGAGATTGTCAATTTATAAGAAGGAGTTCATGGCCATTTTAATGGCAATTGATAGATGACGACACTACTTGGAATATGTTCAGTTTATCATCAAAATTTATTATGAGAGCTTGGAATACCTATTGGAACAAAAAATTCACACCCCTTTGCAAAGAAAAGGACTAACAAAGTTGTTAGGGCTACAATATACCATTTAACACAGGAAAAGAATGGATAATTTGGTAGCAGATGCCTTGTCCATGAAGGTTTATCTGCAAGATAGCTTAATGGCAAAGAAAGGAGCAATTATAGACACTGTCAGCTACATTCATGCTATAACAATAATAATCACAACGTGGTATGGAAAGATAAACAAGTTCTATGAAAATGATCCACAACTGAGAGATATTGTGGCCAAGAAGTTACTCTATGCTAACAGTTGGCCCGAGTTCACATTGGTAGATGGTGTACTAAAGTATAAGAACATGGTTGTAATTGGTAGTAACGAGGAACTAAAGAAGAGACTGGTTGATGCTACTCATGATTCTTGTGTTGAGGGGCACACATGTATTCAAAATTGATATAAGAGACTTAAGTCATATTTTTATTGGCCATCAATAAAGCAAATGGTTAAGCAAGTGGTGGAAGAATATGATACTTGCAAGAGGGCAAAACTAGAAAGGGTGGCTTATCCAGGATTGCTACAACCTTTTCCATTACTAGAAGGTATATGGAAGAATATTACAATGGATTTCATTGAAGCACTTCCTAAATCTGGAGGAATGAGCACCATAATGGTAATAGTTAATATATTTACAAAATATGCTCATTTTATTGCCTTAACACATTCATTTTTAGCTTAGGAAATTGCACACATATCCCTGAATCATTTTTACGAGTTTCATGGAATGCCAACCTCAATTGTAACTGATAGAGACAAAATATTCACAAGCATTTTTTGAAAACAATTGTTTAAAAGATTGGGGGTCAAATTATTCATTAGTTCTGCCTATCACTTTCAATCAGATGAGCAATCTGAGAGAGTGAATCAATGCCTGGAAAATTATCTGAGATGTATGGTTATGTATAGTCCAAAGAAGTTGTATTCATGGTTGTCATTGGCACAATGGTGGTACAATACCAACCATCATTCTGCCATTAAGATGTCTCTTTTTTCAAGCATTGTATGGGTATGCACCACCAAACAGAGAGATTGTAATGCAAGATTCTTCTCCGGTAGAAGCTGTGGATGAAATGTTGCAGGTTAGAACAAACACATATCACATTTTTCAAAAGCAATTAGAGGCAACCAAAAGCAGAATGAAGTAGATAGTAAATAAAGGCAGATATAAAAAAGGAGTTCAAGGTGGGGGATTGGGTTTATCTAAAATTACATCTCTATAAACAAGCAAGTGCAGCCTTAAGGAAGAATTTAAAGCTTTGTCCTCGATTCTTTAGCCCTTATAAGGTGGTGCAGAAGGCGGGAACAATAGCCTATAAATTACTTCTACCAGAAGAGATATTAACACATCATGTATTTCATGTCTCATTACTTAAAAAGAAGGTTGGAGATTAATTAGTAATCTCTTCTAATCTGCCAGTTGTTGATGAGAATGGTAAGATTAGAGTCACTCATGTTGCAATTTTGGATAGAAGAATGATGAAAATAGGCAATAAGGCTGCTACCATGGTGTTGGTGCAATGGTCCAACTTATTTGAGGAAGACTCTACTTGGGAAAATCTTGATGAATTACGTAAAGAACTTCTAGAGTTTAATGATAATTCTTGATAACAAGAATTCATTCAACATGGGGTTTATTGTTTAAGCTCCAACTTCAACAAACAAAGAGTGATAGCTCCAAAAGGAGAAGAAATCCAGTATTGACAAACGTGGTTAATAAGAGTTCTAGAATGTGTAATAAATGCAATAATAAGCAGTGATTCCCACATGAATGTATTAGGGAGTTAGTTTTCGAGTTGAAGATAGTTAGTAGTTAGCTGGGAGAACATCTCTTGTATATAAGGGCTATAATTCATAGCTTGACAATCAAGTAATCAATGAAACAATCTTTTCTGTACAATCTTCTTCTATTCTTTCTTTCTCTTTGCAATCTCTCTTCTATCTTTTCTCTACAATTCCAAAGATAAGGTTGTGTGGCCTTAACACAATTACTATAAGAAACAAACCCAATAAAACTACAAATCAAACTAAAGCGTTTTGGTGAGTGCAATCGTGCTTCACGCCAGCAACATATAACAATTTTTTTCTAATGAGTTTGAATGAATTTCTTGTTGATTTGGATGTATGATTTATCTTTCTCTTCTTTTTGTTGCTTCTCATAATGTTTGTATTCTATCTAGCCCCCACCATGGTCGGTCTTTCACCTCAGTTTGTGTATTTAAATTTCGGTTGACTTTAATATGAACACCATATATATATATATATATAATTACTCTATTTTTTTCGGTTGACATGAGATTGTTGTTTCATCCCGGATACGGGAATGTTACAACCATCTTCTATATAATCTTCTTGATATTCTTGCTGACAGCTTCACAACATTGTTTATCTTTGGCTTGCATAAAGATGAATTTGAGTGCTTGATTTTTCATTTTGTGTAAAGCTACACAATTAAATCTCGTTCAATGAATCTCTTCACTACCTTTTGGTTTAAATGAGCATATGAACTGGCTTCCACCCATTTTGTGAAGTAGTTAATGGCCACTATGCCGTTCTCCTTTCACTTGACAGATTATTAGCATTAAGTCTCCATAGACATCAAGTTTCTTTATCTTCAATTCTAATACAACTTTTAATCCGATGACGCAAACTTCGTACTCATCCGTATTATTGGTGCACTTAAACTGTAGTTTGATCAAAATAGGTTATTGCTTTATGTTAGGAAACATTATCATTGCTCCTGCCCCATTTCCATATACATTTATTACTCTGTCAAAATACATTTTCCACCAGTTTGGTTCTTCTAATACCAGCACATCTTCATTTGGAAAATCAAAATTCAAAGGCTCATAATCTTCAATTGCATTATCTGCTAAATGATCAGTGATATCACTTCCTTTTATGGCTTTTCTTTTTATGTACACTATGTCATCCTAAGCCAACAATACCTTCCATCTTGCTATTTTACTTGATAAATAAGGCTTTTCAAAGATATATATATATATATATATATATATATATATATATATATATATATATATATATATATATATATATGAGAGGTTCCAGTTTTGAAATCAACCATGTAGTGTGATACAACATGTATTGTTGAAGTTATTTTGCAGCTCATACAAATGCACAACAAAGCTTCCCTACCATTGTATATTAGGATTCGCAATCAATGAACTTCTTATTTAGATAATAGATTGCCCTCTCTTTTTTCTACCAGACTCATCATGTTTCCAGACTATACATCCCATTGCTTTTTTGGTTGTTGTCAAATATAGAATCAACGGGTTGTCAAACACGAAAGACATCAACAAAGGTGGAATAAGTCAAAAGTTTCTTAGCATTCCTCATTCCATACCCTAGGATTTTTTTTGAATGAGTCAGAAGATTGGCTCACAAGTTGTTTTCATTTGAGAAATAAACCAAGCAATGTAATTCAAATGACCCAAGAACCCTCTTACTTCTTTTTCTGTTTTAGGAGCTAGTATGAACCGAATTGCTTTTCCTTTATCAGGTTTGACTTCAATACCTTGGCTACTCACCACAAATCCTAGCAACTTTCTGAATTTCATCTTGAAAGAGCATTTTATATGGTTCAGCTTCAACTGATACCTTTTTAACCTTTCAAACAACTTTCTTAGATTCTAACAATGGTCTTTGCCTTTTTTGGATTTAGCAATATTGTCGTCCATAAATACTTTAATTTCTTTATGTATCATGTCATGGAATAAAGTTACCATTGCCCTTTGATAAGTGGCCCCAACATTTTTCAATCTAAATGGTATCACCTTGTAGTAAAAGGTTCCCTACAAAGTAATGAAGGTTGTCTTCTCTTATCTTCGTTGGCCATTTTGATCTTGTTGTGCCCAGAGAAACCATCTATAAAGAAGTACATTAAGCTTCGCCTCACATTATCAATCAGGACATCGATGTGTGACAAATGGAAGTTGTCTTTTAGGTTAACTTTATTTAAATCCCTGTAGTCTACATATATTCTGATTTTGTCGCCTTTTTTTGGGAACTACTATTATGTTAGATACTCATTGTGGATACCTAACCACCTCGAATAAACCAGTATCTCATTGCCTTTTTATCTTGGCTTTCACCTTGAGCACCATATTCAGACGAGTTCTTCGTAGTTTCTGCTTCATAGGTATACTTCCTTAATTTAATGGCACCTTATGTACTATAATGTTAATATCTAAACTAGGTATATCTGCGTAGGACTAAGTAAACACATCAACATACTCGCGTAGCAGTGAGATCAAGTTTTCCCTTTCACTAGTAGTGATTAGAGTCTTTATTTTCAATTGTCTTTCATCTGCCCTGTACTGACATTAATTGTCTCTAACTCATTTTTTGTCAGTTTCTAAGCTCCCTCTAATTGTTCTACTAGCCTAGTGAATTCTTTTACATCATCTTTTTCCCATTCATTTTCTTCCATTCCAATTGTGTACTCATCAAAATTTGGCCATTCATTCTCAATCTAAGGTTGTAACATCCCCCATTCCGGGATAAAGACAACAATCTCATGTCAATCGAAAAACAGAGTAATTAAATTTTTTCCTATATATATATATATTCATGGTGTTTGTGTTAAAGTCTACCGAAATTTTGACGGAGTCTCCCCTATACCGGAAGGTCCCAAGTTATCGACATTTAACCTGATTACACTTCTAATAACCCACATCTCCTAACTCAATCCCGACCCAATCATCCTGGGTCTCAATCCCACAAACATCATCATACATATCAACCACAATATTTATGATATACATTATATAACAAATATCACTATGGATGGATAAAAATATGAATACGCAAACATGAAACATGATGAACTATAGAGTTAAGTTTATTTAATCAAGTTTAAACATTAATTATACAAATTAAGTTATACAAACATTTCCATGTTTACAAAATATAAGGATATACTCCCTAGAACCTAGATTACAAGAAGTGAACATAAGCTAGGATCTACTCCTGTCGTGCAAGCGATGGTCCTGAAACAAAATGCATATTATTGAAATATGAATATCACAATAAATATCTAACAATTTAAAAAGGGCAACATGCATTCATATTTTGTTCACTCTCCCTTCTGGTTTTCATTAGAATCTTATTCTTGTTCAACTACTAAAAATCGTTTCCCCTCCCATTACCAACCTCCATTCCAGATTTTATAAGATCAATCATGATTATTTTTGCTTAACACATTAGCGATACCAATTTCACTGGTGTCATCATCATCAACCCGTAGGAGTCGATGCAAGGTGATCCCCGATCCTCTTACCTAGGATCCTAACATACACTAAATGTATGTTAGCTAATACACAGTGATCCCCTATAACCCTTAATCTTGGATGGGTTCTTGAAATTTTGGTGTTTCTCTCTTGATTTGCAAAAATGGATACAAAAACTCCCTCTTTTCATTCCTTTCGGTTGCTGCAGATTTTTGGTGAGAATAAGAGTATTTATACTCTACAATTATTCTTATTTGTATTTAGGCTCCATTTTCTTTAAGTGTATTATTTTTGCCCCCACCTTTTTTTTTCTTCTTATAATTAAGTTATACCTCTATTCTTTTCTTATAATTTCACCTCGCAACTTTTAGTTTAGATCCCCTTTAATCTTCATAGGAACTTGTGGCAATACCCATGAGGGGTCTATCTTGGCCTTTCATAGCAATGATACATGGAACACATTGTGAATCTTATCCAAATATACAAGCAACTCTAATCGATAGGCAACTGACCTGATTCTTTCCTTAATCTCAAAAGGGCCAATATATCTCGGGGCTAATTTCCCTTTTATTCCAATCGAATGATGCCTTTTCAAGGTGCCACCTTCAAAAATACCTTATCCCCCACTTGGAATTCCAAAGGCCTTAATCGGCTATTTGCGTAACTTTTTTGTCTATCCTGGGCTTCCTTCATCCTTTTTCTGATCACCCTCACCTTGTTAGTTGTCAATTGCACCATTTCAGGTCCCAAAAGCTTCCTTTCTCCTACTTCCTCCCAACAAATTGGGGTACAACATTTCCTACCATACCAATAGTAGTTTGGTGGCTATTATTTTAAGTAAACTCCACGAATAGCAGGAGATCCTCCCAATTCCCTCCAAACTCCAGCATACAGGACCTCAGGAGATCCTCAAGAGTTTGAATGGTCCTTTCAGATTGACCATCCATCTGAGGATAAAATTTCATGCTCAGATTCAACTTTGTCCCCATTGCCCGTTGTAAGCTAGGCCACAATCTCGATGTGAACCTTGGATCGTGATCCGATATAATTGAAATTGGCACGCTATGAAGTTTGATTACTTCATCTACATATAATTTTGCCAGCTTATCCACCGAATTAGTCATCTTCATAGGAAAAAAAAAAGCAGATTTTGTTAGTCGATCCACGACCACCCATATGGCATCATTTCCCTTCTTTCCCCTAGGTAATCCCATCACAAAATCTATAGAAATATCCTCCGATTTCCATTCCAGAATTGATAATGATTGTAATTCCCCTGTAGGTCTCTGGTGTTCTATCTTTACTTGACAGATTCCACAGTTCAACACAAATTATGCTATTTCCCTCTTCATATTTGGCCACCAGTAGTATTCCTTTAAATCTCTATACATCTTTGTGCTCCCAGGATGAGTAGCAAATCGAGATTCATGAACTTCTCTTAATACTTCATCTTTCAAAGTCTTATCCTCATGCAAATAAATTCGCCTACCCCTAGCTATTAGCCTATCAGATGATATTTGAAAGGATGTCTCTATACCCTTGTTTACCCTCTCCTTGATCTCTTTTACTTTCCCATCTACCTGTTGAGCCACCAAGACCTTATCTTGAAGTATAGATCGGATCTTTAACTGGGCTAACAGTGATCCCTCGGGCCCTACACTTAGCCACAAGCCCATTTTCTTCAATTCCACTATACTTCCCTGTTCCTTAATCTCCATATCATTCATCAATGTTTTTCCCTTCCTACTCAAGGCATCAACTACTACATTAGCCTTACCAGGATGGTAGTCAATCGCACAATCATAATCTTTTATTAACTTTACCCATCTTCTCTGTCGCATGTTCAACTCCTTATGTGACATCAAATACTTCAAACTTTTATGGTCTGTAAAGATTTGAACTTGTGACCCATACAAATAATGTCTCCAAACTCTTAAGGCAAACACCACCGCTGCAAGTTCTAGGTCATGAACTGGGTAATTCACCTCATGTGACTTTAGCTGTCTTGATGCATAAGCAATCACACGCCCTTATTGCATCAATACACATCCCAGACCCCCTTTTGAGGCATCACTATATACCACAAACCCTTCTGTCCCCGATGAAAGGGCCAACACAAGAGCAGAAGTGAGCCTCTTCTTCAGTTCTCGAAAGCTCGCTTCATACTCTTCCGACCAAACAAACCTGACTTCCTTGCGGGTCAGCTTAGTTAAGGGTGATGCTATGGTGGAGAATGATTAGTACTTAAAAGTGCATTCTTATTAAGGCTTTATATCATCATATTGCACTTAAATTATCATTAAATTCCCTAACTTAAACATGTTTTATAATAACAAGTCTGATAATATAAGATAGCTTTAATTTATGGTAAATGCTCATTTTAAATACAGGCATATCTCACAATTCAAAGGATTGATTGATGTGAGTAACTATTGAAAGTGAAAGGACAAAGACAGGGCTAAGCTTAGAAAAGAGATGCTGGTTCAATTCAAACTGAAACACCATTCAGTCATTAGATCATATATGGAGTTGTAGATCTTGGATTTCAGTCTGGTTTATATGGCTAGAAAGCTAAGACATAGGCCTAAAACATTCATGGGAGTCCAAGACTCAATTTTGCCGGTTTGGAGTCCAAATCTTAGCATCAAAAGAGAAGTCTGAATATGTCCTACAGCCCAGACACTGTTCAGTGTTCAGTCCATATCTCGGGTTCTAGACGTCCAAATGCGCTCATTCTTCATTGGGGTGGAAAGCGGATACAGATTCCTACAACTTTCATGAAGAACACTTTGCCAAATTTGGATTGTGGAAATGTCATTTCGTCCAGAAAACAAATCCATTCCTAAACCACCAAGTCTACTAAGTCATTAGTTGGCCACTAATTCAATAGTTAATTACCAAATGAATAGTCGTTTTTGGCTTATAAAAGGAGGCATTTTAGTGGGGACACCGAACCTGAAATATTATTTATGCACGCGTATGATCATAGACGATGGAGGATAGCCCAAACAATTGAGAGATTGGGCTTTAACTTATGTTTTTGGTTTTAATTTATATGAACTTTTAGTTGAGGTTTATTAATTTGGCTTTATTTGTTGGGTTTGATTTAATTATTGTTGGGTATTTTATTTAGTAGGCCATAAGCCCAATTGCTTGTTCTAGTTAGGGTTTTAGTATTAATACCCTACTTTTCTAAATGTTAAGGAGTTTTGATTATTAATGAAAATATTGCAGACTTTGCATATCTCCAATCCCCTTTCTTCTCTTTCTTTACTTTCTCTTCTCAGCTTCTTCTCTAAAAGCTTCTTTCTTTTCTTGCTTTAATTCTTATTATTTATTGTCCCGCATCAAATTTGGTATCAGAGCCAGGGTTTTAATTATTCTTACAATTAAACAATCCACAATGTTTATGCTAAATTCTAGATCCGGTTTGATCTTAAAAAAAAAAATTATTCACTGTTCACTGTTCAAAAAAACCTACTGTTCTGATTACAAAAAAAAACCAACAACCGGATCTACATTGTTCATCTTCTCCACCAGTAAACCGTCGTCGTAGAACATACCACCTTAGCCAGAGGGCAGGTTGGGCATCCCCAGCAACAACCACTAAAACCCACCCGCTCTCCACGCCACCTGCAGTCACGCCGATTTACTACCTCCAAAACTCTCGCAGCACCTCGACCTCTACCAGCAGCAGCAAATCAGTGGGTTACAATAATCGTAGCCCACGCCACCGTCACCAACCAACCCAGACAATAACCCACAGCCACAACAGGTCGCCCACACCAGCAGTAGTAGATCTTCGTAGGCGGCGGCTCATCAACCAACTCATCCTCTCCTCGCCATCGGTTGGTCGGACATCCAGCCACCACTTCACGCCATAAGAAACCTACAGAGCCACACTGAGTTGCTGTCTCCACAGTAGACTTGTCTTCAGCCTCTCGTACCATCTAGCGGCACCAACAGCAACAGCAATCGAGAAACCGCAGAAGACAAGGAGACTTCAGAAAGCTTTCAAGGAAAATTAATTAACCCATGCCATGCCACCAACCAAGCCAGCCCATTGATGCCACATCAGTGCCACGTCATGCGGAACTCAGAGCCACGTCAGCCAGTGAAGCCACATCAGCAGACGAGTCATCCAGTCTGCCATATCAGCAACAGAAAGCTTCCACCCCTTGATCTAGTCAGTAAATCTCTTCATCTTTTAGTTTGTTGAATTTTTACCTTTTTTTGGTAGTGTAATTGTCATTTAGAGTTGTCATTAATATTACTTATGTGCCTATAAAAAAATCATAAAAACAAATCTCCTAACATTTTAAATTGTTAATTTTTGTTCATCAACCTCTTTCATCAGTGATAACTAATATCTTATTCTATTTGATAATTATGAGTTCTTACTTGTGACATTGTGTTTGATTAATAATTTACACTTAAGAATCTAGTATTACATGCTTACAATTTTATTAGTGTAATTTGTTCTTGATTAATCTCCACATTTAAGAAAACAAAAGTAAAAAAAAAAGATAAAAAACATTAGCTTTATTTTTGTATTGTGATTTTACATGCAAAAACCATTTGTGATCTCAATTCTGTTTATAAGTTAGTGTTGCATGTATTTGTGCCATGATCATCTAGTGTCCAAGCTTAAATTTACACTTACTGTAGACTCAACCTTTAGTGATACTCTCAACGACCATTTAAAGGGAACTGCAAACTTAGGTGATCAACATGTTTAGAAGAATTGAGCCCCAAGAGAGTTTTCGAATAAGGCACTCAAAGACCAATAAATATCACAAGAATAATCATTATGGACAAG
>Ga0307517_10003249_pt1 | contig 25424 bp, 29 predicted proteins | sample 23_EM_MG_FD_194515 | JGI IMG/M metagenome (GOLD analysis project Ga0307517, IMG submission 194515) | Populus trichocarpa ectomycorrhiza microbial communities from riparian zone in the Pacific Northwest, United States - 23_EM | ecosystem: Host-associated > Plants > Roots > Unclassified | place... | reverse complement strand
AATATTAAGCTGGTTAAGAATTGCAATTATAAGTAAATACAAGTTTTTCCTCACAAAACACTATGGATTGATACAGTTTTTCCTCACATGGTTTTTTTCAGTTTCTTTTGTGTTTTTTTTTTGTAATAATTTTTTCCAAAATTATCTTCGTCGATTTTATTTTTTTTAATATTGAGTTAGTTAGAATTTAACTTTGTAATAAAACTTAATCATATAAGGAAAGCACTGTAGCTTTCCTCACAAAACATTGTTGAAAATTACAATTACAAGTCATTACAAATAAGGTTAAATCATGTGGGGGAAGCACTGTAACTTTCATCACAAAACACTATGAATTGCTACAGTGTTTCCAACATGATTTTTCCCCCTTTTTTGTGTTTTTTTAATATTTTTTTTCCTAAAATTGTCTCTATCAATTTGATTTTTTAATATTGAGCTGATTAAGAATTTAGCTTTATAATTTTTTTTCTTTAAAACACTGTGAATTATTGCAGTGTTTCCCATATGATTTTTTTTTATTTTTTCCAAAATTATCTTTGTCCATTTTTTTAAATATTAAGTTGGTTAAAAATTATAATCACAGTAAAGCTAAATCATATGAGGAAAGCGTTGTAGTTTTTCTCACAAAACACTATGGATTGCTACAGTATTTCTCTAAATGGTTTTTTAATTGATTTTATTTTATTGGGGAAAACACCGTAGTTTTCCTCACAAAACATTGTCAATTGCTACAACGTTTTTTCTCATGGGTTTTTTTCCTTCCATAATTATCTTTGTTGGTTTATTTTTTTAATATTAAGTTGGTTGAGAATTTAACTTTGTAATTTTTTTTGCTTTTTATTAACAGAAAAGCTAAATCATGTGGCAAAAACACTGTATCTTTCCTCCCAAAACACTGTGGATTACTACAAATCATTTTGTTCAGTCTCTAAGTTTTGATTACCAACACAATTTTTTTTCCCATCATGAAATATTGGCTCCATCATACTTTTAGTTTCTATTACTTATCTAGCGCTGGTTCATAATTATAATACTATTAAATATATTTATTTTATAAACTCACGACAGCGCGGATTGCATCTCGTTACTGATTAAAACAGCTCGGTGTAATATTATTATAGCCCGGAGACTACCTAGAAATTTAATTAATCCCCCGAGGAAGATTAATCAGGAGATCGCTTGCAAGGAAGGAGAGGGTCAAAAGTGTGAAAGCAAACTCAACGAAGACCCTGACCATCTAAAGCCTTCACAAGTGTGGAAGCAAACTCAACGAAGACCAGAGATGCGTATATGCTTGCTTGCTGCTGCTCGTGTTTCATGATAAAAATTAAACCTCAAGGAAGTGCAGTAGGAACTTCGTGGATTCTTACTCGTAATTTCAGTGTGACAGCTGCTTTCTTTCTTTTGAAGAAATATTGGATGGATATTATTCACGAGACCATCTTTGACCTAACAACCATCTAGCTGTGAGGTGACTCTCAACTGAATTAATTAAGTTAAACTCAATTAGGATCTCTAGACATCTATTACAGGCATCCAAATCCCACACTTTTAGTACTAGTAGAAAAAGGGGAAATTTTCTAATTTCATGTACCAGGACTTGGATAGTTTTTTCTCCACTTGCGGTGCTTTCTTGGAAGGGTGAAGTAACAATAAACCGGGGTGGTTTGGTTTGGTTAGGTCATCATGCAACTATACATTGGAGGAATAAGATGCGAACGACGAATCATTCTCATAATTTTTGTTCTTTTTGCATGATAATGGCAGGACAGTCCACGGATGCCAAACATTGATGAGAAAATGAGCCCTGGCCATTCTTGACCTCCGTTAACTACCAGCGTGTCTTTGCTGTTCTAGCTAATTCCTTGTTGTTTAAACAGTAGCGCGGCCATCCCGTGAAGAAAATGATTTGAGAGGTGGACGAAGACTTCATGCAACTTTTCTAAAAACAAAAAAAGAAGACAACAAGCAACTCCAATAAAAATAGAAAAAAAAAAGAGTTTTCCCATTTCTCTAATCCATTATAGAAGCTCTATTTTTGTTTCCCAAAATTAAGATTTGTATGTGTGCGAACAGTTTACCATACAGGTATAAACTCGTCCGTCTCTTTAGTACCAGTAAAGTCTCCTCGTGCTTGACCTTTAACTTCTTTATATATATATATATATATATATATATATTGTAAATTATCACTGAAAACTTTCTAGAATTTGTTCTATTAATGACCTCCATTTTACATTGAAGAAGTGATTTACTCGAGAACACCTTGACCCTAGCCATGACTCATGATATCACTCTTATTCCTGGATGAATTGACCGTCATGATATGCTGTGTCTGTTGCATGTATATCTGACATGTTCTGTTTCTCTGTACGGCGAAATTTCCCTATACTATGAACTCTATATAAGGTGGCTTGGAGGTAATCGCTAACATCCATAAGCCCTCTAGCTAGTAGTGATCTTTTTGCTTGTGTTAGCAAACGTACGTGAGAAAGAGTGCTAAGACACTAGATTAAATCCTTAGAAAGGTAAACCTCTGTTGATATGGAACTTGTGTTACTCATTTCACTTGCAGTAGTGATAACCTTTCTTGGATTGCTAGAGCTTTTGTATTCTGGGCTGGTGCTAAAACCAGAAAGGCTTCGTTCTGTACTAAGGAAGCAAGGCATTAGGGGACCAAGTCCATCCCTGCTGCTTGGAAACATAAGCGAGATCAGGAAGTCTCAATCCACAACAGTAAAGGCTTCTACAAATGAACCACCGGTTTTCCACAACTGTGCTGCTACCCTCTTTCCATTTTTTGAGCAATGGAGGAAGCAATATGGTACTATAGCCAAATAACACTTTTCAACACCATATACTTAAGCACATATTTATACGTTCATACTCCCCACCCATGTCTATCAACTCTTCATTTGTACAGTCCGTCCTCCTAATTCTAATTAATGTTATGTAATCTGTAAGTACAGGTCCAGTATTTGTATTTTCGTTGGGCAACACACAAATATTATACGTGAGCCGGGCTGATGTGGTGAGAGAAATTAGTACATGCACATCATTAGAATTTGGGAAGCCTTCATATCAGCAGAAAGAACTCGGTTCTTTGCTTGGTCAGGGCATTCTGACTTCAAATGGGAAAGTTTGGGCCCATCAGAGGAAAATCATCGCCCCTGAATTATACGGTGACAAGGTTAAGGTAAAATCGTTTGCCCCATATATCTTGTTTACTCGCAAGAAATCTCGTTTTATTAGATACCTCTTGCAAAGATGGAGTGATAGATCAAATCTTGGCCTACAGGGAATGATGAGCTTGATAATTGAATCCACCACTGTGCTGCTAAACTCATGGAAGAGTAGAATTGATAAAGAGGGTGGAGTAGCAGAGATCAAAATTGACGAGGGTATGAGAAGCTTCTCCGGAGATGTCATCTCAAGAGCCTGTTTTGGGAGCAATTATTCCGAAGGAGCAGAAATTTTCTCGAGACTAAGAGATCTTCAGGAGGCTATGTCCAAGAAAAGTCTATCCACTGGAATTCCTGGCATGAGGTAAATTAGCCGTTTCTTGAGATTTAAAGACCTATATGACTTCGCTTTGATATCTTTTTCTAAACAAAATTAGCAATGGATTGGTGATCGGTTGTTACAGATATATTCCCACCAAGAACAATAGAGAAGCATGGGCGTTAGAGAAAGACGTCCGCAATTTGATACTCGAAATAGTCAAAGAGAGAAAGGAAACTGCACATGAGAAGGATCTCTTGCAAATGGTCCTTGAGAGTGCCAAAACTAGCAACCTGGGACAGGATGCAATGGACCGGTTCATTGTTGATAACTGCAAGAATATATACTTGGCAGGGTATGAGACTACAGCAGTTTCTGCCACATGGTGCCTCATGCTGTTGGCTGCAAATCAAGAATGGCAGGATCGTGTCCGTGCAGAAGTTCTTGAAGTCTGTGGATCAGGTTGTCTTCCAGACGCAGATATGCTTCGCAAGATGAAACAGGTATCACAATCACTAGTGTTTCATTACAAGATTTATTAGCTATTTGAGGTCATTTAAAAATTACATTCCAAATATATAATTCAAAGTCCAAGCATATAAGCTTCAAGGAACACTTGAAAAATATAAGAAAATCTTTTGCTATGCAGCTAAATATGGTGATTCATGAATCGTTGCGACTTTATCCACCAGTGGCGGTGGTGTCAAGGGAGGCCTTTAAGGAGATGAAATTTGGGGGCATTACCGTTCCCAAGGGTGTGAATGTGTGGACAATGGTGCTGACACTGCATACTGATCCTGAAGTGTGGGGACCGGATGCATACAGGTTCAACCCAGATAGATTTGCAAAAGGCATAACAGGTGCTTGCAAGCTCCCACACCTATACATGCCATTTGGTGTTGGGCCTCGGATGTGTCTTGGACAGAACTTGGCTATTGCTGAACTCAAGATACTGATAGCTCTCATTCTGTCACAATTCTCTCTCTCCCTCTCACCCAAATACATTCACTCGCCCGCTCTTAGGTTGGTCATAGAGCCAGAACGTGGAGTTGATCTCTTGATAAAGACGTTGTGATCAGCAAACCTATATAAGCAGTGAGAATCGGCTTCCTCCTGCTTCAACTTTCAAGAGAAGCTATATATATGATGAGTGTTGCTGCAATTTTACTTATTCACATTGCTCGTGTCCCATTCCTTTGCACTTGGCACCTGGTGTATATGCCTGTTATCTATGATGAATAATATATACCTCTCCATCCTGCTTCAACGGACGGTGTTGCCCCTTATTATTGTGATTAATCATGCTGCATAAATAAAATAAAAATAGCCCACACCTTGTTTTATTAATAAAGATAAATATTTATAAAATTAGATGATCTTCCAATTAAGGATATCCGTGCACAGCAATTAATGGTAGGCTGAAATACTAAAATTAGAAGCTCAGGAAATGCAAGCCAGCGCATGGTATGGTAAAAATAGTGCAGCCATTCCCCAGTTGCGAGTTTCAGGGGGTCATCTAGCGCCCCTTTCGTCTTCCCTTGTTGAATATTTCAGTTTCATGTTGAAAACATGCAGAGACTTAAGACAACCAGGACCATCCGTCCCTATTCCTAAACTAAACTCTCAGGAAAGGACGTTGTGATGGAAGATCCAATGGATGGGTTTGATTCACAGTTGCTCAAAGAGATCGAGGACCATGATAACAATGAGAAATTTGACTCGTCTTCTGAAACTGAGATTGATGAGTACATCATGCTGCATTCGACCCGTAAGAATCACCCCTTTGGACGCCAGAAGCCTCTTCACTTGGTTCTTGGCGGTGAAAAACGTAAGAATCAACCGTGTTTACATCCATTTTTGGTTTCCTCATCTCCTCGTTCGTAGTTGATTGTGTGTATCTCTTTGTGTTCAGATGCCAATATCATACTGTGGCGAAACACGCAGATCTCAACACGCATTTTTGCCGGTGTCACAGTCACATGGTTTCTGTTTGAGTGCATAGGTTATCACTTGCTTACTTTGGTTTGCCACTTTCTTATTCTGTCATCGACAACGGTCTTCCTGTGGTCCAATTTAGCCTCCTACATCAATGTGTGAGTTCCTCTTATTTCGACCCCTTATATTTTCCTCAACACCGCGCCTCATCCTTGTAGTGTCTTTATTGGTTTTCTCGACATTTTAGTGGTAATAGGAAAATTACTGCCAGGATCGTGCATAAGGGATTTCTGTTGTAATTTTAGGGAAGAGTGTAGTTATCAAACTTGTTTCTATTTGATGATGCAGGTCGCCCCCAAAACTCCCCGAGGTAACCCTGCCGGATGAACTGTTTGTGAATTTCCTTCTTTTGCTTAGGGGCATCATCAACCGCGCATTTACATCCTTCCAGGATGTAGCTTCTGGGAAGGATTTGAAGAAGTTTCTTAAGGTACCTTTTCATTCACTCAAAGGCTTTGCAATTTGCAGCACATTAAAATGCATCTTTTCTAACCATGATGTGCAATTTGATTTGCAGGTGATTGCGGTTCTGTGGGTTCTCTCTGTTATAGGAAGCTGGTTCAGTTTTTTGACTTTGTTATACCTATGTGAGCTTCTGTTTAATCTCTTCTAATGCCTTTTGTTTTCTAAGTAAATCCATGGCATGATTGGGCTTCGTCTCATTGGTATTTTATTTTCCATTGCTTAAGTTCTGATACAGTGTTACATGGTTCGTGTAGTGTTTGTAATGCTAATGACAGCGCCAATGCTGTATGAGAAAAATGAAGATGCTGTGGACATTTATGCTGAGAAGTTGTGGTTTGAAGTGAAGAAGCAGTCTGCTGTCTTGAATGAAAATGTTCTGCAAAAGCTCCCAATCTTTGGTTCCGAGAAGCATCATAAGCAGCATTAAGAATAAGCATATTGCAGTGGTTAGTAGTTTTTCTCTGTTTACCATTTGTGAGAGGCAAGCTTAGATTTCCTGGGAGTACATGGTACAGAGAAAGTAAACCATTTATCATCTTCAAAACAAAGGAAAAATGTAATGCCATGGCTGGTTTAAACAAAGTGCAAAAAAGAACAGCCTCATATTTGAATAGGTTATTGTACCAGATTGGATTGCTCACAGTGCTATTTTAAAGACACTTCTTTGCTGAATTATAGATATCAAGTTACAAAATCTTTCAAACATACAAGGCTCTTAACAAGTTTGACCATCTTACCAACTCATAAAGCTGCATGCAGGTTCCAGCAGCTAAGGGTGCTATTATCTAAGATACAATGAAAATCCTTCTTGGTAAGACGGCAGAAAACCAACTAGGCAAAATGTTCTATACTTTTGATTCTCTTGATTCAGCAGGCAAGAAGGCCTCCCACCATCCATATTCATACTTTGAATATGGTGCCACCCAGTTTTCTGGCTTCTCAAACTCTATAGTGGTAGGATTCGAGGCTAATGCTTCTTCTAGAGTGTCAGCTTCATAGCTATCAGATAGAACACGGTCCAACCTTAATTTCATAAACCTGCCGAACCACAAAATGGGAAGCCACATCCATGAGGAGCAAGAGAGATAAGCCCAAGGACACACCACACAAGCACACATAAGAACTTATCTTTCTAGAGGAATGAAGATGATTTTTAACATACTGCATATGTGATGAACAGATAGGCAACAAGGCTCTTTAGTAAGCATCCCCTTGCACCTCACCAAACAAACAAACAGGAGAAGTGCAAAATTGTCATAAAAAAGGAAATCCCAATAATTTCCAGGATAAGGAGTGTCAGAGCCAAGGTAGGCATGCTCTAGCTAAGTACAAGCCTAGACAACTCTGTTTTTAAGAGCTTGATTCATGAGTCTTGTTCAATTCACTAGGCTGATGAGCAGACTTTGAAAATGTGTGAGCGTGGTTGGCATACTAGGCAAGTGAAATTATACTTTTGTCAATTGCTACACATATTATGAATAAACAAGTCATCATAACACCATAGTTTGTCTTGCAACCAAGAAGGCAGCATAGGGAATATTGTTAGACATACTGAAAAACTGAATAAGATTGTGGCTTGCGCCCAACAAATGATAAACCACAGCATTCAATCCTCCAAGGCCTAAACATTATCATCTATGTCTTGAAGTTTTAGAATAACTCTGGTGAAGGCTCTTCCCTAGGTAGTTATAAAAATTAAAATACATATATCAAATGCTAAGTATAAGCTAGGAAGCATACACAGAAACAAGGAATTATCAGAACTTGTAGTCCAAACGAGGAAGGGTGGAAGAATGTTCTTACGTCATCCATGTGCCATTAGTTGAGACTAGAGCAACAGCGGGTCTCTTCAGTCTTTTGGTGATGTTAGGGAATTTGTCCAAGAACTTGGGCTCAATCACAAGCCAAAAGTCCTGCTCCTTATTACGCTCTCCATAGTTACGAAGGCGCTCAAACAAGAGCTCCTTGAAGTGCTCCTCTTCATCCAGCATGAATTTTGCATTGGCAACAACAAAGTAGTACTTGTTGGCTTCTTGCTGTAATGCAACAAGAAAGAGGTAAAGTTTTGGGACTGCTTCATGCCAAAAAAATAAAAATAAAATTGCAAATACATTCTCTGAGCATGTATAGGTTCCTGATGCCTTCCAAGTAGGATCCAAAATGGGGGTTTTCTTTATAGGAGGAACTGGGAATTTCCTAGTTGTGTTGCCAATTATACATGCATGATTTATTGGAGTAAAAAGCAACATGGGAGTTTGTAATTTGTAGGAAAATGATGATGAAGTGACAATTTTCACAGTATTGATCAATTGGCATTGTAAAAGAAAAGGAATTACTAGGCATTCTATCAATAAATAACATCTTAATATAACATGTAAATTAGTAGTGGAGTAAGCAGAGGTAGAAGAGAAAAAGAGAAAGCAATTGAAGAACCTTGTCAGGAGGAGTGGGAGAGGAAGTGAGATCGTTGGAATCAACAGCGGCAACGGCAGTCTTAAAGGAGGAGGAAATATTGGTAGTAGCGGAAAGGAGAGATGGTGGTTGCTGTGATCCCTTGATAAAGCCAAACTGTGTGGCTGTGGATTTCCCACTACCATTACCATAATTCACAGTATAATGTATGGAAACCTTGTTCATTGCAGCAACTGATGACCCCACTGCTAGGCTTAACATTTTCTTTCTCCTCCTTCACCTGCTTGTACAACAGTTGTGGTGCTTTGGAAGCAAAACTATGAGAAAAAAGTGGGTAGGCCGAACAAAAAAGAACCCGGTATCAGACAACCTTATCTGGCTTATCTATCTACAATCCCCTTTTCTCATTTTAGTCCCTCAACTATCATCATAATTTTCGATACAACTCCTAAAACATAACCTTTCCAATTGGGTCCCATTTCTATGTTTTTAATGTATCAAGACTAAATTTCTTTTTAATCAACTCTTACACAGACCATTCTCTTGCATCAAAAGAAGTTGAGGGACTAACATGGCCACATCAGCCCTTGTGAATGAGAAGGTTGAGACTCCCTGTTCGAACTCGCAACGTGTTGCTAACTTGCGACCAATCCGACAGAGGCCCACTTGGTTTTTTCAAACGAATCAGAAGCCTCTCTCAAGAGTCAAAGAATGGTAAACGAGGCACATAGCATTAGTATTGACAGCTGTCGTCTTCTTCTTCGTCCTCATCGTTGTTATTCCTCAAAAAGTCAAAAGGATTCCGGCCCATTTCCACCACCAAGGTAAACGAAGAAAAGCTGTCTTCTCTTCTTCTTACTATGATGATAATGATCCTAAATGATCCCTGATTAGATGTCGACTTCGATGACGACGGAGTACTATCAGTTCGGGCCTCACAAAATAGACCCAAAACAAGTCTTTTACTCCACCAATCTTTCTTATGCTACGGTCAACCTCCGTCCCGTTCTTCTTGGTTTGTACTTCTATATACACCTTAGAGCTTCTGTGTTATTATGACTACTATTTTCACTTAGCTGATAAGTTGTCTATGATCAACGAAAATCTTAATAAAGTGATAACTTCAAACAAATACAAGCTATAGTATTTCATAAGGTTCTAATAGCTAAAATCTTGTGGTATAATATTTGTACATTAACGAGCCAAAACTGCATTCCTGAGTGAGTTTAGTTGATAACTAAACTAATTGTTTCCTTCCCTTTTCTCTGTGGTTTAATGGTAGTTATGAGTCAACCTCAAGAAAGCAAATTTTTGGTTAATTGATTGAGGAGTCACTTACTAATCTTTTGGGATAATGCACTTTCTCCAAACTTCGCAGATAGGAAATTCTTGCAATTTTTGGTTATCCAATATTTGTAATTTAGGGTGATTGAACCATGAAGTCGGTAACTTTTTTAAAAATTCTGTTTCTTCTTATGCATGTGTTAATCGATACTCGATTCTTTAGGGTGATGTGCTGATTGCATTTCATTGTAGGATTTATTATGTATCACATATCTGTACAAGTGGCTTGCTTTTTTATCAAGACTAAGATTGCAATCCGGTTTTCTTTTGGGATTAATTTATGTTGCTTACAATGTATCACCGAGAATCTGTGATAGTGATTTTTCATTTTTCTTGAGTCCAGATAACAATTTTGATGTGGTTTTATTTAAAATCAAGACAGATATAAATGAAGAATTATTCTTTTCCCTTACAAAATTAAAACTTTATCATTCACATGCAATGAAAACTAAGAACTGAAAAACGGAAGACTGGGAGCTTCTACAAAGTTCACTTGTTCACTTTCCAAAGAAGAATTGAGTTCATAGTAGATAGATATAACAAAATTCCTCCCTGCAGGTTAAATTCTTAATTCCACACATTCTCAGTTCTCAACCAAAAGCAACTAGAGTCACTACAAACTGTTAAAGGCAACATGTTCTCTTATGTTCTGCTTTCCTTTCATTTCTTTACTCACATCGTAGTCGGAGAAAAATCATCTTATATCTTTTTTCACAAACTACAGCAAGTTGAACATATAGCATAACCAGAAACTGTAACTAATCATCCAACTGAACAAGGAAGCTATTAAAAATCCAAATCCACCTACTACTAATGGTTGGAAAAAGTCGCACCAGTAAACAAATAGAGATCCATCAAATGTGCACAATTGCGCATGCTCTATTAGATTTATTTTACTTTTCTGTATTCGTTCTCTACCTACCTATCTTCTCGTTCTTATTTATGTCCCTTTTCCTCTGCAGGTCATATCCTTTTCTGTCAAAAGTATGAATGATTTTTTGAGATTTATCTGAACAGCATCTGTTGTCTCATTGGAATTCTCTTGGGTGAACTGTTTGAGAAACAGGCAGAGCTGAATTAATTCAATGTGTTATTATTTGCTTGGTGCATTGATGAATTTGTGGACATAGATATGCTATTATGCTCCTATACTACAAGTCAAAAAGCTTGAATAGTAGGAAAACCTTTCTGAGTACATGCATGTAAATCACAGTAACATTGTGTGCATGCAGTCTGGGGTTTTGAAAACTTCATGAATTATCTGCTTACTGGCAATCAGTGTATTCATTCTCCAGCTTAGTTTATGTTTCAAAATACCAGTTACCTTGGCCTGGCTTGGGTTCTAATGGTGGTCCTTTTAAGCATTTAAGAATTGGACATGAAGCACACAACCTAAAGAAAATAATAGAGTTCGACAACCTTACACAAGTGAGTTGACTGAAGAGCATACCGTTACTACCATTAGGCCCAGAAGATTAAAAGCACTTGCAATTTGCATGTCTCCAGCATTTATACAATGACATTGTAAGAAAACATGGCATAGCTGATAATATCTCACGTGCTGCCGTCATTTCATGCAAGGTAATATGCTCTTAAGATTGTTGATCGAGTTTCTTGATGTCTGTATAGTTTGAATCAATATATCATGAATGATACGCGTAGTTGAGTGTTCTATTTTGTTGCCTTTACATTTTGTACATGTGCTTGTCTGTCCAAGGCGTGAAGTGAAGCGCTTTATTGATCTCAGTGCTGATGAGACCAGTGATTTATGGCTCACGGCAAAGAAGGTTGGCAGGCAGCTTGAGAGTTTTTACATGGCAACATCTCTCACATTTACCATCCAAGTAAGATAGTTCCTAGTAAACTCACACTATCTCTTATTTTATTTATTTATTTGGTTAGAATGAGTGTATTTGCTTGTTATCAGAGCCACTAGGTAATTAATGCATGCTCTGGGTGTTTGAAGACTAACCAGTTGAAGTTCATTGGTGTTTTAGGATGGGCCGCGGGCAGGGCAGAGTGTGCCCCATGTTCATGTTCACATCATCCCAAGAAAAGATGGTGACTTTGAGAAGAATGATGAGATCTATGATGCAGTAAGTTATAGAATACGTATACCCTACACTGTTTGTGCTTGCTACCTGATCTTTATGCTCCATGCATCAATTGGAGTGTAACAAATGATTGTGTGGGTGTCATACAGATAGACGAGAGTGAAAAGGAATTAAAGAGGAAGCTGGATTTAGACGAGGAAAGGAGGGACAGAAGCATGGAGGAGATGGCTCAAGAGGCAGATGGATACAGATTGCTTTTCTCATAGATGATGTATCTAAGAGAGAGTTGTTGAAAGAAGGAAGTTGGAACATATGTGTTTCTTGAAAATACAGTGCATTCAAATGCACAGACAGTCATGTGTACTTTTATGATGTTGTGGTATGGCGGCTAGACTTGAGATGAAATACAGGGAGTCGCTGAGAAGTCATGTCTGTTGCTAGTAACTTAGTAGACGATAATATCTTTTGTTTTTTTTTTTTTTTTTTAAGGTCAAAATCAGATGAACAACCAATGGTTGGAGAGAAAATTAGAGTTTTGTTTGTGATACCATGTTAACAAGTATGTGTGTGTGTGTGTTTAACTGGTTGCTTTTCGGATGAACCTATGGCTATGGAGAGGGCTGCATCTGCAAGACATACAAATGTATGTATGCAGTTAATTCATTTTCAAATTTTGTTTTTTGTTTTTTTTCAGAAAAATATGATAAAATAAAAAAAGAGATAAAACACGGGCTCTGGAGTGTGGGCTGAAGCCCATGAGGTACGGGGACCAAACGGGGCCAACCAAGATGGCAAGAGAAGAAAGAGCGGGATAGAGAGAGAGAGAGAGAGAGAGAGAGAGAGACTACAAGAGCAGGGCATTAGCAGATGTGTGTGATTTCTCGTACCAGAAACCACACAGCGTAGCCCATCACGGCAAGCAATGCTATCCACACTCAAGGTGCTGTGCTGTACCGTACCTCTTCTTCTTCCTTTTTCAATTAAAAACTTAAACCCAAGCCCTCACCCTCCTCTTATTTCTCTATGGTTTTACCTTTTTTTTTCAGCAATTCGTTTTTGTAGTATAGTTTGTTTGTCACGATAAATCACAATTGATTAACCAAAAAGAAAAAAATCAATTATTTAATCATTCTTAAAATTATACTGAGTGGGTTTTGTTTGATTTGGGTACACAGCAATACTTTGGGTATGCGAATTTCAGGGCTTACCAGAAGGAGGTGATCGACCAGATTCTGGACAAGAGGGACTGTTTAGCGGTCATGGCCACTGGCAGCGGAAAGTCTTTATGGTACCATACCACCAATACCAACCCTACATTTTATACAATAATTTTCAACCTTTTTGCTTTTTCACAATCGTGTATATATATTTTTGGTGTGTGTGGCTAAACTACAGCTACCAGGTTCCTCCTTTGCTTCTTGAAAAGACTGCCGTAGTCATAAGCCCCCTTATTTCTTTGATGCAAGATCAGGTACGTCCTTATTTATTTGCATTCCCAATTAATTTTATTTCCGCTATACTTGTATGCATCAATGCATGTCAATTTAGGAATGAAATGCGCTCATTTAATTAGGTTATGAGTTTGAAACAACGCGGAATCAGAGCTGAGTTTCTTGGAAGTGCTCAGACTGATGGTTCCGTCCATACCAAAGCTCAGACTGGTCATTTTCATTTATTGTTCATGACACCTGAAAAGGCTTGCTCCACCCCTCTCAGGTTCTAGCTTCTTCTCCCCCCATCTTTAATTTGCCACATGCATTTACTTTTTATTATCAACTTAGGATGAAAATGCTATTTTTTTTTTTTTGTAGCTTCTGGTTGAAATTGCTAGAGGCAGGAATTTGTCTCTTTGCTGTTGATGAAGCTCATTGCATCTCAGAGTGGGGCCATGATTTCAGGTCCCGTCCTTAATGCTTTAGTTTTTCTTCTTCTATATTTCCCTACTTCTTTTTTGTGCTACATTGTCCGAAATTTCTTTCTTTTATCTGATGGTTCCATTAGAATTGGAATCAGACTCATGATGCTAGCCAAACATTTTATTTTGATCAATCATGCCGCTTCACTCCTTAACTTTTTTTCTTTATCAGTAATCGCTTTCATTCTCTTACTAGTTTTGAGGAATTCTCTTCTTTGTTTTTGGTTTATCAGGGTGGAATACAAGCAGTTATACAAGTTACGTGATGTTCTTTTGGAAGTTCCATTTGTTGCATTAACTGCAACTGCTACTGAAAAGTATGTGCCTCGTGTATTTGTGTGAACAGATGTGATCATTTATTGATCGTCCTTTCCTGTCTCTAGTATAAGAATGTGTTTGGAGAACGAAAATCTTCATGCTTTCTCACTGACATTCAGTGTTGGATTTATCTAAATTTTAGATTTCTATAAATTGATCTTACTCTTAATTGTTACTTTATCTTTATGACATACTTTACTTTCAAGTGTACATATATGAGTCATCTCATTCTGTTGCTAGAGCAAGTCATTTTTGAAGTCTAGACTCAAAATCCAACCCCCTCCAGTCCTCATGTAGCTGCATATACCTCCCACAAAATACAAAGACACATGTACCAGCAGACATCTTTACATTGTATCCTCTATGGCTTGGTTGGAAAACATGACCTGAACACAGATCAACTGCTCATTCTCTAACAGATCCAGAAGCAGATGCTACTAAGGTTCAATAGGGAACTGAATATTGTTCTTAGTTGTCCGCATTAAGTGAGAAGCAGCATACCTTTTTTCCTTTCATAATTCAGCCAAGAACTGCATCAAGTAAAAATTGTGTATTTCTAAGCCAACAAATGTTCTTGGACATTAATTCTTATATAATTGTTTGCTTCTAGGTAGTATATAATTGTTTTGTTTCGTAGTTTTATAAGGCACTGAATTTTGTGGTGTTATCTACTTAGGTGTTCTATACTTATTTATTTATTTGCTTTGCTATGTTTTGGGGAGAGGTAGTCTAATGCTGTCTATTCTGCATGCATAATGCCAGGGTTAGAATTGACATCATCAATTCTTTGAAGATGAACAATCCTTATGTTGCTGTTGGCTCATTTGATCGTAAAAATCTCTTCTACGGTGTCAAACATTTCAATCGCAGTCTTCAATTTGTGGATGAGCTTGTGCAAGAAATATCAAAATATGCAAGGAAGGCCGGGTCAACTATTATTTACTGTACAACAATAAAAGATGTTGAGCAGGTTCTTTTTGTTCCTGTTTTTATTACTAAAGATTGTATGCCTTTTATTATTTGCTTCTTTGTTTGAAAAGAGGAATTGCATATCCTCAAAACAATTAAGCTTCACCATCCATTTCAATTCAGAAAGAAACACCACCCACAACTGTAATTACAATTGACCAAGCTCTAAAAGCAAAGGACCAAATTTATGTTTGTATAACCACAAAGGATTTTATTTCATTTTCATGTAACCATAAAGGGGTTAGGGAGTATCTGTCTGAGGGCTTTTGAGGATTAGTTAAAACTCACAGTACCGCCTAAGCTATGGCATTCTTATATTTGACTGCGAGAATATGGTTGTTACTGATATGTGTTAGTGATATACCAAGGAGATGAGATTGAGAAAGGAAAAGGAAGGTTAAATCGATTTTTAGAAAGAGATATTAAAGATGCCTGATATGTTCCCGCACCACATGGATTAGAACCTCCTTGTAATGTTATATGTGCTCATCAGTTTTCATTTGGAGCAGGAAAGAAGTGGTTTAATCATTTGGGAGTTAAAATTTTCTTTCGGAACAAATTAACTTTCACAGATTGCTTTCTGTATTAATTTTGATCATCACCATGTGAAGATGTTGACAAATTTTTATCTGACAATTTCTCTTCCCATTCCATCCTCTGGATGCTTTTTTGTTTTTTTATAAGCATATGTCATTATTATGAATATTTTAACTAACTTCTGTACAATGTTTCGTCTTTGTAATATATTCTCTAGATTCACAAGTCACTGAAAGAGGCAGGAATTAAGACTGGAATATATCATGGTCAAATGAGCAGCAAAGCTCGTGAGGAGTCCCACAGGTTTTTACCTCGTGTATTGTAGGAGTGTAGTGGTTTTAGTTTTCTTGCATCTAATTAATCAACTTTTGCGTGTTGCACTCTCATTTGTCTCCTTGAATTATCTCTTTATTTTATTAACTGATTCTTTTACTTCTATTCAGATCGTTTGTAAGAGATGAACTGCTGGTCATGGTTGCTACTATTGCCTTTGGCATGGGCATTGATAAGCCAAACATAAGGCAAGTGATACATTATGGTTGTCCAAAGAGTATAGAATCTTATTATCAGGAAAGTGGGCGATGTGGGAGAGATGGTATTCCTTCTGTCTGTTGGCTATATTATACAAGAGCTGACTTTGCAAAAGCTGACTTCTATTGTGGAGGATTAAGAACAGTACGCAACTTTGTTTCTTCTTTCATGACACTCGTCAAACTTTTTCTTTGGCTTGTTAAAATGGTGCTGATGGTTGACCTACTCTGCTAAATTTCTTAAATGATGAAATATTTGAAATGTGCTATGCTCTGCATTTCTTTCCTGCTGCCATTTTCCAGGAAAATCAAAGAAGGGCTGTTATGGAGTCATTGATGGCTGCGCAACACTACTGCTCACTAACCACATGCAGAAGAAAGTTCTTGCTCAGTTATTTCGGGGAAAAATTTTCAGCTGAGAAATGTGGTTTGGTTCTTTCTTGAATACATCTAATCGAACATGTCCTTATTTGGCTTTCAATAACAGACCTTCTTTTATTTACAAAATTACTTATTGTTGTATCCAATTTTGAGCATGATTAATATGCGTTTCACTTTCAGGAAATTGTGATAACTGCATGGTCTCAAAGAGGGAGCGTGACATGTCCAAGGAATCATTTCTTTTAATGTCTTGCATTCAATCGTGTGAGGGTAACTGGGGCCTCAATATGCCTGTAGATGTTCTTCGTGGATCCAGGGTAAGTATTATTTATTGTGAATAGCTCATGATTGCTGGTCATTCTCCATTATAGATACAAACATACATGCATGTATATATGTATACTTGTATTCATTGATGTATGTATAATTGTTACCCCAAAACTTAAAAGTAAGGTATTTAAGGAAATTTTGATATCTCTTTTGATCAAAAACAAAATGCTGCATGCTTTCAGTAGATATTTTAGAGGCCTGTTCTTATGGTGGGTGGGGTGGAGGAGATTAAAGTTGCTGGCATGTATAAGGAAAATTATTAGCTGTAATGATAAGGCATTGGCAACTAATTTAAGCTTTTCTATGAATCTTTTGAATTTTGTTTTTCTATGGCTTCAAGATTTTATTATTTTCTTCACCCTCAATTCTTATGCAGATGCTTCTGCTGTCTCTCTAAATTTACAGGCAAAAAAAATTCTTAATGCTCATTTTGACAAGCTACCATTTCATGGACTTGGGAAAGACTACTCGTCAAATTGGTGGAAATCACTGGCTTACCAATTAATTTCTCACGGTACCTGAAGCAATATATATTTGCGATTGACAATTCAGTTATTATCATTCAGAAATGAGCAATTTTCATTTATGGTTACTTGGTGCAAAGAATTATTGATTGTATTGACGTGTTTTATAATGATTGTGACTTGGCATTGACTACTTAGTCACATATATTTACTCAAAATTAGAATTTCTGTAGCTTAATAGATTCTAGTATCTTTACTGGGAGTTAGAAGAAGCTTCTGAAACAAATGGATTTAGAAAGGATACTCCCCATCACTCTGGGTAATGGCCAAAACACCTTTTTATAGCGGGATTCTCCACATTTCATGGCTCCCTTGAAGATTTATAGCAGAGTATTCCTCTGATTGAAGTCTTAGTGTCTATGTCCAATAATGATTGTAGGTAGCCTGTTGCTTACTAACTTGGAGGATTTAGTCAACAATCAAGTAACTTTATGTGGTTGGTTTTATCCCAACCAAGAGGAGGAAGACACTTTTACATGGAAACCAACAAATGATAATAACTTCCTTGTAATATTTTTTGGGGAAACTCTTAAGAAGAATACGGGAGTAGATTGGTACAAGTTAGCACGTGTCCTTCAATTTCTGGGCACCACTGTATAGCTAACTTGCAATAGGTTGTCAGCACATGATCGACAAGTTAATTAAGGGGGGATGGTTACAACTTGGATGTTCTGTATGCATTTTGATGAAAGAAGATATATTTTTCTCCTGTTCATTCACAAAGGATACTTAGACAAATTCTGCTGATGATCAATAGCTTCAAATTAGTGAAGGATTGACATTAAGCTTATCTGGGATAAAGCCTATCCACAAAAGAAAATTTCGTAGTTGCAATAAAAAGCTTCAGTTCCAGCTTTCATAACATAGCACCAATTGCAGTATTGAAAATCAATCTTCTTGCCTATCACAAATAATCATTAGTTGTTGACTTCATGTTTGTAGTTATAGTTCATGTCTTTCCTTGAAATACATTTTATCTATAAAATTTTATATTGTACTGTCTGTTGATGATTCTTTGAAATAATAAAGTCATAGTTGCCAGTTTTAGCTAATAAGTGTTACTTACAAACAGGTTATCTGATGGAGACTTTTAGAGATACATATAAATTTGTAAGGTAAATTGTGCTCTTTCATTTTCTTGAGTGCAAATTTACATACTAGAAAACTTCCATAGAGTTCTTTTGTTTATCCTTCTCCCCTGCTATGTCTGTTTGTCATAATTGATCAGCTAAGTACAATTGACTAAAGTCTATGTCTTTATGCATCAGAGTAAGTCCAAAAGGGAAGCAATATATTCAGTCTGCTAGACCTGATCACCAACCAGCTCTAATATTACCATTGACTGATGAAATGGTTGAGGATGAAGAACAACAATGCACAACAGGCGGGGTTGGAGAGTTGAATAGTATGGCAACTTTAGAATGTGAACAATTGTCAGAGGTTGATATTTTATCTCCATCTCCTTTTCCCTCTTCTTTTATCCTCATTGTTTATGATATTGTCAGAGGTATATGTTGGTGGAAAGGAATATGGGCTTCTATTGTCAGATGACAGGAGGGATTGGATTTGTTTGGCATGTTTTAAAACTTCATGCACTATTATTGAAGTGCTCTTGGTTCAAAACCCCTGCATGTTGTGTGTTTTCAAGATGAAGCCAATGAGGCAAATTCTCCCTTTCTTCTTCCATGCGCTTCCTTTTATTTTTTTTGTTTGCAAAGAACTGTTTGTGAATTCTGTTCTACTCACACTTCATGAATTCAGCTTACAAACTGCATCGCTGATCTGCCACCCATGCAGTAAAATATTTTTTTTTAGTTACCATATATACTTCTTGGTGAAGTCATGCATTTTTTTACGCAGGCTGAAGCACGAATCTTTCACATGCTTTTGGATGAGAGAACCAAGCTTGCTAAAAGCATTGGGACTGCTCCGTAGGTTCATATTTCTTTGAAGGCTATAAATCCCTAAAGAGCTGCTTAGTTAATATGGAATATACCATCTGAGCACCTGTTCTTATTGCTTGCTACAGATATGCTGTATGTGGTGATCAAACAATAAAAAAAATTGCTTTGGTGAGACCATCTACCAAAGCAAGGTTGGCAAACATTGATGGTGTCAACCAGGTGAGTCTTAACGACTGGGACAAAAAAATTCTTCATAATATTTTTTATTCATTTCTTCATTGCACTAGTTATCTATCTCTTAATTTGGCATCCTTCCTTGTGCTTTAACCAGGAAATGTTTTTTCTTGGAATGGAGTTTTAAAGAAATTTTATTTTTCCTAATTTTGATGTTTGTACAAGCAATCTTACCGCTATCCACTTCAATATGTAAATTAAGAATTTCTGGCTACTGTAGATGTATTATGCGGTGACTGAAATTCTCTGGCTTTTTAATCTTTTCCACACCCATGAAACAGAGATCACTGAACTTATTGTCATATTTACTTGTCTTGACAAGCCACCTCCATATTGCAATCGAGATTCTGATATGTAGATTGGGTGGTTAGTGGCTGGTCTTCCTATTATTGTTGTTGCATGATTTTGAGAAAAAAATAATAAAAAAAAGAAAATAAGGCATCTTCTATCATTATCACATTTGATCCTTTGACATTCACTTTGCTACACCTTTCCATTTTCTTCTGCAAAGGAGGTAAGGGGTGGTGTGAATGGGCATACTTAGTACATACCAAGAGAATAATTTAACGAGTTAAGAAAAGCAGAAAATTTGTTTTTTCAGTCACGGTTTACCATTTTGCTTGTACTTCTCAATGTTAAGCATGGAATGTGGTGATGTTGCAGCATCTTGTTGTGAGACATGGCGATTATCTTCTTCAAACTATTAGGGATCTGTCACAAGAACTTAACCTTTCCTTGGACGGGGGAGCAAACTTGCAGACTGCTAATACGAGAAAAGCCAATCAAGTACCAAATCACAAGAAATTAACCCCAGCTAAGTTAGATGCTTGGAAAATGTGGCATGAAAATGGTCTACCAATTCAAAAAATCGCGGTATTTCTTGACAAAATTTACAATTATATGTTATAGGCATTTTAGTGCTTTAATCACTTTAATTTTTATTCCCAGAATTTCCCTGGTAGATCAGCTCCTATAAAAGAAGGATCTGTAGTTGAATATCTTCTAGAAGCTGCACAAGGAGGACTCCAGATTGAATGGACTAGATTGTGTGGTGAAGTTGGACTTTCACGTGAAAGATTGTCAGAAATTGAGGGTGCAATCTCAAAGGTTGGCTCTAGGGAAAAGTTGAAGCCCATTAAAGATGAATTACCAGAAGATGTAAGTTGATGCGCTAATTTCTCTGATTTTTCTGGCTTAATATTTGTTACTGATCATTGAGTTCAGGATCACTTAAAAAGTATACAACTGAATGAAAACTCACTAATAACATCAGATAAGCTACGCACACATCAAGATCTGTCTGGCAATGCAAAACTGTGGGTTTTTACCTGAAGTGACTCCACCTAGCCACCTTGACACATCGAAGGCTGATGAATTTGTGGAAAGTGAGTCTGGAATGGTTTCTACTGGTACCAGCTGCTTGGACACGGTTCATGAGGTTGAAATATCAGTCAAGATTATGGCTACTCATTGTTGCTCAGATCATAATGAAGAAACTTCCTCCCTTATGGTCAGAATTGCACAGGACCAAGAGGTTCATCCTATCAATGATGCAAATGTACTTTCCCCAAGGAAACGTCAGAAGGTAGATATACCTGAAGAAAGCACAACTGCATTGGAAGCTACGGAGAGTTCCATACTGGATTGGCTCAAGAACTATGATGAAGGGGTGAGTTCAGCAAGAGCAAACCCATTTAACCCATATCTCTGCACTAACTGATGAAGATCTTTGGATATGTTGTCTTTCATATTTCTTTTACGTGGCAATTTGATGATGCAGATGTGTTGCAGGTTTTCATTAGAGATATTTTGGAGCATTTCAACGGGTCAAAAGAGGAATTGGTGATTGATTTACTAAGTAGCCTTGAAAGCGACTTCGTAATATTTAAGAAGAATGATCTGTATATGCTTTTGTAATGAAGAGATAAATCAAGATTGCTGGCACTAATTTGGATGTGTTTTCATTTTGTTTAGACTTTTACCATGTAGCTTTTTTATGAGCTTTAAGTTGTCATGAAACATGAATCAGTTAAGAACATCATCAGCAGCTGGGGTGTTGTCTTCAGTCGCAGAGTTCATTTTCCAACTGAAAATTGTTCATTGATTATTGAATCCCAGTGAGAGTTATATTCAATTATCACAACAGAATCCCTTTTCAAGATTGAGGGGAAAAAAAAACTGCAACTTAATCCAATCATTTGCAAGGCAAACAAGCTGCAATCTAAATACTTGCTCGATGGGCAATTTCAAGAAATCATCATAAAAAATCTACTCTTATGTTCGAACTCTCGTCGACTACTTTTACCAAGACTAATTACGTAATCGTGGAAAGAGGCAGTAATTTCAAAGAAATTTAGTATCTGATGGTCAGCATCTGAATGGCATGGGCATCGATGCTTTCAGCATTACGATATGCTGTTCAACAAAAAAAATACAGGATCCAGCACTGCTAATAGAACGAAATTTTTACCAAAAAATGAGAGAGCTACGACAAATCAGCAAATAGTATTTTCTCAAAAGAAGAATGATGTTAATCCTTTAGCAAGGCGGGAGGGACCAAGATGGTTAGTGGGATAAATTCTCACGAAAGGTTTCGAAAATCCTACTTGGATTCCCATCTTTCAAACCAAAGCAAGAGGTGACTACTTGTGCATGGCATCGTCCAGTTCCAGTTTCATCCCTACACGTTTTTTAATAGAGGCTGTGGCATCCAGAGGTGATTTCTGTTTAAGTTGTAACTCCTTGAATCTCTCAACATCAAAATTAAGCTTCTTGAACAACTTCCTTTGCCTTGAGAGAAACAGCCTCTTCATTAGGTCTTGGTAACTTGGATCTCTTGCAGTGATCAGGAAGTAGGCATAACCTATGACTATGCTAGAGGTTGTGGCGAAAAATGCAATAGGTTCCATCACATCCCATGAAAATTCCCAAAATGTTAGCCGGAAAAACAGCCCAACCTGCAATAAAGCTAAACACAATCCACTATAGAGGATCCGGCGAACCTCCTTATGTGCCTGTACATCAATTTCTTCTTTCTTCTCCTGAAGCATCTTTAGCTCATCTCTTGCAGGGTCGTCTTCAGGAGTTAAAGCGAGCGGCACTGCTCTTCTTATCAGATCTACCACCTGCAACATAAGAAAACTATCAAGGCAAAACCAATTTGTAGTCAGGACGACTAATATCCAAGGCATAGGAAAAAAAAAAAAAGTTTAAATCCCTTGTCTTGTACAAAGGAAATTCATGTACTTTCCAAATCTGTACCAACATTATTGTATATATAAACAAGTGAAATCCCAAAACCAAGGATCATGCTGCTTCTGCCTGATACAAGTTGGAGCCCAATAACCACAAGCCATACTGTCTTTAGACGTCAAGTATAGTGTTCCTCTGAAAGCTCAAAGCATAGATATAGCCCAACCAAAACGAGAACTAGAAAACGAGTTCTGCACACAAGGCTCTGATAACGTACCAAGACACAAGCAAAAGCAACTTCTGACAAATATCAGCAGGCAAGCTCACTGCCAAATGCACAAATGGATAGTGGCTAAATAAAATCTAAACGTTTATCATTCATTTGACTTCCTTTGCTGCACCCTATACACAGAGAAATTGTATAGGGTGAAGGGTGTTTTCACAACAGATTTCTAACTGCCCCGATTGTCATTCCAATAAGCAAAGAAAGAAGTAAATATGCTTCTCAGTATGTCCCCAACCGCTGCAAATACTATAGTAGTAGTAATAGAGAAATGGAAATTTTGAAAGAGATGCTGAATAAAAGTAGAGAATTTAAGAAGTGTAAGCTCAAACAGCGGAGAAAAAAAAGTACATTGTAAATGGAAAGGGAAGATTTGATGAATGTACCCAGCCCCAACAAGCTAGCTAAAATAGGAATGGCGGGAACATTTATGAGTTGAGGAAGATACTAATAGCAGCAGCTCATTGTCAAATATGCATAAATGGAAGGAGAAATCGATTGAATGTAAACGTAGTCAATACTGAAATTTTAAGGGCATATTCTCGGTCTAGAACGTTTAAATATCACTCAAAGATTAATCTGGTCTTTGCTTGGTGGGAGGGAGGGACTGACTAAATACAGAATGCAGATAGAGAGAAGCAAGCAATATGACAAGCTGGAAGTTGAAAATCCTGTGCTTATCATGGAGCAGCAATAAATCAGTAACAGGGAAGAAGGGATGTGAAATTAATGATGGGAATTGCAAAATCAGAAGAATAAAAATAGTGAAAAGAAAAGGGGAGAGAGAAAGAGAGGGGAAGGAGGAGGAGATGCGGTGTATGTCTCAGTCTGCCCCCACCATCCACCCGAAAGTAAAGTAGCAAAGCAATTGATTGGATTATGGAAACATACATATGATAATAAGTTAAAAACAAGATTGACAATTAAGAACATACATAGTAAGTAGAAGGGAAGAAAGGTGCATATAAAGCAAAGCAAGAAAGATGGAAAAGGAGGGCAGGGGTAGCTACCTACCTTATCAGGATGAAGATAGACTTGGTCGCGGAAGAGAAGGACGACCCCAGCATCATCAAGGACATGGGCAAAAGTAACGGCCTCATCGTGAGATCTGGCAATACCGATGCTCTGGCAGGCTTCGAGGAGGTCTGAGAAAGGGATAATTTCCCTGGATTCCATGCCAAGCTTCATCTTGAGAGCCTCCACATTCACCAGTCTCATCAGCCTCTTCGCCTCCGAACTTGTTATCAATATATTTTTATCATTCTTATTATTGTTATTATTATTGGAGGAGGGAGAAGAAGCTTCAGCATCAGCATCAATAGCGGAAGAAAAACAAATGGATTTGATTTTGCAGAATGGAGTTGAAGCATCAGCAGCAGCTCCTCCTCCCCTACCAGAATAATAATAATAAGAATAGGCAGAGGAATCAATAGTCCTGGTGGTGGTGCATCGCGGTGGTGTTGAGAGGGATTGAGTGTTGGCGGCTAACAGAGTGCGCTTCAAAACCCCGGGGGCAGAGGAGGACCATAATCTGCTCCACATTGTTTCCTTTTTCCTTCAGCTTTACCTTTAGCTTTTTGATATAATCCAGTGTAGCAACATGGAAAAAGGTGGTTGATGGGAAAGAAGGAAGGAATTAAGGCCGAAAGGGGGAAGGAAGGAAGGAGAAGGCAATTGGAGAAGTCTAAGTGTTTATAGTATGGAGGGACGAGACGGCGATCGGAGGCAGGGGAAAATTCAATGCAAGCGAGGCGAGAAAAAAAGAAACGATAAGATCAAATCCGACAAACATAGGTGTGGTGTGGTATGCCAGTGACTAGGCGCAGGACTAAAAATTGCATTTGCATAGGATTATGCTCCGGTTTTAATTAGCTTACCGTTCATAACTAGTTAAAAAGGGATAGTAGCTTAAATTGACCAATTCCAAGGCCAAAACTACCCATAGGACACGGTGGCGAGGCCTTCCAAGTTTGACCGCAATCCATCCTTTTGGATCCATCATCTTCCATTTTTGAGCACCCATTGTTAGACCAGACTCTTTCTCTTCCTGCTTCCAATCGTGACTCCTATCATTATTACAAATACAATAGTACTATCTATTTGAATATAATGTGATTGGAAAACAGCAACATAGAGGACTAACTTATCAGCCCAGAGTAGCACGATATGGAGTAATTTCATGAAGGATTGTTATGCTGTACAGTATACAACAATTGATTGTTTACACAGACCTCAAACCTTCCACAAGTCTGGACATAGATAGCTACCCAGAATTAACACGTATACATGTTCATCATCTTAGCACAAGCTAAAGGGCTGGGACACCAGACCTTTCACTATCTTCCAAGACCAAAACACATTCATCATCGATCGCCAACGTACAAGGTATCACAAGGATGCTATAGAAATCCGATGGAGGAATTTGGCTGACCTGAAACAAAGAAATATGCAAGATGACGGAAAGAGAGACAAGCACAAATTAAAGTAAATGTAACCTAAAAACCCATACAACCAGTAACTGAGATAATTGCATGAT
>Ga0307517_10003248_pt1 | contig 25445 bp, 23 predicted proteins | sample 23_EM_MG_FD_194515 | JGI IMG/M metagenome (GOLD analysis project Ga0307517, IMG submission 194515) | Populus trichocarpa ectomycorrhiza microbial communities from riparian zone in the Pacific Northwest, United States - 23_EM | ecosystem: Host-associated > Plants > Roots > Unclassified | place... | reverse complement strand
GGCAGCCTGCCGCCGTTCCCGATCGTCGCGCTGACTGCCCATGCGATGGCCGGCGACGTCGCCGACGCCAGCGCCGCCGGCATGGACGGCGTCCTGTGCAAGCCGATCATGCTCGGCGCGCTGCGCCTGGAGCTGTCCCGCTGGTTGCCAGCGCTGGCCGCGCACGGCTGAGTGTCGCTTCGCGGCCGCGGGGATGCGGCGTCACACGCGCCGGATGCGCGAGCCACAGCAGCATCACCGCCACCAGCACCGGCACGTTCTTCACCAGCGGCGCGCAGTGGTCCAGCGTCAGCTCGGGCAGGTTGAACGCCGCCGTGAGGCCATAACCGAGCACCGCGCCGCATTGCACGGCGTAGAGCCACGGCGACGGCCGCGCGAGCGTCAGCGTGCCCAGCACCAGGTTCAGCGTGCACGACGCGACCAGTGCCGCGACGCCGACACGGCCCTCGAAGCCGCAGCGCGCGAGCAGGTGCAGCACGCCCGACTGGGTCGGCAGCAGCGCGCTGATCAACGCGGTGTAGATCCACATGAACGCGAGCGCGCCGCGCATGGCCCACGCCACCGCGGGACTGATGTGCACCCGCAGGTCAATCAGCGGCTGCGGCGGCGTCACCGCGAGGCCGTGGGCCAGGGTGCTGGGCGCGCGTGCGAGCAGCGCCGGCAGCGCGTTGACCGCGGTCACGCTGCCGCGCTCCAGCATGCGCAGCGTGTCGCGGCTGAACACCTTCTGCGGCAGCGCCTCGGCCGCGAGCGCGGTCAGCATCATCGCCGCCATCGGCAACGGCAGCCAGACGGCATCGCCCAGGCCTTGCGCGGCGCGGTACGCGGCGAGCATCTCGCGGTAGCTGAGCGCGGCCGGGCCGGCGATCTCGCGCGTGCCCTTCACGGCTTCGGGCTGCTCGATCAGCCGCACCATCGCCTCCGCGAGCTCGAACACATGCACCGGCTGCACCGGTTGCGCGCCGCGCCCGGGCAGGCTGATGACCGGCAGGCTGGACAAGGTCGCGAACAGACGCGCGCTCTGGCTGAGCGGGCCGTAGACCAGCGACGGCCGCAGCACGACGCCGTCGATCGGCAGCGCGGCCAGCGCATCGTCGGCGCGCAGCTTGCTGCTCAGGTACGGCGTCGCGAGGCTTTGTGCGTCGCCGTTCACGCCCAGCGCCGAGACCTGCAGCACGCGCCTCACGCCGGCGGCCAGCGCACCGCGAAACAGCTCGATCGGCCCGAGCGCATGAACCCGCTCGAAGCTCTGGCCGTGCGCCGGGATCAGGATGCCGACACAGTTGACGACCGCCTCGATGCGCTGCGCCGCGAGCCGCTGCGCCCACACCTGCGGCTCGATCGGCAGCATGTAGTCCACGTGCATCGTGTGCGCGCCGTCGGCGTGAGCGCGCGCCCCCGCCACCACCTGATGTCCGCGCGAGCGCAGCGCGTTCGCCACCGCATTGCCCACACAGCCGGTGGCCCCGCAAACCAGGACTCTCATGATGCGCTCCCGTCACTGCGCGGTGGGCCGGTGCGGCAGGCGCCGGCACGACACTCGTGCATGGCCGCGGCCATGCGGCGCGCACGCTGCGCCCGGATCGCGTCGATCAGCGGCCCGCTGGCGGCCGAAATGCGCCGCCGATGCCGCGCGAACACCCGGTAGCCCAGATCGAACAGCGGCCGCAGCGGGGCCCAGCCGGTCGGCCGCATGACCCAGCCGAGGCCGGCCGCCGCGTACGCGAGCCGCAGCACCTCGACGCCCTTCAGCACCGAGCCGTCGGGACGGATCGCGTGGATCTCGGCATCGACCGCCTCGAACGTCAATCCGAAGCGCGCGGCATCGAAGCCCGGCTGCGAGATGTCCTCGAACACCAGGCGCCCATCGGGGCAGCGCGCGCGCAGGTGGTCCATTTCGAGCGAACACACCGGGCACTGTGCGTCGTAGAGCAGCCTCAGCGGGTAGTTGGCAGACATTTCTTCTCTCCAGTTATTTCTGTAAATACAGAACTTCTCGGGCAAAAAAATTCAGTTCGTCAGCAGCTTCTTGATCTTGGCGCCGAGCTTCAGCACCTTCGTGAGGGTCGCGGTGTCGAGCTTGAGCATCTCGTCGCTCCAGACCGTGAGCGTCTCCAGCAGTTCGAGCGTTTCGCGCAGGCGCACGCGCGCCTCGGCCGGCTCCTTGGTGATCGACGGTTCGGCCAGCAGGCCGCGCAGCACCTCGATGGTGGGTGCGATCTCGCGCCGTTGGCGCTCGCGCACGATGGTGCGCAGCAGTTCCCAGACCTGCGTCGAGCTCTCGAAGTGATCGCGGCGGTCGCCGGCCAGGTGCACGAGCTTGATCAGGTTCCAGCCCTGCAGCTCGCGGATGCTGTTGCTGACATTGGAGCGCGCCACCGCCAGCGTGTCGGCGATCTCCTCGGCGTGCATCGGCCGGCCGGTGATGTAAAGCAGCGCATGAATCTGCGCGACGGTGCGGTTCACGCCCCAGCGGGTGCCCATCTCGCCCCAGTGCAGGACGAAGCGCGAGAGGTTGGTCGAGAGGTCCATGGCGCCATGGTGAACCTGCCTGAAATTTCTGTCAATACAGAAATTCAGAAATTCTCACGGTGGCCGCGATCGGTGCACTCAGCAGGGTTTGCGCCGTTGTTGCAGCGCCTCGGCGAGGATCAGCGCGGCCTCGAGCGTGAACGCACCAGAGCGCAGGCGTTCGTGCAAATCGTCGACGCACAGGCGCTCGAACGCGGCGACCTCGCCGTCCTGGTTCAGCGGCGTCAGGCCGGCCGGGATCACGGCCGCATGCACGTGGATGTGCTCGATCATGTAGCCGTTGCTCAGCGGACGCCGCACCGTCAGCGACCCGCACGGCGCCAGCTCGCGCAGCTCGGCGATGCGCAGGCCGGCCTCCTCCCAGGTCTCGCGCGCCAGCGTGGCCGCGATGTCTTCGTCGGCCGAGACCAGCCCGCCCATCAGGGTGTCCCACTGGCCCGGGTCGGTCGCCTTGTCGAAGGCGCGCTGCTGCACCCACACGCCGCCCTGCTCCGCCCAGCCGACCAGGTGCACCGCGTGCGTCGTGATCGCCAGCGGCCGCACCGCGGCACGTTCGATCACCGCGACCGGCGCGCCCGACGCATCGTTCACGTTCAGCAGCTCGTTGCGCCAGGCCGAGGCCAGACCCTGCGCGCGCAGCCACACCGCGATGCGCGCGAACGCGTCGTTCAAGGGCGTGCCGGCGACGCACCAGCCGTCCGGCGTGGCGACGATCGGCAACCCGTCGGCGACCATGCGCTGCGCCAGCGCCGGCTCGATCGACCCGATCGCAGAACCGCCAGTTCCAGCGTGCAGCGGCTTGCGCGGCACCGCGGGCGACTGGTCGGCGCGTGCGCGCAGACCCTCCAACCAGTCCATCGTCAGGCGCCCGGCTTCTTCAACATCGCCAGCAGCCCGGCCTCGTCGAGCAGCGCGATGCCGAGCTCGCGCGCCTTGTCGAGCTTGCTGCCGGCCTCTTCACCGGCGACGACGAAGTGCGTCTTCTTCGACACCGAGCCGCTGACCTTGCCGCCCGCCGCTTCGATCATGTCCTTGGCCTCGTCGCGCGACAGCGTGGGCAGCGTGCCCGTCAGCACGAAGGTCTGGCCCAGCAGCGGCTTCGGCGTGGTGTCGGCGTTGCCGTCGTCCTCCTTCCAGACGATGCCGCAGGCGCGCAGCTGCTCGACGATCTCGCGGTTGTGCGGCTGCGCGAAGAAGGTGTGGATGCTTTGCGCGACGATCGGCCCGACGTCGTTCACTTCGAGCAGTTGCGCTTCGCTCGCGTCGAGCACGCGGTCGAGCTGGCCGAAGTGCTTCGCCAGGTCCTTCGCGGTCGTCTCGCCGACGTGGCGGATGCCGAGCGCGTAGAGAAAGCGCGCGAGCGTCGTCTGCTTGCTCTTCTCGAGCCCGTCGACCAGGTTCTGCGCGCTCTTCTCGGCCATGCGTTCGAGCGCCGACAGCTTCGCGACGCCGAGCTTGTAGAGCTCGGGCAAGGTGCGCACGATGCCCGCGTCGACGAGCTGATCGACCAGCTTGTCGCCCAGGCCCTCGACATCCATCGCGCGCCGGCCGGCGAAATGCAGGATCGCCTGCTTGCGCTGCGCGGCGCAGAACAGGCCGCCCGAGCAGCGCCAGTCGACCTCGCCTTCCTCGCGCGTGATCTCGCTGCCGCAGACCGGGCATTGGCCGCCCAGCTTCTTGTAGAGATCGAAGGGCGGTGAATCTGCCGGGCGCTTGTCGGCGACCATGCCGACGACCTCGGGGATCACGTCACCGGCGCGGCGCACGATCACCGTGTCGCCGATGCGCACGTCCTTGCGGTCGATCTCGTCCTGGTTGTGCAAGGTCGCGTTGCTGACCGTCGTGCCGCCGACGAACACCGGCACGAGCTTGGCCACCGGCGTGAGCTTGCCGGTGCGGCCGACCTGCACATCGATGTCCTGCAGCACCGTCATCTGCTCCTGCGCCGGATACTTGTGCGCCACCGCCCAGCGCGGCTCGCGCGACTTGAAGCCCAGCGTCGTCTGCAGCGCCCAATCGTCGACCTTGTAGACCACGCCGTCGATGTCGAACGGCAGCGCGTCGCGGCGCGCCGCGATCTCGCGGTGATAGCCGATCAGGCCGTCGGCGCCGGCCACGACCGTGCTGTCCGGGCTGACCGGCACGCCCATCTTCTTCAGCGCCGCCAGCATCGCGCTCTGCGTGCCCGGCACCTCCCAGCCCGTCACCGCGCCGAGGCCGTAGGCGAAGAAGCTCAGCGGCCGCTTCGCCGCCTTGCCGGCGTCGAGCTGGCGCACCACGCCGGCGGCCGCATTGCGCGGGTTGACGAAGGTCTTCTCGTTCTTCGCGCCCGCGGCGATCAAGGCGCGTTGGCGTTCGTTCAGCGCGTCGAAATCGTCGCGGCGCATGAAGACTTCGCCGCGTACCTCGAGCACCGGGGCATCGACGCCGCGCAGCCGCTTCGGCACCGAGGCGATCATGCGCACCGTGTGCGTCACGTCCTCGCCGGTCTCGCCGTCGCCGCGCGTCGCGGCCTGGACCAGTTCGCCGCGCTCGTAGCGCAGGTTGATCGCCAGGCCATCGAACTTCAGCTCGGCGTTGTACGCGATCGGCGGCGCATCGTCGGCGAGCGCCAGCGCCTTGCGCACGCGCGCGTCAAACTTCTCGGCGCCGGCCGGCGTGGTGTCGGTCTCGGTGTGGATCGACAGCATCGCCACCTGGTGCCGCACCGGCGTCAGGCCGTCGAGCACGGCACCGATGACGCGCTGCGTCGGCGACTCGGGCGTCAGCAGTTCGGGGTGTTCGGCCTCGATCGCCTGCAGCTCCTGGAACAGCCGGTCGTACTCGGCGTCGGGAATCTGCGGGTCATCGAGCACGTAGTAGCGGTGCGCATGCTGCTCCAGCAGCGCGCGCAACGCCGCCGCGCGCTCGGCCGGTGGCGTCGTGTGCGCCGCCATGGCCTCAGCTGAACAGGCGACGCGCCGCCGCCGATCCTGCCGCCAGGTCGCGGCCTTCGAGGGCGGCGTAGAGCTGGCCGAGTTCGTTGCCGATGGCCGCGAAGCCTTCGGCGCTCAAGGGCCGGCCGTTGTCGTCGACGATGCCGGCGTCCATGCCCTGCGCCAGGGCCTGCGCGCTCGCCTGCCATGCGGCGAAGGGCTGCACCGACGGCTCGGTCTGCGGCACGTCGAAGCTCAGCGTCACGACGCGCACCGCGGAGAGGTTCGGGTCGTCGGCGAGCGCGGCCTGCGAATCGAAGGTCAGCGTCAACACCGGCGGTGCGCCCTCCTCGGCCGACGCCAACACCAGCCGCCCCGGCACCACGCCCGGCACGAAGCCATGGCGGGCCGCATGCTGGTGGATGTAGCCCACGCTCCACGCGGCCGCGCGCGCCTGCAGGCGCACCGCGAGCTGCGCGTCGTGTTGGCTCGCGAAGTTGTCGAGCTCGCGCGCGGCGGCCACCGCCTCGAGCATGTCCGGGAACTGCGCGAACGCGCCGATGCCGTCGGCGAAGGCCTGGACCTTCTGCACGAACTCCGAGTATTCGATTTCGTTCAGCGCGCCGGTGCGGTTCGCGAGCTGCACGCCGGCCTGGAACTCGCCGTAGCGCTGGCTCGCCTGCGGGCTCTCCCACTCGCCGGATTCGCTGTTCAGGCCTTCGATCAGGAAGGGCTTGCCGCCGGCCCGGCGTGTCGTCGGCAGATGCGCCAGCACGAACGAGCCGCTGATCGGCGCCTCGAGGGTCAGCGTCGCGATCGAATCGATCAGCGCGTCCAGGCGCTGCACGAGGCGCTTGTTGGCGCGACGCTCGGACACCACCGGCTCGCGCCGCTCGGCCGCATCGGCGGTGTCATCCGCATCGCCGCCGACCGCGTCGTCCATCACCGGCTCGCGCAGCTCGGTGGGCGCGGCCTGCATCGCGGCGCGCTTCGGCCCGGCCTTGCGCGCCGCCCACGCGCCCTGCGCGACGATGCCGGCGAGCACGAGGCCGCCCAGCGATGCCAGCGCGATCGTCAAGGTGCTCATCGGGGGTCCTGTCGCATCGACATCATCATGCTCAGGCGGCTTCGGCGAGCGAAACGGCGGCGTCCATGTCGACGGTCACGATGCGCGACACACCTTGCTCCTGCATCGTCACGCCGATCAGCTGCTCGGCCATTTCCATCGCGATCTTGTTGTGGCTGATGAACAGGAACTGCGTGCTCTGCGCCATCTGCTTCACGAGTTTGGCGTAGCGCTCGGTGTTGGCATCGTCAAGCGGCGCGTCGACCTCGTCCAGCAGGCAGAACGGCGCCGGGTTCAGCTGGAAGATCGCGAACACCAGCGCGATCGCGGTGAGCGCCTTCTCGCCGCCCGACAGCAAGTGGATCGTGCTGTTCTTCTTGCCGGGCGGCTGCGCCATCACCTGCACGCCGGCATCGAGGATCTCGTCGCCGGTCATCACCAGCTTCGCGTTGCCGCCGCCGAACAGCTCGGGGAACATGCGGCCGAAATGCGTGTTGACCTGGTCGAAGGTGCTCGCGAGCAGGTCGCGGGTTTCGAGGTCGATCTTGTGGATCGCGTCTTCGAGCGTCGTCATCGCCTCGATCAGGTCGGCGTTCTGCGCATCGAGGAAGGTCTTGCGCTCGCGCGACGCGGTGAGCTCATCGAGCGCGGCCAGGTTGACGGCGCCGAGCGCATTGATCTCGCGGTTGATGCGGTCGATCTCGCCTTGCAGCCCGCCCAGCTTGACGCCATCCTGCTCGATGCCGGCGGCCAGGGCCTCGAAGTCGACCGCCGCGGCGACGAGCTGGTCGAGGTATTGCGCGCCGCCGAGTTGCGCGGCCTGTTCCTCGAGCTGCAGCTTCGTGATGCGGTCGCGCAGCGGCTGCAGGCTTTGCTCGTGCTGCAGGCGCTGCTCGTCGGCACGGCGCAGGCGCTGCGTCAGGTCGTCGTACTCGCTGCGCTTCGCGCCGAGTGCCGCCTCGCGCTCCAGCCGCAGTGCCAGCGCGGTCTGCAGGCCGGCTTGCGCGGCGGCATCGGTGAGGCGATCGAGTTCTTCCTGTGCCTGCGCCTGCGATTGCTCGTGGCCGGCGAGCTGCTGCAGCGCGGTCTCGATGCCGCGCTGGAGCTCGCCGCGCCGGGCCGCCAGCGCACGCGACGCGAACTGCGCCTCCTGCGATTGGCGCTCCAGCGCGCTGAGCTGCGCGCGCGCATCGGCGAGCTTGCGCTCGGCGGCGATCACCGCGTCGTCGAGTTCGGCGTGGCGCTCCTGCGTGGTGGCGAGCTGCATGTCGAGCTCTTCGAAGCGGGCCTCGCCGGTCGCATTGCGTTCGGCGAGCTCTTCGAGCTGCGCGTCGAGCTCGCCAAGTTCTTCATCGAGCTGGGCGCGGCGCGTGCTCGTCGCCTCGGCCTGCTGCGACAGCCGCAGCCATTCGACCTGCAGCTGATGCGCGCGCGTCTGCGTTTCGCCGGCCTCGCGGCGCGCCTGGACGAGGCGCTGCGAGGCCTCGCTGTACGCCGCCTCGGCGCGAATCAACGCGCCGCGCGACTCTTCGGCGATCAGCACCTGGGCGCGCAGCTGGCGCTCGAGGTTCTCGATCTCCTGTGCCCGCGCCAGCATGCCGGCCTGTTCGGAATCTGGGGCGTAGAAGCTCACGCCGAACTGGCTCACCGCGTGGCCATCGCGCGTCATGATGACTTCGCCGTGCGTGAGCTTGCTGCGCGCGGCCAGCGCCTCGTCGATGTCGGCCGCGGTGTAGACGCCTTCGAGCCAGTCGTTCAGCAAGGCCTTCATGCCGGCGTCGTTCAGGCGCAGCAGCTCGGACAGGCGCGACAGCGTCTCATGGGTGTTGCTGATCGCGGCCTGCGGCGGCGTGTAGAACGCGAGCCGCGCGGGCGGCGCGTCGCTGGCGAAGGCCCGCACGGTTTCGAGCCGGCCGACTTCGAGCGCGCCCATGCGCTCGCGCAACGCGGCCTCGAGGGCCGGCTCCCAGCCGGCCTCGATGTGGATCTTGGTCCAGAGGCCTTTGATGCCGTCGAGCCCGTGCTTGGCCAACCAGGGCTTGAGCTTGCCTTCGGTCTGCACCTTCTCCTGCAGCGCGCGCAGCGCGTCGAGGCGCGCGCTCAGGTCGGCCTGCTTGCCGCCTTCGGCGTTGACGGTGTCCTGCTGGGCGCGGCGCGTGTCGTCGAGCGCCGGCACCTGCTCGCCCAGCTCGTGCAACCGGGCGTCGGCAATGGCCTGCGCCTGCTCGGCGCTGTCGAACTGCTGCTTCAGCTCGGCCAGGCGCGCCGCATCGGGGGCGGCGAGCTGATTCTTCTCGGCGCTCAGCTTGTCGCGGCGCCCGATGAACTGGCGGCGCTGGTCCTCGACATTGCGGCTCTCGGCCGCGAGCACCTGGATCTGCTGCTGCACCGCGCTGACCTTGGCGCGCTGCTCGTTGCTGAGGTTCTGCGCCGCGCGCACCGCGTCCTCGAAGTTCGGCAGGTTGCCGGCGTGTTCTTCGGCTTGCGCGGCGAGCACTTCGCTCTGCTCGTCGGCCGTGGCGATCTGCTCGGCGATCTGCTCCAGCTCGGCCTGCGCCTCGGTCTGGCGCTCGCCCCACTGCTCGCTCTGAGCTTTGAGCTCGATGAGCCGCTGCTCGACGCGCGCCCGGCCTTCGACCACGTAGCGGATGCGCTCCTCGAGCCGGCTCACCTCGAGCGCCGCTTCGGCCAGCGAACCCTGGTGCGCGTGCAGCTCATCGCTGGCCGCGTAGTGCGCCTGGCGGATCGTCTCGAGCTCGGCCTCGCCGTGGCGCAGCTCGGCGGTGCGCGCCTCGAGCGCGTTGACGGCCTCGGCCACGGCCTTCTTGACGCGCGCTTCCTCGCTCGCGGCATCGCGGTGCTTCAGGAACCAGAGCTGGTGCAGCTTCAGCTCGCCGGAAGTCTGCAGCGCGCGGTATTGCGACGCGACCTCGGCCTGCTTCTCGAGCTTGTCGAGGTTGCTGTTGAGCTCGCGCAGGATGTCTTCGACGCGGGTCAGGTTCTCGCGCGTGTCCTTCAACCGGCTCTCGGTCTCGCGGCGGCGCTCCTTGTACTTCGAGACACCGGCGGCTTCCTCGAGGAACAGGCGCAGCTCCTCGGGCTTGCTCTCGATGATGCGGCTGATCGTGCCCTGGCCGATGATCGCGTAGGCACGCGGGCCGAGGCCGGTGCCGAGGAACACGTCCTGCACGTCGCGGCGCCGCACCGGCTGGTTGTTGATGTAGTAGCTGCTGGTGCCGTCGCGCGTCAGCACGCGCTTCACGGCGATCTCGGCGAAGCGGTTCCATTGGCCGCCGGCGCGGCCGTCCTCGTTGCTGAACACGAGCTCGACGCTGGAGCGGCTCGCCGGCTTGCGCAGGCCCGAGCCGTTGAAGATCACGTCCTGCATCGACTCGCCGCGCAGCTCGCTGGCCTTGCTCTCGCCCAGCACCCAGCGCACCGCGTCCATGATGTTGGACTTGCCGCAGCCATTGGGCCCGACGACGCCGACGAGCTGGCCCGGCAACTGGAAGTTGGTGGGCTCGGCGAAGGACTTGAAGCCGGAGAGCTTGATCGAGTTCAGGCGCATTGACGGACCACAGGCTGGCGCCTAAGTGCTTGATTTGTTTGAATAAAACCCGCAGTACGCGGGCCTCGGAGCAGCGCGGATGATACCATCGCAGCCCTCTCCAAAGTTCTCCAAACGTGACCACGATGGCCAAGTCTTCCGCCACCTCCCGCCCTGTCCCCGCCAAGCCGCCGAGCGTGCCGAGCAAGGACTTGCAGGTCTTCCCGAACCCGGCGCCCAAGCGCGACTACGCGATCCAGTTCCAGATCCCCGAATTCACCTGCAACTGCCCGCTGACCGGGCAGCCCGATTTCGCGCACTTCACGATCGACATGGTGGCCGACAAGCTCTGCGTCGAACTGAAGAGCCTGAAGATGTACATGTGGAGCTATCGCAACGAGGGCGCGTTCCACGAGAAGGTGACGAACGACATCGTCGACGACATCGTCAAAGCAACGAATCCGCGCTTCGTGCGCCTCACCGCGAAGTGGTACGTGCGCGGCGGCATCTACACCAACGTGGTCGCCGAATACCGCAAGAAGGGCTGGAAGCCGCAGCCGGTCGTCGAGATGCCCAAATTCGACGCCGCGAGCGGCCTGCTGTAGCCGTCTCGTCCGGCTCATTCCGGATCAGACCGGCACCGCGACGCCCTGCGCGTCAACCTCGTGCGTGACGACCTCGAAGCGCGTCAAGGTGTTCTGGCCGAACGCCATCGTGATCGGCACGTCGCCGGCATCGCGGCCGCGCGCCATCACGATGCGGCCGATGCGCTGCCGGTTGTGGCGTGCGTCGCAGGTGTACCAGCGCTCGCCGAGAAAGACCTCGAACCAGGCGCTGAAATCCATCGGCCCGGGCGCGATCGGCACGCCGATGTCGCCGAGGTAGCCGGTCGCGTAGCGCGCCGGGATGTTCATGCAGCGGCACAGCGTGATCGCCAGGTGCGTGTAGTCGCGGCACACGCCGATGCGCTCGCGAAAGCCGTCCACCGCGGTGCGTGTCGGTCGCGCGGCGCTGTAGTCGAACTTGATGTGCTGGTGCACGAAATCGCAGATCGCCTGCACCCGCGCGCGGCCCATCGGCGTGCGGCCGAACTGATTCCAGGCGAACTGGAGCAGTTCGCTGTCGACCTCGCAATAGCGGCTCGGCAGCAGGAATTGCAGCGTCGCGGTGGGCAGCCCGGTCGGGTCGTGCTGGTAGGCGGTCCAGTCGACCTCGTCGATCAGGCCCGAATCACGCACCACCGAGTTGCTGCGAAAGCGCACCTGATTGACGCCCTGCGGCGCATTGATCCGCAGGCACTGGTTGCCGAAGCCGTCGCGGTATTCCTCGACCGGCAGCGCGGGCCAGGTGTCGATGAACTCGGGCGCCTGCAGGTCGTGCTGGCGCGACGGATGCACGCGCAGCAGGCAGAGTAAGGCCATCGGCGAGGCGATGGTGAGCTCGATGTCGTAGCCGATCTTGATGAACATGGGGTGGCCCGCGCGGTGAAGAGACCGATCGATGAGACCGTGCATGCACGATAGAGGCCATGCGCGCCGCCCGCCAGCAGCGGTGGGCCTGCGCGCGGGTCGGCGCGGTCCTACAGCGTCGCGCGGCTCACCGATAATCGAAGGATGAATCCGCTGCTCGCCAAGCTCCACCCCTACCCGTTCGAGCGCCTGCGTGCCCTCAACAAGGACATCACGCCGAACCCGGCGTTCAAGCCGATCGGCCTGGGCATTGGCGAACCCCGCCACGCCACGCCCGAGTTCATCAAGCAGGCGTTGACGGACAACCTGAAGGGCCTGGCCAGCTACCCGGCGACCGCCGGCGAGCCGGCGTTGCGCGAGGCGATGGTCGGTTGGCTCGCGCGACGCTACGGCGTGCGCGTGGACGCGGCCACGCAGGTGCTGCCGGTCGGCGGCTCGCGCGAGGCGCTGTTCGCGCTCGCGCAGACCGTGGTCGACCCGACCCAGCCCGGCGCGACCGTCGTCTGCCCGAATCCGTTCTATCAGATCTACGAAGGCGCGGCGCTGCTCGCCGGCGCCCAGACAGCCTTCGTCAACAGCGACCCGGCGCGCAACTTCGCCGCCGACTGGGACAGCGTCTCCGAGGCCACCTGGGCCCGCACCCAGCTGCTCTACGTCTGCTCGCCCGGCAACCCGACCGGCGCGGTGATGCCGCTCGAGGAGTGGAAAGGTCTGTTCGAGCTGAGCGACCGCCACGGCTTCGTGATCGCGTCGGACGAGTGCTACTCCGAGATCTACTTTCGCGACGAGGCCCCGCTGGGTTCGCTCGAGGCCGCCACGGCCCTCGGCCGCACCGACTTCCGCAACCTGATCGCGTTCACCAGCCTGTCCAAGCGCTCCAACGTGCCGGGCATGCGCTCCGGTTTCGTCGCCGGCGACGCGGCGCTGATCAAGCCCTTCCTGCTCTACCGCACCTACCACGGCAGCGCGATGAGCCCGGTCGTGCAGCAGGCCAGCATCGCTGCCTGGAACGACGAGGCGCATGTGGTGGACAACCGCGACCAGTACCGCCGCAAGTTCATGCAGGTCACGCCGGTGCTCGCCGAGGTGATGAATGTGGCGCTGCCCGATGCCGGCTTCTACCTCTGGGCCGATGTGTCGCGCTTCGGGCTGGACGACATCGCCTTCGCGCAAGGCCTGCTCGCTCAATACAATGTGGCCGTGCTACCCGGCAGCCTGCTGGCGCGCACTTCTCTGAATCAAGACGGGCACGGCGTCAACCCCGGCGCCGGCCGCATCCGCCTGGCGCTGGTGGCCCCGGCCGACGAATGTCTCGAGGCCGCGCACCGAATCGTTTCGTACACCCAGACCCTTTGACCCTAGCCTGATACGCACCATGACCCCATCCGCCAGCGAACTGCAACCGATCATCGAAATGGCCTGGGAGAGCCGCGCGTCGATCAACGCCGCGAACAGCCCGAAGATCTTCGAGGCCGTCGAGGCCGTGATCAGCGACCTCAACGCCGGCCGCCTGCGCGTCGCCGAGCGCCAGGGCGTCGGCCAGTGGACCGTGAACCAGTGGGTCAAGAAGGCGGTGCTGCTGAGCTTCCGCCTGAACGACAACAAGATGATGCACGCCGGCGACCTGGGCTTCTACGACAAGGTGCCGACCAAGTTCGCGCACCTCAGCGAGGCCGAGATGCGCGAGACCGGGGTGCGCGTGGTGCCGCCGGCGGTGGCGCGGCGCGGCAGCTACATCGCGAAGAACGCGATCCTGATGCCCAGCTTCGTGAACATTGGCGCCTATGTCGACGAAGGCACGATGGTCGATGCCTGGGCCACCGTCGGTTCGTGCGCGCAGATCGGCAAGAACGTGCACCTGTCGGGCGGTGTCGGCATCGGCGGCGTGCTCGAGCCCTTGCAGGCGAATCCGACCATCATCGAGGACAACTGCTTCATCGGCGCACGTTCCGAAGTTGTCGAGGGCGTGATCGTCGAAGAGAACTCGGTGCTGTCGATGGGCGTGTACATCGGCCAGAGCACGAAGATCTACGACCGCGCGACCGGCGAAGTGAGCTACGGCCGGATTCCGGCCGGCTCGGTGGTGGTGAGCGGCAACCTGCCCAGCGCCGACGGCCAGTACAGCCTGTATTGCGCAGTGATCGTGAAGCGGGTCGACGCGCAGACCCGCGCCAAGACCAGCATCAACGACTTGCTGCGCAGCTGATCACGCTGACGGGCAGTGCAACGGCGCGGCAAACCCACTGTTTCACTCCCTGGCGTGAAATGATCGACAGATGATCGACCTGAAAGGACACTCATGAGTGGCGGAAACATGGAACGCGTGCTGCGGCTGATGTCCGAGAAGGGCGCGTCCGACGTTTTCCTGTCGGCGAGCTCGCCGATCCTGATCAAGATCAACGGCCAGTTGCTGCAGCTCAGCGATCAGCCGCTGACCCACGCGCAACCGCGCCAGCTGCTCGCCGAGCTGCTGACGCCGAGCCAGCTCGAGGAGCTCGACGACACCGGCGAGCTCAACATGGGCGTCGGCCTGCCGGGCATCGGCAGCTTCCGCCTGAGCGCGTTCAAGCAGCGCGGCTCGATCGCCGCGGTGTTCCGCTGCATCCCGTTCGTGATCCCGACGCTCGAGAGCCTGAACGTGCCCGCGTCGCTGAACACGATGGTGCTCGAGAAGCGCGGGCTGATCCTGATGGTCGGCGCGACCGGTGCCGGCAAGAGCACGACGCTGGCCGCGATGCTGGAGCAGCGCAACCAGCAACTCGCCGGCCACATCCTGACGATCGAGGACCCGATCGAGTTCCTGTTCCACAACAAGAAGTCGGTTGTCAACCAGCGCGAGGTCGGCCGCGACACGCAGTCGCTGCAGGTCGGCCTGAAGAACGCGCTGCGGCAGGCGCCGGACTGCATCCTGATCGGCGAAATCCGCGACCGCGAAACCATGACGGCCGCGATCTCGTATGCGCTGTCGGGCCACCTCGTGCTCTCGACGCTGCACGCCAACAACAGCTACCACGCGCTCGGCCGGATCCTGTCGTTCTACTCGCCCGAGGCGCGGCCGGCGCTGCTCGCCGACCTGGCCGCCGGCCTGAAGGCGATCGTCTCGCAACGCCTGATGCGCGCCAGCGCCGGCGGGCGCATCCCGGCCGTCGAGGTGATGTTCAACTCCAAGCTCGTCTCGGAGCTGATCGAGAAGGGCGACTTCAACGCCGTCAAGGAGGCGATGGAAAAGTCGCTCTCCGAAGGCTCGCAGACCTTCGAGCAGGATCTCGCCCGCCTGATCAACGCCGGCGTGATCACGCGCGACGAGGGCCTGGCCTACGCCGACTCGCCGACCAACCTGATGTGGCGGCTGCAGAACGACATGTCGCCGGTGTCGCGGGTCGTGGCGAAACGCGACGAATCGGAAGACGAGGCCGTGTTCACCGAGGTCAGCATCGACGTGCGCCCCGAGCCGGCAACGACCGCGGCCGCCAGCTTGCGACGATTCTGAACCCCGCCATGTCGCGCACGCTGCAACTCACCGAACAACTGATCTCGCGCCACTCGGTCACGCCCGACGACGGCGGTTGCCAGGCGCTGCTCGCCGAACGGCTCGTCGCGATCGGCTTTGCCTGCGAGACGCTGGAGCACGGCCCGGCGCAGGCGCGCGTGAGCAACCTCTGGGCGGTGCGGCGCGGCCGCCAAGGCAGCGCGGGCAAGCTGCTCGTGTTCGCCGGCCACACCGATGTCGTGCCGACCGGCCCGCTGGCGCAATGGAGCAGCGATCCGTTCGTGCCGACGCACCGCGAGGGCCAGCTCTACGGCCGTGGCGCGGCCGACATGAAGACCTCGATCGCGGCGATGGTCGTCGCGGCCGAGGAGTTCGTCGCGGCCGCGCCCGATCACGCCGGCTCGGTCGCGTTCCTGCTCACCAGCGACGAAGAAGGCCCGGCCGTCGACGGCACCGTGAAGGTCTGCGAGGCGCTGGCCGCGCGCGGCGAACGGCTCGACTACTGCATCGTCGGCGAGCCGACCTCGGTCGACACGCTCGGCGACATGATCAAGAACGGCCGCCGCGGCACGCTGTCGGGCAAGCTGCGCGTGATCGGCGTGCAAGGCCACATCGCCTACCCGCACTTGGCGAAGAATCCGATCCACCTCGTCGCCCCGGCACTCGCCGAACTGGTGGCGACGACCTGGGACCATGGCAACGCCTACTTCCCGCCGACGAGCTGGCAGGTGTCGAACATCCATGCCGGCACCGGCGCGGGCAATGTGATCCCGGGCGATGCGGTGATCGATTTCAACTTCCGCTTCTCGACCGAAGCCACGCCCGAGTCGCTGAAGGCGCGTGTGCACGCCGTGCTCGATCATCACGCGTTGAATTACGAACTCGCCTGGACGTTGGGCGGCGAACCATTCCTGACGCCGATCGGCGAACTGAGCGTGGCCCTGACCGACGCGATCCGCGAGAACACCGGCGTGACGACCGAACTCTCGACCACCGGCGGCACCTCCGACGGCCGCTTCATCGCGAAGATCTGCCCACAGGTGATCGAGTTCGGCCCGCTCAACGCCACGATCCACAAGATCGACGAACGCGTCGAGGTCGCGAGCCTCGAGCCCTTGAAGAACATCTACCGCGACACCTTGCACAAGCTGCTGACATGACGCTCATTGATTTGATCACCGCGCAGAGCGCCCGCCTCAAACAGGCGGGCGTTTCGTTTGGCCACGGCACGACCAACGCCTTCGACGAAGCCGCATGGCTGGTGCTCTGGGCCTTGGGCCTGCCGCTGGACGCGCTCGAAGCGAAGGCCAAGCAGGAACTGCCGGCCGACCAGCAGGCCAAGGCCGAAGCGCTGGTCACGCAGCGCATCGACACCCGCCAACCCGCCGCGTACCTGACGCGTGAGGCGTGGCTGCAGAACGTGCCGTTCTATGTCGACGAACGGAGCATCGTGCCGCGTTCGTTCATCGCCGAGCTGCTCGCCGACGGCGAAGGCACCGGCACGCTGGACGCGTGGCTCAGCGACACCACGCACCAGGTCCTCGACCTGTGCACCGGCAACGGCAGCCTCGCGGTGATCGCGGCGATGGCGTATCCCGAGATCGTCGTCGATGCGACCGACATCTCGGACGACGCGCTCGCGGTCGCGCAGATCAATGTCGACAAGCACGCGCTGGGCAAGCGCATCACGCTGCTGCGCTCCGACCTCTTCAAGGCGGTGCGCGGACCCTACGACCTGATCCTGTGCAACCCGCCCTACGTCAACACGCAAAGCATGCAGGCGCTGCCGGCCGAATACCGCGCCGAGCCGGCGCTCGCGCTCGCCGGGGGCGACGATGGCATGAACCTGGTCCGCACCATCCTGCGCGAAGCGCCGAAGCACATGACGGTCGACGCCGTGCTCGTGCTCGAGATCGGCAACGAGCGGGCACACTTCGAGCATGCGTTCCGGCGCCTCGAGGTTGCGTGGCTCGAAACCACGGCCGGCGACGACCAGGTGCTGCTGGTGACCCGCGAGGCACTCGCCTCCTACCGCTGGAAATGAACTGAAGATCCCATGCTCGTCCTGAACAATGTCTCGCTGCGCCGCGGCGTCAAACTCGTGCTCGACCAGGCCAGCGTCGTGCTGCAGCCGGGCGAGAAGATCGGCCTCGTCGGCCGCAACGGCGCCGGCAAGTCCTCGCTGTTCTCGCTGCTGACGAAGCGCCTGCAATCCGACGCCGGCGATGTCGGCATGCCACCGCGCTGGCGCATCGGCGAGGTCGCGCAGGAAATGCCCGAGACCGACCAAGGCGCGACCGAGTTCGTGCTCGAAGGCGACACGCGCCTGATGGAGGCGCAGGCCCAGCTCGCGCAGGCCGAGGCGGACGACGACGGCCACGCGATGGCCGAAGCCCACCACGCGATCAGCGATGCCGGCGGCTTCGAGGCGCGGCCGCGCGCGCAGGCGATGCTGCTCGGCCTGGGCTTCAAGATGAGCGAGCTCGATGCGCCGGTCAACAGCTTCTCGGGCGGCTGGCGCATGCGCCTGCAGCTCGCGCGCGCACTGATGTGCCCGGCCGACCTGATGCTGCTCGACGAGCCGACCAACCACCTGGACCTGGACGCGCTCGTCTGGCTCGAGGCCTGGCTCAAGCGCTTCGACGGCACGATGCTCGTGATCAGCCACGACCGCGAGTTCCTCGACGCGATCACCAACGTCACGCTGCACTTGGACGAGACCAAGCTGACGCGCTACACCGGCAACTACACCGCGTTCGAGGAGATGCGCGCCGAACGCATGATGCAGGCGCAGGCCAACTTCGCGAAGCAGCAGGAGCGCATGGCACACCTGCAGAAGTTCATCGACCGTTTCAAGGCCAAGGCGAGCAAGGCCAAGCAGGCGCAGAGCCGCGTGAAGGCGCTCGCGCGCATGGAGAAGCTCGGGCCGGTGCTGACGAGTGCGGACTTCCAGTTCGAGTTCCGCGAGCCGCTCAGCCTGCCGAACCCGATGCTCGCTTTCTCGGTGATGGCCTGCGGCTACAAGGCCGAGGACGGCAGCGAGACGCGCATCATCGACAACATCAACCGCTCGGTGCTGGCCGGCCAGCGCATCGGCATCCTCGGCGCCAACGGCCAGGGCAAGTCGACGCTGGTGAAGACCATCGTCGGCGACCTGCCCTTGCTCGCGGGCGAGGTCACCGAAGGCAAGGGCTTGTCGATCGGCTACTTCGCGCAACAGGAGCTCGACGTGCTGTCGCTGGGCGACGGCGCGCTGATGCACATGATCCGGCTCGCGCGCGACAAGGGCCCGAGCGGCCGCGAACAGGAGCTGCGCGACTTCCTCGGCTCGTTCCGCTTCGTCGGCGACATGGTGTCGCAGCCGGTCGGCACGCTGTCGGGCGGCGAGAAGGCGCGGCTCGTGCTCGCGATGCTGGTCTGGCAGCGCCCCAACCTCTTGCTGATGGACGAGCCGACCAACCACCTCGACCTGACCACGCGCGAGGCGCTGAGCATGGCGCTGAACGAATTCGAAGGCACGGTGATGCTGGTCAGCCACGACCGCGCGCTGCTGCGCGAGGTCTGCGACGAGTTCTGGCTCGTCACCGACGGTGCGGTGAAGCCGTTCGACGGCGACCTCGACGACTACCAGAAGTGGCTGCTCGAACAATCGCGCGAGGCGGCCCGCGAGCAGTCGCGCGGCGACAAGGCCAAGCGCAAGCGCGACGCCGCACCGCCCGCCGCGGTGGCGGCTCCTGCCCCGGTGGCGGCCCCCGCCGCCGCCCGCGGCAGCGACCGCAAGGCCGGCGCCGCGGCGCGCCAACAACGCAGCGACGAGCTCAAGCCGCTGCGCAAAGAGCTCGCCGGCGTCGACCAGCGCCTGGCCGCGCTCGCCAGCGAACGCGCCGCCTGCGAGGCCGGGATGGCCGCGTCCGGCCTGTCGCCCGCCGCGCGTGCCGAGCAGGGCAAGCGCCTGAAGCAGATCGGCGACGAAACCACCGCGCTCGAGGCACGCTGGCTCGAGCTGAGCACGCGGCTCGACGCGGCGTCGCTCGCCTGAGCGTCCGGGGCCCTTGACGGGCCGCACCGCTGCTACAGTGCCTCACCACCCCGCCTGAGGTCACGACATGCTTGCGGAGCGCGCCGACCGGACGATCTATCTGAGGGTGCTGGCGCCCCTGCTGCTGGCCGTTCTGACGCTGGTGACGGTCAGCGCCGGGGGCTTTCACGCGCTGTCGGGCACGCGTGCCTATGCCGGTGCCGAGAGCCTGTGGTCCAAGGCGCGTCAGCAGACGATGACGCGCCTGCGCGCGCGGCTGACGGCCAGTGCGGCGAACACCGAGTGCGCGCCGCTGTCCGAATGGCTCGCGGTGCCGCTGGGCGATCGTGACGCGCGGCTCGAACTCGACAAGCCCGACCCCGATTTCGCGCGCGTGCGCGACGGCATCGTTCGGAGTGGCAACTCGCCCGACGATGTCGGCGCGATGGTGCAGCTGTACTTGCACTTCGGCGGCCTGCCGCTGATGCGCGAGTCGATCGAGGCCTGGCACCGCGGCGACGCGCTGATCGAGCAGCTGCGCGCGCTCGGCGAGCGCATCTGCGCCCAACCGGCCGGCGCGAACGATGCCGACACCCGCTCGATCCATCTGCAGGCGCTCGATCAGCTCGATGCCGAGTTCCTGCTCGCGGAGGCGGCATTCTCCGCATCGCTCGGCCGGGCCTCGCGTCAGGCCGAGCGTCTGTTGACCGCCGCCATCGCGCTGCTCGCGGTGCTGCTCGTCAGCGGCAGTGCCTGGTACGTGACGCGGTCGTTGGCCGCTCAGCTGGCGCAGCGGCGCGCACTGCTCGAGGCCAACACGCGCTGGGAGCTGGCCGCCGAGGCCGCCGGCGTCGGCGTGTTCGTCTGGCAGCCCGGCGACGACCGCCTGGAGCTCGACGTGCGCGCCCGGCTGCTCTATGGCCTGGATCCCGGCGCGCCCGCCACCCTGTCGCGCATCGACGTCGCTTCACGCGTGCACCCGGACGACCGCGCCGGCGTCGACGAACTCACCAGGCTGGCCGCCGCCGGCCAGCCGCTGCGCGCGCGCTACCGCATCCAAATGGCCGACGGCGCGATCCGCCACCTGGAGGTCGTCGGCACGCTGCGCAATGCGGCGGTGCCGTTCGAGCAACGCCAGATGTTCGGCGTGCTGCGCGACGTCACCGATGAAGTGCTCGCCGCCCAGTTGCAGCTCGAGAAGAGCGCCGCCGAGCGCGTCGCCCGCGCACACACCGAGTTCCTGTCGCGGCTCAGCCACGAGCTGCGCACACCGCTCAACGCGGTGCTCGGCCTGGCGCAGGTGCTCGAGGTCGACATCCTCGAACCGCTGAGCCCGCAACAGCGCCAGCGGGTCGAGCTGATCCTGCAAAGCGGCTGGCACCTGCTGCACCTGGTCGACGACGTGCTCGACATCACCAGCATCGACGCCGGGATGCTCGCGGTCAGACTGGTCGCCACCGACTTGCGCAAGGTGCTGCAGGCGAGCCTGGCGTCGATCGAACCCCAACGCGCAAGTGCGGACGTGCACATCGTCGACCACTGGCCACTCGAACCGGCGCGCGTGATGGCCGACCCGCAGCGCCTGCAGCAGGTGTTCGTCAACCTGCTCAGCAACGCCTGCAAATACAACCGGCGTGGCGGCGCCGTCACGCTCGGCTACCGCGACTCGGCGCACGAGGTCTCGGTGACGATCATCGACGAAGGCCGCGGCATCGCCGCGGAGGATCTGCCGGAACTGTTCAAGCCGTTCAAGCGCCTGGCCGCAACCGCCGACCTGCCCGGCACCGGCCTCGGTCTGGTCGTGGTGAAGCGCCTCGTCGAGCAGATGAGCGGGCGCGTCGAGGTCAACAGCACACCCGGCCAGGGCGCCTGCTTCATGGTCTGGCTGCCGAAGGCTTAATGACCCACCGTCGCTCGTGGATATTATATTGTACACAATATGATTTTGAGCATTCGAATACAGTGCAGACATGGCCACACGCTTCTCCCCAGCCCAGCCCGGTGTGAACGCCCCGCAGACCTTCCAGCGGCTCGACCAGCAGCTGTGTTTCGCGCTGTACTCGAGCTCGCTGCTGATGACCAAGCTCTACAAGCCGCTGCTCGCGCCGCTGGGCCTGACCTACCCGCAGTACCTCGTGCTGCTCGTGCTCTGGGAGACCGACCGCATCGCCGTCGGCGAACTTGGCACGCGGCTGTACCTCGATTCAGGCACGCTGACGCCGCTGCTCAAGCGCATGCAGGCGTCCGGCCTGCTGACGCGCACGCGCGCCGAGGACGACGAGCGCCGCGTCATCGTCGCGCTCAGCGCGACCGGACGCGCGCTGCGCCGCAAGGCCGAGCACGTGCCGAACCACCTGGCCTGCGCGATCGGTTGCGAGCTCGACGAGATCGCCACCCTCACCGCGCGGCTGCAGGCACTGCGCAACCAGGTTGCCGATCAGGTCGCGCTCGCGGCCTGATGAGCGCGCCGCACCCCGTTTCCCCCACCCACCCTTGACACCAAGGAACACACGATGAAGCTCGACAAAGTCCTCTACACCGCCCACGCCACCTCGACCGGCGGCCGCGAAGGCACGTCCAAGTCCTCCGACGGCGTGCTCGATCTGAAGCTCACGACGCCGAAGGAAATGGGCGGCAGCGGTGCCGTCGGCACCAACCCCGAACAGCTGTTCGCCGCGGGCTATTCGGCCTGCTTCATCGGCGCGATGAAGTACGTCGCGATGACGCAGAAGATCGCGCTGCCGGCCGACACCTCGATCAAGGCGGACGTCGGCATCGGCCCGATCCCGGCCGGCTTCGGCATCCAGGTCGCGCTGAACGTCACGATCCCCGGCATGGAACGCGCCGCCGCCGAAAAGCTGGTGCAGGCCGCGCACGGCGTGTGCCCGTACTCGAACGCGACGCGCGGCAACATCGAGGTCACGCTGACGGTGTTGTGAACCCCGCCGGCGCACCCCTGACCCCTGGGGGTGCGCTGGGTGTTTCACCGGCTCGTCATCGGCGACGGCGAGCATCCGGGCTTGTTCGATCCGGAGGTGCCCGAATGCGTCGTTCCCGTCTGTTCGCGACCGCCCTGGCCGCAACGTTTGGTGCTGCCGGCGCCCAAGCCGGACCGATGCTGCTGGCCACCGGCAGCCAGCCTGGCTCGTTCACCGACCTGTCGGGGCTGTCCCGGCCAATCGAAAACGACAACGACTTCCCCGACACCGTCTTCGACAATCCGAGCCAGTTGTTTGGCCTCGCCGATGCCGATCTCGACACCACCTCCGTGGTGCAGCCGGTGCCGGAGCCCAGCACCTACGCGATGATGTTCGCCGGCCTGAGCGTGCTGGGCTGGGTGGTGCGGCGCCGCCGGACTTAGGGCGTGGCCTGCCTCAGCGCGCCGGCGGCGCGAGCAGGCGCAGCATCAGCTCGATGCGCGCCTGCACCGGCGTCAGCGCGCCGGCTGAAGGCAGGCGGGCCGGCCCGACGTCGAGCACGCTGCCCGCCAGGCAGCGGCTGCTGCGCCAGACCGTCACACCGGCGGCCTGGGCGCCCAGCAGCGCGGTCTCGAGCGCATGGTGCAGCGTGCCGTTGCCGGTGCTCGCAACGACGATGCCGTTGACACCGGCCTGACGCAGCGCGTCGACCAGCAACGAGGTCGCCCCGGCATGGCTGGTCACGATCTCGACCCGCGGCCATTGCGTCACATCGGCCGGCAGCATGGCCAGGCCCAGCGCATCGCCATCGGGCCAGTCGCGGTGCCGGCGCAAACGCCCCTGCTCGATGTGCGCGAGCGCGCCGGCGTCGCCGGAGCCGAACGCATCGAGCCGGTAGGTGTGGGTCTTGCGGACGTCGAGCGCGCTGTGCACCGTGCCGGCGAGCACGGCCACGACGCCGCGCGCGCCGGCGCTGCGCGCCACGCCCACTGCGTCGAGCAGATTCTGCGGCCCGTCGGCCTGCACCGAGGTCGCGGGCCGCATCGCCGCCACCAGCACGACCGGCTTGCGCGGCGCGAGCACGCGCTGCAGGAAGTACGCGGTCTCTTCCAGCGTGTCGGTGCCGTGCGTGACGACGATGCCGCCGACCTCCGGCCGCTCCAGATGGCGGCTCACCGCCACGGCCAGCGCGCGCCAGACGGCAAAACCCATGTCCTTGCTGTCGACCTGCGCGAGCTGCTCGACCTCGATCGGCGCGTCGGCGAGCGCCGGTACCGCGGCGATCAGCTGGGTCGCAGTCAGCTGCGCGGCGCTGTAGCCGATCTGGTCGTCCGGGCTCGCCGCGGTGCCGGCGATCGTGCCGCCGGTGCCGAGCACGACGACGAGCGATGCGTTGTTGTTGCTTTGCATTTTTCGTGAAGCTGGATGAAAATACAGGTACTGGATGAATCGTCAGCTGAATCGGCAAGATCAGCCGGCCCGTCCGCTCCAAGGAAGCCCAGTGTACGAACCCCCCAAACTCACCGACCGCCAGCAGCAGATTCTCGACCTGGTGCAAAGCGCCATCGAGCGCACCGGCGCCCCGCCGACGCGGGCCGAGATCGCCAGCGAGCTCGGCTTCAAGTCGGCCAACGCCGCCGAGGAGCATCTGCAGGCCTTGGCGCGCAAGGGTGTGATCGAGCTGGTGGGTGGCACCTCGCGCGGCATCCGGTTGCGCTCCGAGACGCTGCGCCAGCTCAATCTGCAGCGCGGCAAGCAGTTCAGCCTGCCGCTGCCCAGCCTCGCGCAGCTCACGCTGCCGCTGGTCGGGCGTGTTGCAGCCGGCAGCCCGATCCTCGCGCAGGAGCACATCGACCAGACCTACCTGATGGAAGCAAGCATGTTCCCGCGCCGCCCCGACTACTTGTTGAAGGTGCGCGGCATGAGCATGCGTGACGCCGGCATCATCGACGGCGACCTGCTCGCGGTGCAGCGCACCAAGGAGGCCAAGAACGGCCAGATCGTCGTCGCGCGCCTGGGCGACGAGGTCACGGTGAAGCGCTTCCGCCGCACCCGCCACAGCATCGAGCTGATCCCCGAGAACCCCGACTTCGAGACCATCGTCGTGCCGACCAGCGGCGCCGACGCTGGTGAGCTGCAGTTCGAGCTCGAAGGTCTGGCCGTCGGCCTGATCCGAAACAACATGATGATGTGACAGGTACACGCATGGCAGCGATCAAGTCCCCGAAAGCCGCGACCGCGGCCGAATGCCAGACCCTGGAACAGCTGCCCAACATCGGGCCGTCGCTGGCCGATGACCTGCGCAGCATCGGCATCACACGCCCCGCCGACCTGCGCGGCAAGGACGCATTCGTGCTGTACCAGAAGCTGTGCGCCGCGACCGGCCAGCGCCAGGACCCCTGCGTGCTCGACACCTTCATGGCCGCCACCGATTTCATGCGCGGCGCGCAGGCCGCGCCGTGGTGGCACTACACCGCGCAGCGCAAGGCGCTGTTCGGCAGCGTCTGATCGATCAGGTTTTCGGCGCGCCCAGGTAGTCCATCTTCCCGACCTCGACCCCGTTGTGGCGCAACAGCGCGTACGCGGTCGTCAGATGGAAGAAGAAGTTCGGCAGCACAAAGTGCTTGAGGTAGGCCTCGCCCTTCATGATGATCGGGCCGTCGCGGCGCGGCAGCGTGACGTCTTTTTCTTCGCTGCCATCGATCTGCTCGGCAGGCACTGACTTGACGTAGGCGATCGTCGCGTTGATGCGCTCGCGCAGCTCAGTCAGCGTGGTTTCGTTGTCGTCGAACTTCGGGCTGTCCACACCTGCGAGACGGGCCACGCAGAACTTGACGGTGTCGCACGCGATCTGGATCTGCTTCGTGAACGGCAGCATGTCGGGCGCCAGGCGTGCGCCGAGATAAACCGAGGTGTCGAACTTCTTCGCCGTGGCATGGGCTTCGGCCTTGTCGAGCCAGGTGTTCACGTTGGCGAGCATGCGAACAAAGATCGGCACGCTGGCCGAGTGCATCGTGATGGACATGTTGGTTGTCTCCTGCTTGGAATGGGTACGGAGCGCGGATGCTACCCACAAGCAGCGGGCCGTGCACAATCAAGGCCAAGCTCCCCCGGACCGACCGACACCCGTGAACATCATCATCCTCGACGACTACCAGGACGCGGTGCGCAAGCTCAAGTGCGCGACGGTGATGGAGCAGCTCAACGCGAAGGTCTTCACCAACACCGTCAAGGGCATCGGCCAGCTGTCGGTGCGACTGCGCGATGCCGACGTGCTGGTGCTGATCCGCGAACGCACGCAGTTCCCGAAGCAGCTGATCGAAAAACTCCCCAAGCTCAAGCTGATCTCGCAGACCGGCAAGGTGGGCTCGCACATCGACGTCGAGACCTGCACGCGCATGGGCATCGCCGTCGCCGAAGGCGTGGGCTCGCCGGTGGCGCCGGCCGAGCTCACCTGGGCGCTGATCATGGCGGCGATGCGGCGGCTGCC